>Ga0190347_1000066_pt1 | contig 30198 bp, 22 predicted proteins | sample 48721356_MG_FD_161652 | JGI IMG/M metagenome (GOLD analysis project Ga0190347, IMG submission 161652) | Hydrothermal vent microbial mat bacterial communities from Southern Trench, Guaymas Basin, Mexico - 4872-13-5-6_MG | ecosystem: Environmental > Aquatic > Marine > Hydrothermal vents >...
CCGATCGCTTCTTCTGAGTAAGAAAAAAGGGTATATATCCTCTCTTCCTGAGCTTGGGAATGAAAAGATAGATTGTGCCTAGTCTCGTATCTACCCGCCTCACTCTTTTACCCGAAAAATGGGTCCGCCCCTTCGTAGAATGTTTGCCTTTGCTTGCTCCCACTTTACCCCTCAGCTTCAATTTGCATGATTTGGTGGGCTAACCATTCCAACATGGCTAAGAATGGATCCTCTTGATTAATCAATTCCACTAGTATCTTCTTTAAAACTTCTTTATAATTTTTTCTGGGGGCTATCGTAAGTAATTATTCCTTTCGATTGTTTTTTGTTTTTTATTCGAAAAGAGTTTACGATGGCTCCTTCCTAAATTCAAATTGCGAACAAAATTGTACACTGGCAGAATGTGTAATAATGAAAAAGGGAAAATTAAAAATAAAAGATAAAATTTCCTCTTTTCTTTTCCGACCATTCTCCTGCTAATTTGAATTCTGTTATTTAATTTTTTTTTAAACTTTTAATTACAACAAATTCATAATTTTCTCGTTTATCATTAAACAATAATAAACTTTAATTTTGGTATAATGGCCTTTATCTTCTTATTGCTTTAGATTTTCTCCTTTGATTTTCAATCCATAATCTTTTATTAAAAGCAATTTTCTCAAAATCTTCTTTTGTCAATTCTGAAAGCTCTTTTTCAAGCCAGTCAAGAACAACTTTTCTGCTTTTTATTTGAGAATGTGAAGATAGTTCCCAACAGACAGCTTCAAAAGGAACTTTTACCCCTGGATCAATATCATTTCCGTCAGCTAAATAATCCCATGCGGTATCTATAAGAACTGTTTTGTCTTTATCTGAATAACAATAAATAGTTATAGATGCGTTCCAAGCAGTATTATCTCCAACATTTTTAACCCACCCCTTAAAGACAGGGCATCCATATAAATAATCCTTTTCAATCTTACCATCAATTGCTAATTTCGCAGATTTTACTGTTATTGTACAGGATTCTGTTTTAGAGCCATCTTTATTAGTTGCTGTAAGTGTATAGGTTGTTGTTTTTTCAGGGTAAACATATTCATATCCAGTAAGACTTACATTTCCTATTCCTTGATCTATACTAGCCGTAGTAGCATTTGAAACTGACCATTTAAGTTGTGAGCCTTGGCCTTTTGCAATTGTGGAAGGATTAGCTGAAAATTCATTAATTACAGGTAATGAAATAATCTTAGGTGGTTCTGGAGAAGTTGGGGTTTTATTACATGAAAAAAAAGACAATATTTCAGATAACAAAATAAAAATTAAAAATGGAGATAATTTTTTCATAAAAACCTCCCTTTTATTACTTCTTTTTCTTCTTCGGCTTTTCAATAAGCCTGTTTAATACCCAGATTAAGCGTCCCCGAACAGGGGAGATGTCTGCTTCGGTATATTCTTTAAGATCCAGCACCATCGGATAATCTCTCAGCTCTTCGGTTTTTCTGTCTTCCGGATTTTGGTTATCGCCATCTATAATCATATAATTAATGCCGGTCTATTTTTATTAGTCGTTTTATGGTTACGGATTTTGAATTCATTAGATAAAAAGCGTAGATTTCGCCTTCTTTTGGGATGACATCCAGACGGTCAATCCAGACGATTGAACCATCGTTTATTGTCGGTTTCATGGAGATGCCTTCTGTCGGGAAGGCGACTATTCTGTCTTTATCTGATTTATGGCCTTGGGGGAGAAGGGCTTTTGGGATGGGAATATAGTCTTTAGGGACCATTTCGGAAAGGTCATATCCGGGGCCGAGGCTGACAGGGTTTTCGAATAGTTTTATTCCTTCAAGTTCTGCCTCAGGCATATTGAACTTGAGGATTGGTTCTTTGTCGCCATAGGGAGCAAGTGGAACATCTGAAGTTAGTTTGTAAAGAGTGATATCTAAAACATTAGCAATTTTTAGCAAAAATTCAATTGTGTAGTTCTGTTTTCCATTCTCAATTCTATTAATATTTGATTGGTGAGAGCCAACTAATTTTGCAAGTTCTTCTTGAGTTAAACCTTTCAACAGACGATATTTTCTTATATTTTGGCCTACCCCCCATTTTATCAATCATACCTGTTTTTATAAATAGTCTGAACTGCATAATTAATCAAATAAAAAAATTAAAAATATTAAAAAAATACTTGTCATACCATATTCAACTATATAGAAAATTGCGTGTGAGGCCATATTGAATAAAAAGTTGTATAGCCCTGAAGATATACAGCAGTTAAGAATTGCGTTTCGAGATTTTCTTCTTGAGAGAAATTTAACACTCCAAAAAGTTGCGCTTATCTTGGATGTTTCTCGGGGAACAATAAGGGCGGCCTGATGTGGACCTAATTCTTTGGACAATAGTTAAAGCATTTTAAGGTGATATTTTTATACCAATTTGGCTGATAATAGAGGGTAGAACGTGCCAGGCCTAGAAGCTCACACTGACGAACAACTGGTATTGATTCTAACCCAAATTCAATCATTTCTCTTTTCTGCTCAATAGATAATCCCGGAGTTTTTTTTAACCAGTCAACCTCAACCTTGAGCTGGCCTATTTGTTTATACAACTCCTCCTCAAGGGCTTCTCTGTCCTTACGCTCCTGCTCACGATTTCTTGAGAATATATCTGGCAGCGATTCAAGTGCCTGCCTCTTCCATCTTGAAATCTGATTCGGATGTACCCCATAGAAACTGGCAAGTTCAGCCACTGTCTTCTCGCCTTTGATGGCCTCAATGGCCACTTTTGCCTTCAACTTGGCCGAGTGTTTTTGCCGTTTGCCTTGCATCTTAAGCTCCTTACTCTTATTAAATCATCCACCTTAGCACTCTGCCCAGTTTTAGGGGCCTACCTCACTCTTTTTAAGTGGGGTCATTTTCTATATAACATTATTCTTTCCTATTTTTCCCTTTTCTTTCTTCTCCAATAAGCCCAATCGTAAATCCAGTCCGGATATCTTTTAACAGTTATCCCTTTCTCCCTAAGTCATCTTTGAATTGTTTTCCTTGGTATATGAAGAAGTCGTGAAGTAGCTCTGACGCCAATTGACATTGCCTTATCTTTTGCGTATTCTTTTTGTTCCTCAGTTTAATGTCCTCCATCTGGGTTTAGACCATTGAAATAAATCAGTTGTATGCGGTTCTCTTCTTCAATCCACAGTTTGATTAGTTCTCTTGCTGCTGCTTTTTTCATTTGCAGACCTCTTTCAGTGTGACAAATATGTGACAAATTGTGTTGAAAAACGCTGAAACTATGGTTGTACGGTTGAGAGCCAAAGAAAGGGAATTTCAGGGAAAAATAACAGAATCAGGCTGGCTGGGAAGCAGGGATTCGAACCCCGATTCCATGATCCAGAGTCATGTGTCCTACCATTGGACGACTTCCCAGCCTCGTTTAACTAATATAGATAAACACTAGACAAATTTCAAGCTTTAGGAGGTTCTTCTTCGCCTTAGAATGAAATTTATCTGGAGATGAAAATCAAACTAATTCCCAAATCGTCAACTAGAAAAACATCTCCAAATCCGTGATAGTCAGGATAATGGCCTTTAGCTTGAATTATAAATATTAACTGAGCAGAAATAACTGAAGACTGACAACCTGTATTTCTTTCCCATTTTGATTCTGGTATTGGAAAAAATGATGAACGGCACTATATCACTATGTGAGTTGCTTGTCTTGAACATGCCGCAGGCCAAAATAAGGCGCCTGTCACCATTTTTCCCTCTCGGTTTTGAAGATGTTCCCATTCTAGATTCCTTAATTGACACTGAAAATTTTCGATGATATATTGGCGACTAATGCTAAAAAAACCTGGGTTTAAATTCATTCTTGTTTTGATAATTTCGTTTGTTTTTCTCTATTTCTTTTTCCGCAGCGTGGATTGGAAGGAAGTTTTTCGTCATTTAGTGGGGGTAGATTTAAAATTTTTTGCCTTGATGATATTATTGGTTCCCCTCCATTTCTTAACGCGGGCGATCCGATGGGAAGTTCTCTTAAAGCATGAAAAGTCTTCCACTTCCCTTTATAATCGATTTGCGGCTAATGCCGTGGGGTTTACGGTGACTCTAATTTTCCCCGGCCGTTTGGGAGAATTAATCAAACCTTTATACTTGGCTCAAAAAGAGGACATCCGGAAAGGATTTACGGTTGGCACGGTTGTTATTGAGCGAATTTTTGATATTTTTACTATGTGTTTTTTAATTGGTCTCTTTCTGGTGGCTAAACCTTTATATGCTCCCTTCTTTCAGGTTGATGATACCGCCTTTCAAAGACTTTATTTCTGGGGACTGGCTGGTTTCGGAATTGCTTTTGGTTTATTAATCATTTCTTTGGGTTTATATTTTTTTAGAGACAAGGCTTTAAAGCTGGTATCTTTTTTGGCTCGGATTTTTCCTCAAAAGATAAGGAAGTCGGTATTGTCTTTAGTTGATGAATTTATTGAAGGGCTAAAGTTTTTCCATTCGGTTGGAGATCTCCTTAAATATTTACTATTATCTTTTGTCGTCTGGATGGGAATAATCTTTTATTATTGGATCTGTTTTTTTGCTTACAATTTGAAACTGTCCTATTTCTTAATATGTCCCTATGTCTTCCTTATCTTAGTGGGGGCTTCTATTCCTACCCCGGGTATGGTAGGTGGATTTGATTATTTTAGTAAGTTGGGTTTTACCTCTCTTTACCATCTTGATCCGAGTCGGGCCGTGGGAATGACTATTGTTATCCATGCGGTTCAAGTTGGAGTGACTTGTCTTATTGGTTATGTTATACTTTGGAAAGAAGGTTTATCTTTATTCCAACTTAAGAAACTAGGAGAGAACACCGAAAAATGAAATGTCCATTTTGTGGGTATGAAGAGAGTAAGGTTATCGATTCCCGGGAAAGTAAGAATGGAATGACTATTAGGCGCCGTCGAGAGTGCCTGTCTTGTCAAAAAAGATTTACAACTTATGAAAAGATAGAAGAAGTACCTTATATGGTAGTTAAAAAAGATGGTACCCGCCAACCATTTGATAGTCAGAAAATTTTGCGGGGGATGATTAAGGCTTGTGAAAAAAGAACTGTTCCTCTTTCAACTCTCGAAGAGATCGTAGAAGAAATTGAATCTCAGCTCCAAGAAAAACCAGACAAAGAAATGTCGACAACTGAAATTGGTCAATATGTGATGAAAAGACTGAAACAACTAGATAAAGTTGCCTATGTGCGCTTTGCCTCAGTTTATCGAGAGTTCAAGGACGTTGTTGAGTTTAAAGAGGAATTGGAAAGACTCCTCAAAGAAAAATAAGGAACAAGCCATGACCAAGTCTCGTTATCCACGTTCTCGAGCTGTAAATGTTGAACAAGAAATTGATCGAATTATCAAAGATTTATTTTCCCCGGGAGGGAGCTTTCTTAGCCTGGTGGAAGGGTTAATTCCTCGGGTTGATGTTCGCGAAGATAAAAGAAGAATTATTGTTGAAATTGAAGTCCCGGGGGTAGCCTTAGAAGATTTAAGTATTTATCTCAAGATGAACGTTTTAATCATCAAGGGAGTCAAGAAAGAGGAACCGCATCCTCAAAAAGTAAAATATCTAAGGATGGAAAGGGAATTTGGAACTTTTCAGAGAGAAATTTTTCTTTCTGCTCCCGTTATTCCCACGAAAAGTGAAGCAACTCTGCACCAAGGTCTTTTGACCATAGTCCTCCAGAAGGATGAAGCATCTTCCGAAGGAATAAAGATCCCGGTTAAAAGCCCAAGATCAAAAAAATTAAGGGAGGATTGCCATGGCTAAAACTAACGGTGAATATGACAGTTTAATTGAGGAAACAGGAGAACAATCAGATCAAAAAATTGATGTTCCTTCTGAACTGCCGGTTCTTATGCTTCGAGACATAGTTGTTTTTCCCTATATGGTGGTACCCCTTTTTGTCGGGAGAGAAAAGTCAATGAAGGCAATTGACGAGGCTTTATCCCGTAATCGAATGATTCTTCTGGTGAGCCAGAAAAAAATGGAAGTTGAAGAGCCAAAAAGAGAAGATATATATCCCCTTGGCACGGTAGCTCTGATTATGAGAATGTTGAAGTTACCCGACGGACGGGTGAGAGTTCTAGCTCAGGGCTTAATTCGGGCCCGAATAGACGAGTTAATTGAAGATCAGCCTTATTATTCAGCTAAGATCTCGGTGGTCGAAGAACCAGAAGAAATAGATATGACTATCGAAGTTGAGGCTTTGATTCGCAATGTGCGAGAGGGATTAGATAAAGCGGCTTCCTTGGGAAAGAATATTCCGGCTGAAATTATGATTATCGCTTCAAATGTAGAAGAACCGGGCAGATTGGCCGATTTGGCGGCTTCAACTCTTGATCTCAAAGTTCCTGAGGCCCAGGAAGTGTTAGAAATAGTTGATCCTGTCCGGCGATTGCGAAGGATATATGAATTATTGATTCGGGAAATTGAGCTTTTAAGTGTGCAATCCAAGATAAGTAGCGAGGCTAAGGAAGAATTAGAGAAGCTCCAAAAACAATATTTCCTCCGTCAGCAATTAAAAGCCATTCAGCGAGAGTTAGGGGAGGGAAGTGAACTTCAAGAGGAGATTAAGGCCTACCAAAATAAACTAAAGAAATTGAAGGTTTCCCGCGAAGTTAGAGAAGAGCTGGAAAAGCAGATCAAGCGACTTTCCCAAATGCACCCAGAATCTGCCGAGACGGCAGTGGTGCGAAATTACCTGGATTGGATGTTTTCTTTGCCGTGGAATAAAAGCACGGTTGACAACCTTGATTTAACTAAGGCTAAGGCAATCTTAGATGAGGATCATTATGGCCTGGAAAAAGTTAAAGAGAGAATCATTGAATATTTAAGTGTCAGAAAATTATCTAAGAGAATCAAGGGCCCCATCTTGTGTTTTGTTGGGCCTCCTGGGGTAGGAAAGACTTCTTTGGGGCGATCGATTGCCCGAGCGTTAGGACGGAAGTTTATCCGCATGTCTTTGGGTGGTATTCGAGATGAAGCAGAAATTAGAGGGCATCGGCGAACATATGTCGGAGCGATGCCCGGAAGGATTATTCAAGGAATAAGGCGATGTAGCTCCAATAATCCAATTTTTATGCTGGATGAAGTTGATAAGGTTGGAGCTGATTTTCGGGGGGATCCATCATCGGCTTTACTTGAAGTGCTTGATCCCGAACAAAACCATTCTTTTCGCGATCATTATCTAGGAGTTCCCTTTGACTTGTCAAAAGTTATGTTTATAACCACGGCTAACCTAATTGATCCCATTCAACCTGCCTTGAGAGACCGGATGGAAATTATTACTATTCCTGGTTATACCGAGGAAGAAAAACTTCAAATCGCTCTTCGCCATCTGATTCCCAAACAAATAAAAGAGCATTCTTTGACCTCCAAAATGATTTCCTTTTCTCCCGCCGCGGTCAAAAAGATAATTTCTCTCTATACTCGGGAAGCAGGCGTGAGGAATTTGGAAAGAGAAATTGCGGCCGTGTGCCGCAAAGTTGCTCGACGAGTAGCTGAAGGTAAAAAAGGCAAGGTAAGGATTACCACCCAAAATATAGAAAAGTTTCTAGGACCTCCTCGAATCTTTCGAGATCAGCTTTTGAAAAAAGACAAAATTGGAGTGGCGACAGGAGTCGCTTGGACAGCTTCGGGGGGAGAAATTCTCTTTGTCGAGGCCAGTAAGATGAAAGGCAAAGGGAATTTGTTATTAACTGGTTCTCTTGGTGAAGTAATGAAGGAATCAGCCCAAGCGGCGTTGAGTTATGCTCGAGCCCACACTCAGGAATTTGGGATTAATCCCCAACTTTTTTCGGAATATGATTTTCACATTCATATCCCTGAAGGGGCCATTCCTAAAGATGGCCCTTCCGCCGGAGTGACAATGGCCACCTCCCTGATTTCGGTTTGCACCGAAAGAAAGGTAAGATGGGATGTGGCGATGACGGGTGAAATTACCCTGCGAGGTAATGTGCTGCCGGTGGGAGGGATTAAAGAGAAGGTTTTAGCTGCCCAAAGAGCTGGAGTCAAAAAGATGATTCTTCCCGCAGCAAATAGAAAAGATTTAATTGATATTCCGGCTGCCGTGAAAAGGAAAATGGAATTCGTGTTTGTTGAAGATATAAAATCGGTATTTAATGAAGCCTTGGTTCCCCCTTTTCAGGCCCCCTCAAAAAAAGGAATGAAACAAGATAAATCCCCCTCGGCGGCTTTAGAACATCCGGTGAATGGATGAGCCCAAATAATCAGTTCAAAGACTTTAGTGAAGATTCGATCATCAAATTTCTCCAGCAAAAATTTTCTAGTTCTACGGCTAAAGCTTTGGTGGGCATTGGCGATGATACAGCAGTCATAAAAACGGGTAAGTCCTATCTTCTTTTGACCAAAGATCTTTTGATTGAGAACACCCACTTTATCTTCAAAGTTCATCCCCCTTATTTGCTGGGCCGGAAATGTCTTAACGTTAACCTCAGTGACATTGCTGCCATGGGCGGAAAACCTAATTATTGTTTGATTGGCCTTGGCCTTAGTAACAAAGTTGATTGGGCCTGGTTGCAAGAATTTTTTGCGGGTGTTGAATCAGCAACTAGGGAATTTGGCCTGGAGCTTGTTGGTGGAGATTTAAGTCGCTCTTCAACAGTCATGATATCGGTGACCATTGTGGGTAAAAGCAAATATCCAGTTTTAAGGTCTGGAGCTAAGCCTGGTGATCTTATTTATGTTTCGGGGCATTTAGGAGAAGCTGCTTGGGGATTAAAATTATTAAAAAAGGGATATAGTTTAGGAAAGAATAAAGAGATTGATTATTTTATCCACCGTTTTCTTGATCCTTCTCCTAATCTCAAGCTTGGGCAGCAGTTGGTTCGCCAGAACTTTATTTCAGCCATGATTGATCTCAGTGATGGCCTTTCCACTGATCTTCGCCGTTTATGCCAAGTCAGTCATTGTGGGGCCGAGCTCTGGGTGGATCAACTTCCCTCTTCACCTCTGGTCAGAAAATTCACTTCTCGCCCGAGAGATTTAACTCTTCACGGGGGAGAAGATTATCATCTCCTTTTTACTGTGCCGGCAAGTCGGGAGGCAGTTTTTACTCGGTGGCAAAAGAAAAATAAGTATCAACTTTTCTGTTGTGGTCGAATAATTGAGAAAAATGAAATATATTTAGTTTGGCCGACTGGTCGCCGCGAGGTTCTTCGCCCCCGCGGTTTCCGTCATTTTGCTTGATTTAAGGAGAAGGGCATCACCTATTCCGGTTTCGGGAAATTTCTCTCAACAACGGTCTAGCCTAACTTGTCTGATCAATTAATTGGTCAATTAAAAGAACAAGGAAAAAAAGAGAAGGTGACTGCTCTAAAGCACCCAGGCTGAGAACCAGGTGGTCAGGTGAAGGGTTAATCTTTTTAATTGACAAAGCCTTAAACATAAAATAAATAATGGGATGGTGAAGTTATCTTTTCCTTTTACTTTCAACAAGAGGAGGAGGCAAATGAGGAAAGGACTATTAGTTGGGTGCCTAGGGTTTTTTCTTTTAGCAACGAGTTTATGGGCAGGGGGCTGGAACAATACTCTAATGGGTTGTCGGGCCCTTGGTTTAGGAGCAGCCTTTGTTGGCGTGGCTGATGATCCTAGTGCTGTTTTTTATAATCCGGCTGGATTAGCGTTTCAACCCGAACGCTTTTCCCTTTCTTTAGATGGTTTTTATGTGACGCCTGAGCATATTTATACCCTTCCCAATGGGTATACGGCTGAAAGCAATTACACGACCACCATTCCTCAACTTTTCCTTTCATATAAAGCCTCAGACCGAGTAAGCATTGGATTTGGAGCCTATGTCCCTTATGCTGGCGGGGGAATTGATTGGAAAGAGAATGATCTTGGTTTCCCTTTTAAGTCATATCTAGGAGTCTTGTCCTTGACGCCTAGTTTAGCTTTTCAGGTAAATGAGGAAATATCGGTGGGTTTTAATCTTAATTTCTATAAAGGTTATTTGAATGTTCGGGCTCGGATGGAGCCTTTTGGCCCCATGGAAGGAGATGAAGTAGGGTCATCTTTATCCATAGGAGCGGGTGTTTTAATTAAGCCTAATGATAAGCTTAGTTTTGGCTTAAGCCTCCGGGCCCCAACCAAGATGAAATTGGAAGGGACTACTTCTATCATTGTCGAGACTCCAGAAATAGGGCAGGTAAAAATGAAACTAGACTCCACGACGCAATTTAATTTACCTTGGGATTTGGAGGCCGGGGTGGCCTTTAGGCCTTGGTCAAATTTTTTGGTGTCGTTAAGTGCCCAATATACGATGTGGTCAACATTGGATAAGGTGGATAAAACAATCAAAAATGTGCCGGTAATGGGGACCATCCAGGAAAAAGAAGTGCTAAATTTTAAAGACATTCTTATTTTTCACTCGGGATGCGAGCTTATGATTACCGAAGGTTTATATATCAGGGGAGGCCTCGGATACGATCGCTCTGCCTCTCCGAAGGAATCTTTAAATTTTACCAACATAGATGTTGATAAATTTACCCTTTTAGGGGGGATTGGCTATCGGGCGGGCAAAATAACCCTGGATTTTGCTTATATTTATGCCCGGGGTAAGGAACGAGAAAAGCCGGTAATCTCTTCGGCCGGGTTTCCTGCTTTAGAAAAGTATAACTTGAATGTTAACATCTTGGGTTTAGGCGTTACTTTCCATTTCTAATTGAATTATCTGGGCCCTTTTTCCAACTTGTTTTGGTTAAGATTAGAAATAATATAGAAGTTAGTGATGGTTAGTACGAATCATTCTATTCCTTTATTGAATATTAAAGGGTGATTGGCCGTTTGAATTTGTTGGTTAAAATGTTATTACCCTTTTATCCAAGCCAAATAGGGTTATCATTTGACTCAATTTTCTTTGGGGTTAGGAGTTATCAGTAATTGAAAGTTGGGGTATAGGAACTCTTTTAATAGCTTAGGTTGCCACTATAAGCCAAAACAATGACTAAAACGTAAGATTAATAGGTAATTTAAGGGAAGAAGTAGCTTCTTGCTTTCTGGTCTAAGTTAATCTAACTAATCCAACTAATCTAGGGCAAAATCTCCCGAGAAGACGACCTCAGCCGGACCTGTCTGGTAGACCACTCCTTTTTTCCATTCCACCAAAAGCTCACCCATTGAGGTGCGGACAGTAATTTCTTTATTGGTTAAATTTTTTAAAATTGAAGCTACGGCGGCAGCACAAGAGCCACTTCCTGAAGAAAGAGTTTCTCCAACTCCCCTTTCCCAAAAAAGCACTTCAATTTCATCGCGATTAAGAACCCGGATAAATTCAATATTTGTTTTCTTAGGAAAGAAGGGGTGAAGTTCAATTTCTCTACCTATTTGGTGCCATTCTATCCGAGAAGGGAACCGATCAAAGAAGATAGCACAATGGGGATTACCCAGGGAAAGAGCAGTAATATGGTAGATTTTCTGATTGATGGTTAAAGGATAATCGATGATTTTTTCATGCTCAGAGCCGTCATCAAAAGGAATTTTGGCCGAGTCAAAGAGAGGTTCTCCCATTTCAATCCGAATTCGGAAATAACGTTTATTTCTTTCTTGTAAGAGGCTTTCTCGATTTCCAGCGTGCGTTTGGAAGTGGAGTTGGGTTGGCTTGACTGATTGCCTATAATGAAGATAGGCGGCCGCACAACGGAGCCCATTTCCAGAAATTTCAGGTTCGGTTCCATCAGCGTTGAAGATTGAAAAGTTCACTAATCCTTGGTCAGGATCTTTGACATCAATGAGTAAGAAGCCATCAGCTCCGACGCCGGTGTGTCGTTCACAAATTGTTCTGACTAAAGGAGAAAGTTCAATCTTTGGTGGAACTTCTTGCTTCTCCACCACTAAAAAATCGTTGCCTAGGGAATGAATTTTTGTAAATTTCATCAGGGTAACCTTAAAGTAATGATGTAATCGCTAAAGCCATCTCTAGTTTCCCGCCTGATGCGAAGCATCACTGGATCGCCTGATTTTAAATTTCTAAGGATTTTCTCCAAATCGCGGATTTTGCGGACAGTTTTTCGATTGACTTCAAGGATTATATCTCCCCGTTGGAGGCTGGCTTCTGCGGCGACGGAATATCGCTTTACCTTAGTTATAAGAAGACCCTCTTCAGTTTGAAAGCCGTAACGACGGGCCAGTTGGGGGGTTAATTCTTGAACAGTTATTCCAATATCCTTATCAGCGGTGGCTTGGGGTTGAGCTTCTTCCTCGGGTTCAAGTTCGGCAATTTTGGCTTTAAGTTTTTTTACCTCGCCATCGCGGAATATTTTCAACTCGATTTCTTTTCCTGGCGGGATTTCAGCTATTTTAAACTTAAGATCATTAGAGTCTTTTACTGGTTTTCCATCAATGGCAAGAATCACGTCATAGACTTTGAGTCCGGCTTCCTCAGCTGGTGTTCCAGGCTGAACATTGTGAACCAGTGCTCCTTCTTTAGTTTCAAGTTTAAGGAGTTTTTTTACATCTTCGGTGACATCGCTGACAATAACTCCTAAAAAGCCGCGGATGACGCGGCCGTTCTTTTTCAGTTGTTCAATAATTTTCTTGGCGAGATTAGAGGGAATGGCAAAGCCGATACCGATGTTTCCTCCAGTTGGAGCCAAGATAATGGAAGTTACGCCGATAACTTCGCCCCGCATGTTAACCAAGGGCCCACCACTATTGCCCCGGTTGATGGCCGTATCTGTCTGAATGAAATCTTGATACTCAGGGAGATTCAGACTTCCTCTTAGCTGACGCCCTTTGGCACTAATGATACCTGCGGTGACGGTGTGTTCCATCCCCAGGGGATTACCAATGGCTATAACCCACTCGCCAACTTGGCATTGAGAGGAATCTCCCAATTGGGCATAAGGGAGGTTGGAAGCCTCGACTTTAAGGAGAGCTAAGTCAGTTTTTGGGTCAGTCCCCACTATTTTAGCTTTATATTCATCCTTACTGATCGTGTAAACGTTAACTGTTTCGGCATTTTCAACAACGTGATTATTGGTGAGAATGTAACCATCCGGGCTGATAAAGAACCCAGAACCGAAAGAGGTAGCCCTAAATTCTTGTTCTCTCTCGCGGGGAACGCCAAAGAACCGTTCCCACCAATCATCAAAAGGCCACTCTTCTCCCCATGTGGTCACGGTTCTTTTTTCGACCTTGTCAGCTTTGATCTGAACCACGGCCGGACCAACTTTATTGGCAATCTCGACGAAACCATTATTATTTGTCAGTTGGGGGGAAGGAGAGGCAAATAAGTGTCCCGCGAGATCGCTGGATGGAGGGTGATTAGTGGCTGAAGAATTTTTTTCGGGAAAGTAAAAGAAGATCATACCGGCTGTAATCAATCCAAGAAGAAAAGAAATTCCTGCTATCCAAAAGAATTTTTTCATCTTAACCTCCTCAAATCCTTAATTTCTAGATTATCATAAATACCCAGGAGATTCAATTTTAAGACTAACCTGGCAAGCATCTCCAAAAGCGTAAAATAGAAAAATGGTGACAGGCATCTTTTTCGGCTCGGCATGGGAACTCATAATCTAGAAATAGCCATTAAGAGACCTTAATACATAATTTTCTTTAAAGACTGTCTTTTTTCAAGCTTGCTTCCTCTTGCCAATTAATTTAACCTTATTGAAGGTCAAAGAAGATAGAATCAATGCTATCTTTTTGTTCTTAGTATAAACTAAATGCAGTATAAGTTGGTTGCTTTTTCCTGCTTTTAAATTTTAACGACTCAAAGAAGCGGACCCCGCCTTACGAGCAATGCATTTGACTTCCGTCCTTTATTAGCTTTTAATTTAATTTAAATTGATGATAAATGGGAAAATGAAGACAAAAACACGAGAATTGAAAAAAGGCTTACTAATCGTTTTCGAAGGAATTGATGGGGCAGGCAAGTCAACTCAAATAAAATTAGTTGCCGACTTACTGAAAAGCCAAGGTTATCCAGTAGTTTGCTTTCAGGAGCCAACTCAAGGGAAATGGGGGCAATTGATTAGGCAAAAAGCAGTCGAAGCGGGTTCACTTTCTTCAGCGGAAGAATTGGAGCTATTTCTTCGTGACCGGCAAGAAAATGTTGAATTGAATTTGCTTCCCGCCCTTCGGGAGAGAAAAATTGTTTTACTAGATCGGTATTACTTTTCTACCATGGCCTATCAAGGAGCCCGAGGACTAAATGTTGATGAGATAAAGAGAAAAAATGAAGCTTTTGCTCCTCGTCCAGATCTGGTGTTTATTTTGCTGGTGGAACCCAAGCTTAGTCTTCAAAGGATAACTAGCCGCCAGAGAAAAGAAATCCTATTTGAGGAAGAAAGTTACTTGACTAAAGTCAATAAGTTATTTGCCTCGTTTAAAGAAGAGAACATCATTCACCTAGATGCTTCAGCTTCTCCTGATGAGATTTTTTCTAAAATTAAACTCCACCTTCAGGACTTAATTAATAATTTCTTGGCTTAAGATTGTGGTTAATTAGAAAAGCTTAATTAAGGGTGATAACCTGATCTTCTAGAAGATAAAGCCCCATTCTGCTATATTAGAAAAGAAATGACCGAAACAGAGAAAAAAGAGAAAAAGAGGATTAGCTTAAAAATTAAATGGCCCCCAATTAAACGCCCTCATTTCTCTTTTAAGGCCTGGAAAACAAAAATATTCTGGAAGCGATTTGCTTTGGTTTGCCTCGTCCTCATGGTTTTAGGAGGAGGAGTGGCCATTGGCACTTTAAAAGCTATCCTCCAGAACCTTCCTTCAATACAAGCTTTGGAGACTTTTGAGCCTCCCATTACGACTTACATCTATGCCGATAATGGAGAAGTTATTGGGCAATTTGCCACTGAGAGAAGAGTAGAGGTAAGCTTTAAAGAGATCCCTCATTATCTCATAAAAGCAATTATAGCTACCGAAGATCCTCGCTTTTATCGTCATCATGGAATTGATTTTCTTGGAATCTTGCGAGCTATCAGAGAAGATTTACGCCTTGTTCGGCGTTCAGGCCGGCTCCATGGTGGAAGCACCATCAGTCAGCAGTTAGCCCGGGAGCTTTTTCTCCACCGCCGTCAAACCTTGCGCCGGAAAATCAAGGAGTTGATTCTGGCCCTCCAGATTGAAAAACGTTATTCCAAAAAACAGATTTTAACCATGTATTGTAACCAGTTTAATCTGGGACATGGAGCTTATGGGGTGGAAGCGGCGGCTCAGCTTTATTTCGGTAAACATGTTAGCGAACTGACCCTTCCCGAAGTGGCTCTGTTGGCTGGAATATTAAGAGGGCCAGCTATCTATTCCCCTTATCGCCACCCCGAAAGAACGTTGCGGCGACGCAATCATGTCCTCAACCGCATGGTTGAGGAAGGGTTTTTGACTCCAGAACAGGCCGAAAAAGCCAAGCAAACACCTTTGAATGTGTTGCCTCTTCATCGGATGGATTCTGAATTTGCCGCTTATTTTAAAGAAGAGGTCAGGAGATACCTGGAAAAGACTTACGGTGTTGATGCTCTCTATGGAGGAGGATTAAAAGTTTATACCACCTTAAATATTGACTACCAGAAATACGCTGAGGAAGCGTTAAGAAAGCAATTGAGAGTTCTTGATAAGAGGGCTGGGTGGCGAAATGATAAACGAAACCTGGCGAGCGAAGGGGTGGAAGATGTTGATAGTTATGAGGGAAAAGATTTGATCACCTGGCTCCGACCAGAGTTTAAAATAGGAGATGTGGTGGAAGCTGTTGTTTTAGAGGTTACCCGGCGGAAGGCGAAGTTAAAAATTAAAGATTACCAAGGGGAGATGAGTAACCAAGGAATTGGATGGACAAAGACAAATAATTTAACCCGCTTAATAAAGAGAGGAGATATTATCCAGGTCGAGATAAAAAAAATAGATGAAGAAAATAAACTTATCCAAGCCTCTTTAGATCAAGAACCTTTAATCGAAGGGGCTTTCCTGGCCATTGAACCCCAAACGGGTCAGGTTAAAGCCATGATCGGAGGGTATTCTTTTCGGCGAAGCCAATGGAATCGGGCGACCCAAGCTCTCCGTCAATCAGGGTCGGTTATCAAACCGATTCTTTACACGGCGGCTTTGGAAAATGGCTATACCCCAGCCAGCCGGATTGTGGATGAACCCACCGAGTTTTTTGATGAATGGTCTGATGAGCCTTATGCTCCAAATAATTATGACCGTCGCTACAAGGGAGCAGTAACCTTAAGAATGGGGTTGGAACAATCACGAAATATTGTTACGGCTAAACTTTTAGAGTATATATCTCCGCAACGAGGGGTCGAGTATTGTAAAAAATTTGGTATCACTTCTCCTGTTTATCCTTACCTTTCTTTGGCTTTAGGAGCTTTTGAAGTCAGGCTTTGGGAGATAGTGTCGGCTTTTTCAACTTTTGCCAATCATGGGGTTCGCGTTCATCCCTATTTTATAACTAGAATTGAAGATAAAGATGGTCATGTTCTCGAAGAAGCTAAACTGGAGAAAGATGAAGTCATTTCTCCTCAGATTGCCTTCATGATGACTTATTTGATGAAGGGAGTGATTGAGAGAGGAACTGGGGTGGCGGCCAGCTATCTTCTTCGAGATATTGACTTGGCTGGTAAAACAGGCACGACCGATGAGTATACCGATGCCTGGTTTGTTGGCTTTTCTCCTTTGCTTTGTGCGGGGGTCTGGATAGGCCATGATACTAAAATCACCATCGGGGAAAGACAAACTGGTGCTGTGGCCGCCTTACCCATATGGATAGAGTTTTTTCAAAAAATCATCGATTCAGAAAAAAAACTAGCTGAAGAAAATGACCAAGAATTTAAGAGGGAAGAATTTCTGGTGCCACCCAATTTAAGTTTTGTTGAGATTGACCGTAAAACAGGCCTTTTAGCAACTCCGGCTTGTTTGTGGCCTTTTCGCGAAGTGTTTTTACCTGGAACTGAGCCCAGCCGGTTTTGCACCCTTGAAGACCATCTCCTTACCTTTGATTATTATAACCAAACAAAAGTTGAGCATTGATGTTTTAGTGAAGTTCCCGCCGGAAGATCCTCTTTTTTTTCTTTTTCTTTTTTCTTGGGGGGGTCAAGAAAGATACGGGTTGGGAAGAGACGGACAAAGGACGGGGCTCATTACTATGATTATTTTGGTGCGGAGGGGAATTATATTTGCCGTTTTCCACGAAGGAGACGATCCTTTGTATCAACAAGGATAGCTTTTATACAAGGATAAGTTTTATACATAGAAAGAGGATGAAGAAGGATATCAGAAGATTGCCAGGTATAGGTACTAGCTCTAAGTGAGATAACAGGTAGGGGGGAAATAGAGTCTAGAAAATGAATGGCGCCCAATGTCTTTCATAGCCTGCTGAAAAAACAAAAGCTGGGTTCTCTTAGTCACCACTATTTTTTCTTCTTTACCTTGGTCTTTGAGGATGAGCGAGGGGTGCGGGTTTTGCTTGAAATTCGCGAGGATGATCTAGAAGATGAAAATTTTAGGCGGGAACTACTTGAGCTTGGGCTTTTTATTGTTTTCGAAGAAGTCGAATGACGGCTGATTGCTGAAGAACTTCTTTTGATTATTGAGTTGTAAATTTTCCCCAGCACAGAAGTAGAACTTCTTTTTGAGGAACTTTTTAGTTGGTAAGAAAACGAAGAGGAAGAAGATGGATAACGATATCGTGAGGAGGAAGAAATAGATGAAGACGATGTCTTCTCTTTGGCAAGAGATCTGATGGTGCCTAAAGTTGAGGATGAGGTGCCACCAGATAGGCGGGAGGAAGAAGAGGGTGAATAGCGTCGGATTCGATTGGTTTTGGTGGTGGAAGGAAGAATTGTTTGGCGTGTTGAGGATTTTCTTATTTGGCCGAGAGATCCCCTGCTCAAAGTCGATGAAGAAGTCGTTGAAACTGATTTTTTCGAAGTAACAGCAGATTTGCTGATTCGGGTCGTAACTTGACCATATTTTCTTATTGTCCTTAATCCTTGAGATGGACTAGTTGATTTGGTTAAACGAGAGGACTGAATTCTAGTTCGTGGAGAAGTGGTTTTATAAGAGCTGACAGAACTTTTTTTCAGGATAACTTGTTTTCCTTGCAGGCGTTGTAGACTAACGTTTCTAGTGACTGGTTTTACATTTGGGGCTTGATTGGTCAGTCTTATTTTGCTGATTTTGCCTAACGAGCTGGCCGAGACAGTTACTCGGGAGATGTTGCGAGCCTGCAGTTGATTCTTGCGGACAATGGTCAGTGCCCGGGAACGTACAGGGTAATCATAGTAATTATAACGGTCATAGAAAACGTTGTTGATAATCACTACCGGGCGGTTGTAGTAGCTTAAGGGAGCCCAGCCAACGTAATCATAGCCCCAGTACCAGCTCACCCAGGCAGGCCCCCAGACAGTTGTGGGAATCCAGTACCATCCCCACGAAACATCCCAATGCCATCGCCCAAAATGAAAAGTGACCCATCCCCAACTTTCATAAGGGATCCAAGTCCATCCTCCCAAAGGGAGCCAAACCCATCGTCCGTTATAGTAGGGACGCCAATACGGGTCGACTCCTACCGGAATCCAAACATAGCCATAAGGAGAAACATAATTCCACCGCCCGTGACAATCCAGTTCATACTCGAAGTCATTAAGCTCAGCTGGTAAATATCTTCGGGCTAGGCGGCGGCGAACTAGTTGTTCTCGTTCTTCATTCCAGCGATCGAAACTGTCCTCGGCTACAGACACAAAAGAGCTAGGAGAAGTGATAAACTGTCCGCCTTGGGCCTCAATTCTTTGCCCATCCTTAAGAAGGATGGATTGATTATCCCCGGCCACTTCCACTACCCCGTTAAACACGAATATCTCAGTTTCTTCTTCTTCCCGAACATCAAGGCGGTAGAGGCCTTCCTGGAGGATAAAGATATTTACATCCGGTGTCTCTACCACAATTTCATTCTCTTCGCTTACATGTCCGATACTGAGATACACACTACCCGTCCAAACACTAAAGTGAATTCCTCCTTCACCGGGAAGAGGCAGATGGAGCAAATCTACTTTGCTGTATTCGTTTAAGCGAAGATAATTGGAGCGACTAAGATAAACTTCGGCCCGTCCATCAGTGGTGGCTAGCCGATCGCCGGCGATGAGAGGGGTGTTAACAACTCCTTCTTCAAAACCTACTTCCGAAGCCCGTTGGACAAATGTTGCTCCGGTTAAAAAACTTAATCGGGCGAAAGATTCGTTCAGGTAACCTCGTTCTTCAGCTTGGAGAGGCAAAAAAATTAAAGCTAAGATAAAGCTTACGCCGATTATTTTTTTCATTTTACTCACCTTTTCATTTTTTTTCTGTCCACTAAATTAATATGCAAATTCAGTGCCAAGTTGGTTAGGGGAAAAATAGAAAGAGTATTGTTCCCTTTTGTCCTTTTCAGGGGACAGGCGCACTCCCAGTTAGACAGAAGGTGGTCAATGGCGCGGGCCACGGAGGTAAATCAACCATGGTATTTCTTGCTGGCTAAATATTTGGGAAAAAGGGCCTGGCGGTTGTTTTTTTCTCTTTCAACTTATCTTGGCTCCAAGGAGCAAAGATAAATCTAACCAAATGTCCTTATTTTTGGCCTTTTAATTTGATGCCTTTTATTTGTTGTTTGCTGTTTAGTCAATCTAGGAGAAGAGGTTTTTGGGGATGGCCTAATCTTGAATCTAGGATTGTTTTTCTGAGATTAGGAGTCTTATTGGCAATCTGGATTAACAATTTTTTAGTCTTTTTGGCCTACTAATTATATATTTATTGGCCGGCTAATTTTTGGTTGCTTTCAATAAGATAAGGGAGTTTTAATTAAGCTGGTTATGAGCTTAATGGCCAGAATGGTTTAAGAGACTTCACCACTTGGGAAATCTCTTCTTCTGTTTGAGGGTTAAGGGTGGGGTCTAATTGAGGTCGAGATTGGAAGTGGGCAAGTTGATAGAGGACTTGTTTAACGCTCTCGGCCAGAGCTTCCAGAGCATAGCCGCCTTCTAAAACTAGGAGGAGTCGACCTTGGGCCGTGGCCAGAGCCTTGGTCATTGCCCACTCAGTTAAGGCAGCAAAACCAGGAGCAGTCAGGAGCATGCTGCTTAAGGGATCAGCTTGGTGAGGATCAAATCCGGCTGAAACTAGAAAAAATTGAGGCTGATAGGTATCAATAATCGGGGAGAGAAGTCTTTCCAATGCATAAAGATAGTCGGCATCCCCTTTTCCACCTTGAAGAGGGCAGTTAATGGTGAGGCCTTGGCCTGGGCCTTGGCCAATTTCTGACCAGTGTCCGGTTCCTGGGTAGTGAGGATATTGATGAAGAGAAAAATAGAGGACATCATCGCGGTTATAGAAGGCATTTTGAGTGCCGTTACCATGGTGGACATCCCAATCAAAAATTACGATTCTGTCAACTGAATAGGAGCGCCTCAGATATTCAGCGGCGATAGCCACGTTATTAAAAAGGCAAAAGCCCATGGCTCTCGCTTTTTCCGCGTGATGACCGGGAGGGCGGATAAGGGCAAAAGCGTTAGTTATTTCTTCTTCCATGATGGCCCGAGCAGCTTCCAAGACACCACCGACCGCCAAGCGGGCTGTTTGGAAAGAGCTGGGATTGGTGCTGGTATCAGGATCAAGGATAACGCGTTCTCTAGCTTGGGTGCTTTCCAGTAAGTGATAATAATTCTTCTCATGGATCCAGAGAATTTCTTCCATTTGAGCTAGTCGGGGAGAAATAATTTTCAGCTTTGAGGTGAGTTGCTTATCTTCCTCTAGGGCACGATAGATGGTCTTCAACCGCGCCGGAGATTCTACATGGTAAGCCCCCATCTCGTGGTTAAAGTATCTTGGATCTTTGACAATCCCCGTCATTTGGTTCCTTTGCTGGCTTTAAAATTCATTACTTCAATTACATTACATAAATCTATTTTACTTTACTTTACTTTACTTTACTTTACTTTACTTTGCTTAAGCAAATTGTTGCCATTTTTCAGAAGCCGGCTTAGGAGTAAGTAAACTTACACCCACCAATAGAATTAAAGAACTAAGAAGGGCGGGATAGATAGAAGAAACACCGAGGGGAAATCCGCCGCTTATCTTATTTATTATTTCCCAAATAATAGTGGTAATCATGCCGCCGGTGATAGAAGCTACTCCTCCCTGGACAGTTGCTCGACGCCAGAAAAAAACAGCCATCAAGGCTGGAGTCAAGCCTGCCCCGTAAACGGTATAAGCGGCATAAGCAGCGTCGAGAATTCGAGGAAAAAAAGAAATAAGAAAGTAGGCCACAAGGCCTAAGATGACGACAACGAGGCGAGAGTAAAGAATTGCTTTTTTATCAGATAATTCAGGGTTAATAAAGCGTTGATAAATATCGCGGATGACATTAGTTGCGGGAACGAGAAGAAAACTGTTGGCCGTTGAAATAATGACGGCCACAATGGCGGCAAAAAGGAGGCAACCAATGATAACAGGTACCCCTTGATGGGCGACCAGGAGAATTATTTTGCCGGCTTCAGTGGGACCAAGTCCTTTGAAAATACTACTGCCAATCACGGCCAAGCTTTGAAGAGCAATCCCCAGGAAAATAACTCCAATAACCCAGCCGATGACAGATTTCTGAGCTTCTTTTTCATTTTTAGCCGAAAAAAAACGTTGGTACATATTACCGTTGCCTAAAGCTAGAAGTAAGGTAGGCACAAAATAACCAAAGGCTTGGACCCAGCTCATGTTACCCAAGAAAGGATGGGCCCGGGGAGTAACGTTAGACGCGATCTGGGCTAGACCTCCCCCCGTCTTAATTAGAAAGGGAAGGGCCAGAAAGATACCCGTGATCATAATTAATCCGTTGAAAATATCTAGATAGGCCACGGAAATCATTCCAGCCAAGAGAGTGTAAATAATAACAAACACCGCCACCACAATGATCCCCTGTTCGGTATTGATTTTTCCTTCGGAGATAATATTTAGAACCCAGCCTCCTCCTCGAAATTGGTAGCTGACGATGGTCACATAAGCGATGATGGTAGTGACGGTGGCCAGAATCCGGGCCCAGTAGTTGTATCTAGCTTCGAGAATGTCAGGCACGGTGAATTGCCCGAAACGGCGGACTCGACCGGCAATGAAATAGGCAATGATGATGCCCAGCCATCCTCCACTGCTGCCAATTAGGGAGGAGTAACCATGGTTGTAACTTAAATCACTGACACTGAAAATATCTCCTGAACCGATCCAGGTGGCTAAGAGGGTGCCGACCAACACAGGAGCGGTTAAAGTTCGACCAGCCACCAGAAAATCTTCCTTTTTCTTCAGACGACGGGTTAGCTTTAGGCCAAAGACAAACAGAAAGAGCAGGTAAAAAACGAGAGTAAGATAATAAGCCATCGTAGCTCCCTTCAGTCTTGTCGCTTAAAAATACCTTTTAATTTAGGGAAAAAGTTATTGATTTTTAATCGACAATAGACGAAAAACATGACTAGGTATCTTCCTAGATCTTGAGGAGTGCGAATATTTTTTATTACTTGCGGAATTTTTTCCAGGATGGATATTTTTCCTTGACTGAAAGACCAGCGAAACACCAGCTCGCTGACTTGGCTCCAAGTTAATTTATCCAGAAAAAGGGGGACGTTTCCCTGGGCGGTGGGCAGAGTAACGATTTTTGCCGGGTGAGGTTTTGCCCAAGAAAAGCCGGGAGAAAGAACTCCCAGCTCTTTGGCTGTTTTTTCCAAGGGAGTTCCGGGATAAACATGGAGAATAGCGATACTTCCCTCTATTTTATCTCGATACTGCTCGATTATCTTGATTGTTTCCTGGGCTTCTTCCCAGGTTTCGGTAGGATGACTAAAAATGAAAAAGGCGTTGGGGATGATGTCTAACTCCAGGCACCACTGGACAACTCGATGAAAATCGTCGATGTTTATTTTTTTATGGATAATTTCATTGCGGACTCTCTCTGAACCAGCCTCCAAGCCAAAGGAAAGGTGGAAGAGACCAGCCTTTTTCATTTTTTCGAGCAGGGGGCGGTTAATCAAGTCGAGACGAATATCGCATTTCCAGAAGATATTAAGCTGACGTTCGAGGATAAGATCACAGATTTTTTCCACTCTTTTTGGATTGGCATTAAAGGTATCATCGAAGAAGAAAAACACATCTACCTTATATTTTTCTTTTAGGTATTCAATTTCCCCGATAATATTTTCGGGAGAGCGCAGGCGGACCTGCCGTCCCCAGTTAATGGGAGTGGCACAAAAATTACAGTTAAAAGGGCAACCACGACTAGTGATCATGTTAATGGCGGGTAATAATCCCCGACCGGGAACTTCGAATCGAAAGTTATATTTTTCAAAGGGAATAAGGTGGAAAGCGGGAAAAGGCAGGGAATCAAGATTAAGAATTGGCGGCCGGCGAGGATTTATCTTAATCTGCCCATCTTGGCGGTAAGCTAACCCGGTGATATTGGCAAGAGAGTGGAGGCTGGGTTCTTTTTCCCACGCTGTACAAAGCTCTTTCATAGTTTCTTCACCTTCGCCAATGACGACTACGTCTAACTCGGGTATGTGAGCTAGAGAGTCTTCTGGGGCCATTGAAGCATGAGGTCCGCCGAGGAGGGTTAGAGCTGAGGGATAAGCTTGCTTTGCTTTCCGGACTAACTTGAAACTTTGAAAACGGTTTTCGGTGGTAGAGGTAACGCCGATTATATCCGGCTTAAATTCCTGAATTTTTCGTTGAATTTGCTGGAAACTAAGCTTAAGGATATCAGCCGGGATAATCTGAATTTCATGCCCCTCTTTTTCTAAAACAGCTGCGATATAGAGAAGTCCCAAAGGAGGCATAGACGAACCTTGGCGCCATCTTTCAGCAAAATATCCGCCAGGAGCAACAAAAAGCTGGATTTTCATTTCCTCATTTCTCCTTGAAGTTAAGTTGGCCTTGCTCGAGTTGGAGAGAATAAATAGTGGTAACATTTGGTTCCGACATGGTCGTTCCGTAAAGGTAGTCGGCCACTTCCATTGTTTTGAAGTTATGGGTGATGATGATGAATTGGGTGTTGGCTTTGCTTTGTCTCATCAAATTCAGGAAACGGCCAATGTTGGCTTCATCAAGCGCAGCATCTACTTCATCAAGAAGACAAAAGGGGGCGGGTCTAGTTTTAAAAAGAGCAAAAAGAAAAGCCAGGCTAGTTAAGGATTTTTCTCCTCCCGAGAGAAGGCTGAGCTTTTGGATTCGCTTTCCTGGTGGTTGAGCCACTATTTCTACTCCACTTTCCAAAGGATTTTCCGGCTCAAGAAGCTTCACTTCAGCCTGACCGCCATCGAAAAGAATCTGAAAGATCTCTTGAAAGTATTGATTAACTTGGTCCAAAGTCTCGAGAAATCTAGTTTTACTTTCTTGGTCAATCTTCCGGATGGCTTCTTTGGTGGAACTGATGGATTCTCTTAGGTCTTGTCTTTGTTGAAGAAGAAAGTCCAAGCGCTCCTTTTCTCGGTTATATTCTTCTTCGGCGACTAGATTGACATTACCCATTTTCTGTAATTTTTCTTTAGCCCCGGTTAAAGCTTCTTCGATTTCCGGGAAGGAAGCTTTTTCTAAAGGGACGTTTTTCTTAATCTCTTCTAAGGTGTTCCTTGTCTCTTGCCAGCAGGTTTCTTCCAGGTTGGCAAGATCCCGTTCAATCTGGGCTTTTTTGATTTCCCAGGCCATCCTCTCTTCTTGAGCCTTTTCTTGTTTCTGTTTTAATTGGCGCCCTTCCTCCTCCAGCTCTTTCTTCTGCTGCTGGATTAGATGGAGACTATTCTCTAGTTCTTGAAGGGCTTTTTCTTCTCGAGTAACTAAAGATTCTTGCTGGGCAATTTTTTTTTCCAAAGAAGTGAGATTTTCTTTACCCTTTTGGAGCTCTTCTTGGAGAGTTTTCTTTTCATTGTCAATTTTATCTAATTTTTGCTTTAAAGTAGTGAAGTGATCCTGAATTTGCTGCTGTTGCTGGAGAAGAAGAGTATTTTTTTCTTTTAACCGCTGTTCTTGAGCCTGATAATGGAAGAGTTGGGCTTGATCCTGCTCGAGATTTTGCTTTAAATTGGCCAAAGAATTGTTTTCTTCGGCTAGTTTCTGCCACCACCCGTCGATCTCCTGGGATAACTGGGCTTCTTTGCTCTTTAATGATTGAAGTTGGTTTTCGCCAGAGTTTCTTTCCTCTTTTAATATTTCCAGTTCCTGGTTAACAACCTGCAGGTTGTTTTCCCAGCGTTTGATTTCTTTTTGGAGATAGGAAATGTCCTTATCTAAGCTAGCCTTTTTCTTTTCTAGCTCTTTGAGAGAAATGGTTAGTTCGTCCTGTTGGATCTTTAAGTGATTTATTTTTTCTTCAATCTTTTTTATCTTTTCTTGGAGAGGTTTTAACTGCTCGATAACTTGTTTTTGCTCCTGGGTTAAATTTTGCTTGGCCAAGCGAAGGGTAAGCAAACCTTCTTTTGGTTGACCTCTTTTCAACAGACCAGAAGAGAAAAGAATGTCTCCTGATTTAGTAAGATAATTATTTTCCGGGTGTTGGAGCCAGGAAGAAATAGCTTCTTCAAGGCTATTGACAATTAGGGCATCAGGCAGATGATCTAGGGTAATTGGTCGAGGACAGGAAATCATCAATTGACTCTTAAGAGAAGGGCGTTTAGAGGGAGTTGAGGATGAGGATTGCGCTTGGCTGGATTTTGTCGGAACAAGTAGAACAACTCCTGCAGTAGGGAGGGAAATTTTCTTGTTGAGGATATCCTCAGGATTAAGGATTGGAGCCCGGGATTCAATTTCCCAAAAATTGTCAAGTAAGCGGGCAATTTCGGGTTGGGCTTCCAACCAGTCAGCCAGCACCCCTTCTGAGGATGAACTTGAACTCAGAGGGTGTAACTGATTAATTAAGTGTTCAAGGGCTTTTATTTTAGAAGTTAATTCTTGCTGGGAAATAAGCAATTCTTTTTCCTGGCGGTTTAAAACTTCCAATTCGGATATCGCTTTCTTTAGCTCTTGATTTAGCTTATTTAATTGTTCAGAAAGTTCACCGAGCTTTTCTTCTTGTGCTTGCCGGGATTTACCCAAGTTGGCTAATTCTCTTTGCTGGTCAGCGAGAGCTTGAGTTGTGTTTTCTTTTTGGGACCTAATTTTTTTTTCTTGGTTGAGAATAAACTCGATGTCTTTTTCTTGGCGAGCTAATTTATTCTTGGTTTCTGTTAATTCTCCCAGCAGCCGAAGGTGTTGATGGCGGATGTCTTCAATGGCTTTTTGTTTAGCCGAGACTATTTTCGCTTTAGCCTCTACGTTTTGGGATGATATTTTTAACTGCTCTTGGAGTTCCTGGCGCTTGTTTTCATTCTGTTGAATCTCTTGGCTAAGCTTTTCTTGCTGCCCTTGGAGGTTGATTGTCTCTTGGTGAAGTTCTTTTTCATCTTGGTTGAGAGTCTTAATTTTTTCTTTGAGGAAATGGAGGCGGCCTTCTTCTTTTTCTTTTTGCGACCTTAAGCGCTGGAGGGCAGTCTGATCTTTTCTAAATTGTAATTGTTCTGACTGAATTTTTTGCTCTTTTTCCCAAATTAGGGCTTGCCGTTGGTAGAGTTGAGTTTCCTTTTCTTTTAAGTAATGAGTTTTTTCTTTTTCCTGGGTTAGGGAGGATTGGTAGTGAGTTAGAATTTCATGTTGCTGGTCTTCGAGGAGTTGGATTTTGTAACGGAATTGCTGCCGGGTTAACTGACGAATTGATTCCCGAAGGCGACGAAAACGACGGGCCGCTTGAGCCTGCCGCTGTAAAGAGCGAGTTCTTTTTTCGACTTCCTCAATGATATCTTCCAGGCGAGCTAGATTTTGTTCGCTGTTATTCAATTTGATTTGAGCTTGCCTTTTTTTCTCTTTATAGAACGAGGTACCCGCGGCTTCTTCGATGAGAAGCCTTTTTTCCGTCGGTTGGGTGTTAAGAAAAAAAGCAATGCTTCCCTGTTCGATGATAAAGTAGCTGCGCTCGCCAATACCTTTTTTCCATAATTGATCTCGAATGTCTTTAAGGCGAGCGGGCTTCCCGTTAAGCCGGTACTCGCTTTCTCCAGTGCGGAAAAATCGATGGGTGACCTGGAGTTCTTCATCATCTTCTTCAGCCAGAGAAAGAGTTACTTCGGCCATATTTAGAGGGGGGCGAGAGGAGTTGCCGTTGAAGATAATATCTTCTTTTTTATCGCTGCGGAGAGATTTGGGCTTTTTCTCCCCGAGAGCGAAAAGGAGAGCATCAACCAGGTTGCTTTTTCCAGTACCATTGGGACCAACAATAGCCGTGATTCCCGGATGAAGTTGAATTTTGGTTCTTTCGGGAAAGGACTTGAAGCCTTGAAGTTCTATTTTTTTTAAATACATAAGTTTTTCTTGGTTAAATCCTCTTCAGGTTTTCTTGACACCTTAACTGGAATATACTACTAATTTATCTCAAGTCGAGAATTTATTGTAATCATTTTCGCACTAAATGCAATGAGCCAGCGTAGCTCAGCGGTAGAGCAACTGATTCGTAATCAGTGGGTCGGAGGTTCGAATCCTCTCGCTGGCTCTTTTATTTTCAATAACTTAGACGAAAGAGGCAATTAAGATTTTGAAGATTGGTGTCCAAATAGTGTCCATATGGAATTCAGAGTCTCTACTGCCTTCTGGACATATTCAGGTGAAAGATGAGCATAGCGCATAGTCATTCTTATATCTTTATGTCCCATAATTTGCTGCACTGTCTTTAAATCGACTCCCTGCATCACAAGATAAGATCCAAAGGTGTGACGCAAATCATGAAAACGAAAATCTTCTATCTCGGCCTTTTCCAAAGCTTTTAAAAAAGATTTTTTAATATCTCCATAGGGACGGCCGTTTTTATCTGAAAAGACATATTCTCCTTTCGATCTTTTTGATAGAGGATAAAGTTCATTATACAGTGTTTTGTTGATAGGAATTACCCTCGATTCATTATTTTTTGCATTGATAACGGTGATCTTCCGATTCTTGAAATCCACATCTGCCCATTTCAATTCCTGCAGCTCGCCTTTTCTCATCCCCGTATTGAGGGCTGTAACTACTATAGGCCGAATATGATCAGGGCAGGAGGCAAGAAGAGCTTTGCCCTCTTCAGGTTTTAAATATCTTAAGCGGCCAGGAGGCTCCTTCAAAAGCTTTACTTCTTTGGCAGGATTTGTTTTGACATAACCCCATTTAATCGCCATCGTAAACATGTGCTTCAGACAGGCTAGTTCTCGGTTAACTGTGGCTGGCTTTACTTTTTCCAGCCTTTTTGCCTTATATTTCTCGATCATTTGAGGAGTAATCTCATAGATATATTTGTCCTTGAAATATGCCTTAAGACGAGCAATGCTGATCCGGTCTTGACGGTTATATGTTGACCAGGCTTTATTTGCCTTAGAATAATCCAGATACTGCTCGGCATACTTGTCAAAAGGGATTTTCTTTTCTTCGTAGACTCCTAAGTATTCGCCTTTGGCAATCTTTAATTGAACGTCCTTTAAAACTAGCATAGCTAGTGATCAGCGACAATTATTTTTCAGGGTCCCATTGCCTCAAATAAAAATGTTACTGAAAATCTGGTCTTTTTGCTATGCCGATAGGACCGCTCTCAGTTTCTTGAATAACGTCTGAATTAGCGAAAATGAGATTTCGCGCCATTATCTGCCGCCAATTGCGAACTCTTCGTTGTAGAGTACGCAGCTGGCCATCTTGAAAGCTGCCCGGATTTTCATTCTGCAAACGAACAAAAAGATCCTTGGCTGTAGATTCCGGCGATTCTTGAAGCCAAAGAAGAACGTCTTGCCATACGGTCTCAAACGGATCTTTCCTGGTCCGCCAGTAACGCTTTTTTTTGGGCGGAGTCCGGTGTGTGGGACGGACTTCTCCATATTTCCACATTGTCCCCAATTGTTTTATAAACTGATCAAGGCTGTCACGACCGTGAATAATACTATTTTCGCGGCATGCCAGTTCAGCCAGTGCAGTTTGCTGTTCCCGAATACGATGAAGCAGATCAATGGGATCGAGTAAACGACAGCGGGATTTTAATTTCTTTTTCGTCTCAATCTGAACCGCAGGATGATTTAGAAGACGCTCGCAAGCTGTCATAGGTTTCTCATAGATTCTTCTTACCTTTGAACCGTCTTTTTCTTTCTCTCTGATCTTGAACGACGGCTGGAAATAATTAACATATAAGCGCACGGCCTGAAATAGATTAGCCAGAACCTGACCCGCAACGATTCCCGAATACCTGTCATGCCCGGTAAATCGGCGTATAACAGCGCCGTTTTTCTGTTACACCCAAGCTTGGTCATTTTTCCGATAAGCTCTTGATCTTGTAAATTTAATGGAATGGAATTTGCAATAATCGAATACCGTATCGTTGATAAAAGCGCTGTCATTATCGGAATCAATACCCAGGAGAGGAAAAGGGAACTGCTGACGCAAAACGTCCAATGCTTCCACAACTAGTTCTTGGCTTTTGGCTAAAAGAGGGATACATTCGACCCACGCCGAACAGATATCAACGGCTCCAAAACTGCGGATGTAAGAACCTGCGGAAGAGCCGCCATTATGCTCTACAAAGTCAATCTCTAGATATCCGGGGGGAGGATCATCCCAGTCTGAAAAGGTTCTAATTTGGACATTTGTGCTGGCTTTCTTAGGCTTTCGCCGCGTTCTTTTTTTTACTTTGACTTCTTTTCGAATAGGCTGCAGGAGTCTGTCTATCGTGGCTGCACTTGCTGAGAGAAGACGTTGACGGACTTCCGGATCAAGCTTTAAATGATTATGACGCTCCATTGATTCCAAGAGAGTTGGCAAAACGGCTTTCAGCCTTTTACCGCATATTCTGTCTCCAGCTTCCCAAAGGACAATGAGTGCCTCTCTAACCGCTTCATTGTAAATACGATTGCCGGGTTTCTTATCGACAGGAAATTCAGGACGCTCACTCAACAGCCTTATGGCATGCTTTCGATGGTATTTAGTCAATGCAATGAATTCATCCAAAATCCTTGATTTCTCTTTCTTCATAGAAATATGATAACGGCCCTTAAGAACTTGAATCAATTCATTTTTTGCGCTTTTGCTCATTTGCTTGGTCATGATGACTCCTTTTTCGGTAACATTTTTGATGAGGCAAAACCATTATCTCAGTAACATAATAAGTGAGTCA
>Ga0190347_1000075_pt1 | contig 28907 bp, 23 predicted proteins | sample 48721356_MG_FD_161652 | JGI IMG/M metagenome (GOLD analysis project Ga0190347, IMG submission 161652) | Hydrothermal vent microbial mat bacterial communities from Southern Trench, Guaymas Basin, Mexico - 4872-13-5-6_MG | ecosystem: Environmental > Aquatic > Marine > Hydrothermal vents >...
CTCGAAAAAACAAATTACAAAAGAATATAAAACACATATAGGGTATTTAGAAGGAACAATATCAATTATTCTGAATACCCTTCTTTTTGCTTTGAAATACTGGGTGGGAATCGAGACTTTTTCCATAGCTATAATTGCGGATGCCTGGCATACCCTTTCTGACTCGCTTACTTCCTTGGTGGTGATTATAGGTTTTAAGATTTCATCCAAACCCGCTGATGAAAAACACCCTTTCGGTCACGGTCGGGCAGAGATAATTAGTTCGGTAATTATTGGAACATTATTGGCTATGGTAGGTGTTAATTTTTTAATTGCCTCGATTCAGAGATTTATAAATCATCAATTTGCTTCCTACGGAAACTTAGCCATAATAGTATTTATAATTTCGGTGATAGTAAAAGAAGGGCTGGCTCAGTTTTCTATTCGCGCTGGAAAGAGAATTAATTCTCAGTCCCTTATTGCAGATGGCTGGCACCACAGAAGTGATGCCTTGGTGTCTCTTATGATTTTAGTCGGTATCTTTATTGGAGAGTATTTCTGGTGGGTGGATAGCATTATGGGTATTGTGGTTTCTTTAGTTATATTTTATACCACCTACTCCATTTTAAAAGTGTCAGTTAGCACCTTAATCGGGGAAGAACCTTCTAAGGATTTTGAAACAGAGATTAGAAAAATTGTAAATAATAGCGTATCACGTGATGTTAAATTACACCACTTCCATTCTCACAAATATGGAGATAATAAAGAATTAACCTTTCATATCAGGCTACCAGCAGATATGAGATTGGAAGATGCTCACGAAATTACCGAAGAAGTAGAAAAGAAGATAAGAGAGAAGATGAATATTGAGACTACTATCCATATAGAACCGATTAAGGTAAGAGAGAGCAAGAAACAAGTAAAATAAATCTATGTTCAGTTGTGTAGAGTAAAAAGATTTATTGATTGTAAAAAAATAATGCAGAGTATTGTTTTCTAATTAAGGAAGGAAGTTAAGGAAAGGTGTGGGCTATGGAAAAAAAATATTACGAAATTGATGAGAATATTTATCAGAGATTCGACCAGAAAAATGAAATGTTTTGCCGTTATCTATGGGATAAAGAGCTGAAAACTTACCAAAATAATTTTGCGGGTGATATGCTAAAGAATATTAAAGAGGATAACGAAGGTTATACCCATTTTGATTATGCTTTTTCTAAGGCTTCCTGGGCAGTATATAATCGATTTCCCTTTGCCTTTTCCCGGGAAGGTGATACCTCCTTTGAAGAAGATTGGTATGGTTATAAATTAAGGGAACAAAAATACCAAATTAAAGACCTGGAAGAATTTACCGCTAAATTAAAAAAAGTAGCGAGATTTTACGGTGCTTCTCTAGTGGGGATAACTAAAATTAATGAAAAATGGATTTATAAAAATGCAGGTAAGAGATCAAATGGGCAATTTTTAGGTTCTTATCCTATAAATTTACCCAAGGGTATCAACCGGGCAATAGTTATGGCTATAGAAATGGACTCTTCGGGGTTATCTACTACCCCGGCTTTACCTGCCTGTGCCGCCACCGGATTGGGCTACTCCAAGATGGCTTTTATTATTTCCTGCTTGGGGGAATTTATCAGAAATTTAGGCTACCAGGCTATTCAATGTGGGAATGATACAGCCTTAAGTATTCCTTTGGCTATTGATGCTGGTCTGGGTGCATTAGGGCGAAATGGATTGCTGGTTACCCCGGAATATGGTTCGGGAGTCAGGATTTGTAAAGTTTTTACTGATTTACCTTTAGTTTCAGATGAACCGAACCTTAATTTTATTTCTAAGCTTTCTAATTTTTGTAAAAAATGTTATCAATGTGCTGAAGTTTGCGAGACTAAAGCAATTTCTTTTAAATCGGAACCGGATTTTCAAGGTGAAACCATTTCCAATAATCCGGGAGTAAGAAAATATTATATCAACCCGGAAAAATGTTTTGAGTTCTGGGCAGAAAACACCAGTGACTGTTCTCAATGTATCACTGTTTGCCCCTTTTTTAATACTGAAAACTCCCTCACTGCAGATAAATTTTGGAAAGAATAACTTATCCTTTTTTATATATAAATAAGTCTTTTAAAAAAATTTAGCATTCATGTTATAGAAGTTTTTTATCTATAAAAAATATTTAAAAATGTAGATATCACATTTAAATATTTGGAAAGGAAGGAATAAAAAATGTGGAAGGAATTTAAAAAATTTGCCATGCGGGGAAATGTAATTGATATGGCTGTGGGAATTGTTATCGGAACAACCTTTGGGGTAATTGTAAAATCGCTTGTCTCTGATATCATCATGCCTCCTATTGGTATGATATTAGGCAGAGTGGATTTCGCCAATCTTTTTATAATTTTAAAAGAGGGTAAAATTGCCGGACCGTATGTTTCTCTTGCCAGTGCTAAGGAAGCCGGGGCGGTTACCGTAAACTATGGTGTATTTGCGAATACAATTGTTAATTTCCTCATAGTTGCCTTTGCCTTGTTTCTTCTCATTCGAGTAATTAATAAAATAAAAGCTCAAGAAGAAACCCTACCCACGGAACCAACCACTAAAGATTGCCCGTATTGCCTATCTCATGTTCCAATTAAAGCAACACGCTGCCCATACTGTACTTCTAAGCTGGTTACAGCCTGAAGGTAACTATATTTGCGAGCTCATAAAATTTACTCTTAAAAAAGAGGGTTTTTAAAAGTTTTGTAGAATATTATGATTGTAACTCAAAAAGTAAACAAAATAGTAATGTAGTGGGCACGATGCATCGTGCTCATGGGAGAAATTATATATAATAATATAGTGAGGGCACAATCCATTGTGCCCCGACAACACAATTATAACTAAAAAGTCATAATTTGTTATAAAATTACCTGCAATGTACCATATACATAACCTATTGAAAATATTTTTAGCTTTTTGGGAAAAAACTATATTATTTAAGATACAAGAAAGGAGCTGATTTTGAAGTTAAGATGTAAGATAATTATTTTTTTATTATTCTTTTTGATATTTACTTTTCTTTTTTTAATGGATATAGCTGTTGCTGGTATAGGTACAGGTATCCAGGAAGAGGTGGATAAATTTTCGGGATTTTCAGGAATCCTGATAAAAGACTTAAACACTCAGGAAGTACTATTTTCTCATAATGAAGATAAACTTTTTACCCCGGCATCTCTTACTAAAATATTTACTCTGCTGGTAGCTCTGGAAACCTTTGATGAGGAGCAGTACGCTTATCCCACTTCCTTCTACTTTTCCAGTACTACTCCCGGAGAGATAAACGGAGACCTGTATGTAGTAGGCAGCGGAGACCCAACTCAATCCCCGGATGTAATCAGAAAGATCGCAGATGCTCTGGTGCAAAAATACGGCATCAGGTATATCTCTGGAGATATTGTTTTAGATAATTCAAAGTTCTTACCCGAAGAGTTTTTAGGAAGGGGATGGATGTGGGATGATAAAAATCCCCTAATTGGAGCATTAACTGTAACAGGTTATAAAATCAAGGAAAAACAAAATTCTTATTTTAATACTATGCCTCTTCTCTGGGGGAAGATTTTTTCTCAGGAGCTATCTAAAAAAGGAGTTAAAATAGAAGGAAATGTTCGGATTAGGAAAGCCCAAGAAGATCTACGGGTAAAATATATCTATTATTCTGATACTCTGGAGAAAATGTTGGCTTATATGATGAAAAAGAGTGATAATCAGAGTGCTGAAAATATTTTTCGCACTCTGGCCTTAATAGGTAATCCTGATGAAGTATCTACTATTACCCGAGCTATCTCCTCCTTAGAAGAAGTTATTGATACAACTCTGGGTTTAAAATGGGGAAAGGATTATATCTTGGTGGACGGCTGCGGGCTATCTGAATATAACCTTACAACCCCTGCCCATCTGGTCAAAGCAATTACTTACCTTTACCGGAAATACGATTTTAAAATACTAGATTATTTTGCCAGCACCAAAGAGAAAGGGACTTTAAAAGAGCGTCTGCCTTTTCAGGTATGGGGTAAGACCGGTACTTTGTCCTCAGCCTCAGCACTGGCCGGCTTGTTAGAGACCAAAGATAAGAGGTGGGTAGTCTTTTGCCTTATGGAAAATAATTTTATCTTTATAGAAGATGAAAACGACCCCAAAATTTTTGAAAACAGGATAATAGAATACATCTACGAAAATTTTTAAGTTATTTTAACCACCTATCCCTTCTCTTCTCAAATATTAAAAATTCCCTTCGTTCCCTTTATCTCTTTTTGTTTTAAATTGTAATCTCATTCTTTATATATCTAAATAGAAGTAGAGAAAACGGGTGAGATAATTTAAAAATAGGTTATTATTAAAAAATTTGAGCTAAAAAAGAGGATTTTTTGAGATAATGTAGAATATTTAAATTATAGGGAGTAAATATTTTAGTGATACTCATATTATTATTACAACCCAAAAAGTAAAAAAATAGTAATGTAGAGGCACGATGAATCGTGCCCACAGAAAAAATCAGGTAATAATATGGCGAGGGCACAATTTATTGTGCCCCTACAACCGAGTTATAACCAGTAAATCCAAAATTATTATAAAATTTTATACGATACAGGTGTATATACTTTACTTTTAAATATTTTTTAGCTTTTTGGGGAATAACCACATCATAAAAATCATATTTTTTAATATCTGTATAAAAATAAATATCAATTTTTACGGAGGTGTAATTTTAAAAATGAGAGATGAGGAAAAGGCAAAAGACCAGCTTATTAAAGAATTACAAAAAATGCGCGAAAAAGTTGCCGGCTTAGAAGAAGTAAAACTTGAGTATAAGCAGGTGGATAAAAAACTTAAGCAGAGTTTTAAAAAGCTACAAAAAATTATAGAAGGCACTGCCAATATTATTACTAAAGTAGTTGAAACAAGAGACCCCTACACCATAGGCCACCAACAAAAAGTCTCTAAACTTGCTACAGCTATAGCTCAGGAAATGAAGCTTACTCAGGAAAAGATTAAGGGGACCAAGATTGCTTCCTTGGTTCATGATATTGGAAAGGTCAATTTACCCACTGAAATTATAAGTAAACCCGATAAATTAATCGAAGTGGAATTTAATTTAGTTAAGAATTATCCCAGAGTAGGTTACGATATTTTAAGGAAAGTAGATTTCCCCTGGCCTATTGCCGAAATTGTTTTTCAGCATCAGGAAAAGATAGATGGTTCAGGTTATCCCAGAGGGCTAAAAGGCAACGAAATTTGTATAGAGGCAAAAATATTAGGAGTAGCAAATGTGGTTGAGGCAATGACTTCCTATAAATCTTACCGGCCGGCTCTTAGCATTGATGAAGCTTTGACTGAAATTTCCAAGAATAAAAATATTCTTTTTGACCCGGAAGTGGTGGATACCTGTCTTAAGCTTTTTAAGGAAAAAAGTTTTAAATTTGAATCGTAGTACCTCGGAGTATTGAGGTGAAAAACGAAAACAAGGAAAATAGTAAAAATAAGTAAAAATAGGGACCTATTTTTTAAGAGGTGTAAATGGATATTATTTCAATTATTTTTATAGCATTCGGATTAGCAATGGATGCTTTTGCTGTATCTATCACCAGCGGATTAGCCATAAAACATTTAAGAATTAATAATGCCTTAAAGATTGCCATATTTTTTGGGTCATTTCAGGCCATTATGCCCTTAATCGGGTGGTTAGCAGGACTGGGTTTTCGAAATTTTATTTCGGGTATTGACCATTGGATAGCTTTTGGACTTCTATGCATGATAGGTTGTAAAATGATTTATGAATCATTTAAAATGGAAGGAAATAACAAGAAAATAGATCCATTGAATGTTTATGTTTTACTGATGTTATCCATTGCAACAAGTATAGATGCTTTGGCCGTTGGTCTAAGCCTGTCATTCTTAAACGTTTCTATTGCACTCCCGGCAATAATAATTGGAGTTGTAACCTTTTTACTATCGATTTTAGGGGTTTATTTTGGTAATCGATTTGGCCATTATTTTGAAAGGAAAGTTGAAATAATCGGCGGTCTAATATTAATTGGTATCGGAATGAAAATATTATTTGGTCACTTAATTTAAAGGCTGCCAGTTTATATAGAAAATCCTTGATGAATGGGTAAAGACCACACAATTACCTAAAAAAGTAAAATTAGATGAATATATTGTTGTGCCTAATCATTTTCATGGTATTATTACATTAGAGGATAAGAGTAATAAAGATTAGATGGCACACCGTGGTGAATCACCAGAGAAAAATTAAAATAAAAATAAGAGTGGATAAAATGAAAACTTCAATGATATTTTTTTTGATAATGATTTTAGCTATCAGTTTATTCGGAGTAAATATTACTTTGGCTGATAATGATGAATTGACTGAGCTTGAGGTTCAGCAAATGAAGATATTAAGGCTTTCTAAAGTAGTAGAAGAACAGCCTTCAAATACTAAGTTAAAAGAAGACATAAAAAACTATAAGGCAGGATTAGAATTATATCAACAGGGTGATTACCAGCAAGCCATTTCCGAATTGTTAAAGATAAAATATTCCACCTTGAATTTACCCCTTTATATTAAGTCTCAATATATATTGGGAGATTGTTATAGAAAAATTGAAGATTGGGATAGAGCGATAGAAGTGTATAAAAATTTAGTGATAGATGACCCAATTTTGACTGATTATTCTCTCTTTCATCTGGCTGAAATCTATAGACTTAAAGGTGAATATCGTGAATCTACAGCCGTTTACCAGCAGATAATAGAAAATTTCCCTCAAAGTCTGATTATTCCAGAGACCAATTACCAGACAGCCCAAAATTATCGCGAATTAAATGATATAGCCTCTGCGGTAATTTATTATAAAAATATTTTGGAAGATTCCAAAGACAACCAGCTTAAAGCAAAGGTGCTACTAGAGCTTTCTGAGATATACTGGCAAGGAAAAAAATATATCGACTCTCTTAACTGTTTATATGAAATATTAAATGAAGGATATAGACTTAAAAGAAATTCAGAACCGGAAGAATTGTTGATTGGGTATTTTTATAAGATTCAAGAAGATTTGAAAGATATACAGATTCCTTACCACATATTGGTAAAATGCGCAGATATTTTCTTTAAATATCGCCAGTATAATCTGGCTGAAGATTTATATAGGGAAGTTATTGAAACTTTTCCAAAAGCCCCTGATATTGCAGAAGTTTATTATAAGAGGGCAAGGGCTTTGTATTATAAAAAAGAATATAAGGAAGCTTTTAACCAGTGCGAGGAGATTATCACAAAATTTCCTCCCGGCGAAATTACTATTAAAGCAAACTATCTTGGGGGTAATTCTTTGCGATCTTCAGGAGAACGTTATCTGGCAATAGATAAATACAAAAAAATTATCAAACAATATCCCGAAAGCTATTATGCCCGACAATCTTATCTGCGTCTGGCAGAATCTTATTTTCAATTAAAGGAAAAAGAAAAGGGAATTTCCCTATGGAGAGAATTAATCAACAAATATCCTAACAGTTATGAATCGATGACTTCTCTATGGAATTTAGCCAGATATTACACTAATAAAAATTCTTACTCCGAGTCATTAGATTACTATCGAGAATTATCAGAAAGATTTTCTCAAAGCAGATTGGGAGATGACGCCCTGTACTGGAAGGGAAAGATTTTAGAGAATATAGGGTCAGATGAGGAAGCAAAAATTGTCTATGAAAAACTTGTTCGGGAATACACCTTGAGTTACTATGCGGAAAGAATTATAGAACAGAGAAGTGATATTAGTTTTACTTGGCCGATTTCTCTCTCCAGGAAAGAAGATTTTATAAATTTAGAGGAATTTTTAAAAAAATATGATAAAATAAGGGAAAAAGATCAGCTGGCGCTACTTAAGGCAGAATTGTTTGAAGAGATTAGTTTTTACAAAGAATCAATAGTTGAATTAAAGGGAGCCTTAAATCATAATTTCGGGAATATCTTTTTACTATTCAAGCTAAGTGATGTTTTTAAAAAGAATGAGGATTATTACGATTCTTTAAATTATACGGAGATAATTTTTAATTATTTTAAAGATAATCATCAATTGGAGGATTTACCACTGGAATTATGGCAAAGTTTTTATCCTCTTTATTATGAGGATGTGATTAGAGAGCGTGCTTTGGAATACGAAATTGATCCCTTACTTGTTCTGGCGACGATAAGAGAGGAGAGCAGATTCAACTCATGGAATGAATCTGTTGCCGGAGCCAGGGGATTGATGCAGATAATTTTTTCGACCGGGGAATGGATTGCCCAGAAGTTAAATCTGGAAGATTTTAATGATGATATGCTCTTTGACCCTGAGATTAATATTGATTTGGGCTGCTGGTATATTAATTACTTAAAAGAAAGATTTTTAAATGACCCTATTTTGATAATTTCGGGTTATAATGCCGGTCCGGGCACAACCAGTAAGTGGTTAAAGGAATATGATAGATCTGACCTGGATAATTTTGTAGAAAATATTCCTTATTCTGAGACCAGAGAGCATATAAAAAAAGTAATGAAATCTTATCAGATGTATAAAAGATTAGCACGGGTTTTAAGCGAAGAGTAGATGGAATGGTATTACCGGATTAAAAAAGGAGGGGGAAAAGTTCGATACGGCGAACTTGAGAATAAATGACCAGTAAAGTAAAAGCTCAGCTTTTTTGTCTTCATTGCAACAAAGAAACCAATCACACCATTACCTATAAAGGTGAATATTTGGAAGACATTAAGTGTAATGTTTGCGGAAACGAAATCAGAATTAACCGGGAAAAATTATTGGAAACCTACACTGCAGATTTCATAGACAGGGTGCTAACCAAACCCCATCGAATAACTGAGGAGATAAAAAAGGATCTATCTCATTTTTTAAAATCTATGCCCATCAGAATTTTAACTAAGCCTTATCGGGTTGCTCAGGAGATAGGAGATATGCTGCATAAAGAAAAGGATAAAAGCGAAAAGTGAAAAATTAATTTCCCAATTGACCAATTTCCTAATTCACCAATTATTCAATCGATATAAAAAAATTGACAAAATCATCAAAAAACAATAATATAATATAAAGAAATCAGCATAAACCAAGGGAGGTTTATGAGATGGAAGAATATTTAACCGCAAAACAGGTAGCGAAATATTTGCAAGTAAAGCCCCTTACCGTTTATCAATGGGCAAGAACTAATAAAATTCCGGCGGTTAAAATTGGAAGAATCTGGCGTTTCAAAAAGAATATTATCGATAATTTTTTAGAAAAAAAGCCCAAGAAAAAGAAAAAGTAGCTGCTTAGCTGCCTGAGGAAACTTCTTAATTGTTTATTTTTACCTCATTTTCGGTTATTAATTCCTAAATAGAGGAGAATAGAGGATGTATTTAGCTCAAAAACATAATAGAGATAAGAAAAGATTTATCACTCTAATAACCCTGCTTTTATTATTTATCTTTTCTATTCCTTTTTACTCTTTTGCTGATAACAATGTTGAATTTATTACTCATAAAGTAATTAAGGGTGATACCCTATGGAGCATCTCCAAACAATACAATATATCCTTGGAGCTAATCTTAGCTTTTAATAATATTAGAAATAAAGATAGTTTATCTATCGGTCAGATAATTAAAATCCCTCAAGATAACCTCTCTGCCGCTAATCATACTTCGCATATCGTAAAAAAAGGAGAGACTTTATGGACAATTGCCCGGCAATACAATCTTACTATGGATTCAATCCTTACTACCAACAACATTACTAATCCAGAATTAATTTCTATTGGACAGCAGATAAAGATCCCCTCTTATAAAGATGTTACCGCTACCCCTGAGAAAAACGTTACTAATCAGCCAGTTATTAATGAAAATAATAGTAATAACAATATCAATCCACCCAAAAATGCTGAACCGATTATTTATACGGTTAAAGCAGGAGATAATCTATGGAATATTTCTCGAAAATATGGAGTTTCAGTGGAAGTTATTATTAGTGTTAATAATCTCAAGGAGAAAGATCTCTTATCACTTGGCCAAAAATTAGAAATCCCCGCAATAGGAGGAGGAATATCTAAATCTAATCAGAAACAGGAACCAACTATTGTAACTTATACGGTGGTAAAAGGAGATACCTTGTGGAGCATATCTCGGAGATATGATGTAAATATGAGCACCATCATCTCTGCCAATAATTTAAAAGAAATATCCCGACTGTCTATCGGTCAAAAATTGAAGTTGCCCATAACTAATATGGATATTGCCAAAGCAGAAGGATATGATCAGGAAGCGGCAGCTGAGGAAATAATTTATTATGTAAAAAAAGGAGAAAGCCTTTGGAGTATTTCGCGCGAATATAATGTAAAGTTAGAATCCATTATAGCAGCGAATAATATTAAAGATGCTTCCAGAATCTCTGCAGGACAGCAATTGAGAATTCCTAATGTACCCGGGGCCCGTAGTAATATATGCAATTTTATCTGGCCGGTAAGAGGAAGGATTACTTCTCCTTATGGAATGAGAGTTATAAGCGGAAGAAAAGATTTTCATGCCGGCATAGACATTGGCGGCCCTACCGGAACTACTATAGTAGCTGCTGAGAGTGGCCGGGTAAGCTATGCTGGTTATATGCGAGGGTATGGTAATGTGATTATCTTGAGCCATGATGGGGGATATTCTACTGTATACGGCCATAACTCGGTAAATTTAGTGAGGAAGGGTCAGTATGTAAAAAGAGGTAGCATAATTGCAAAATTAGGGAGCACTGGAAATGCCACCGGTCCCCACCTCCATTTTGAAATAAGGGCAAGTGGCAAGCCGGTTAACCCTCTATCATATTTAAAATAAGCAAATTATTTTTTAAGACATTAGTTTATGTTAAATTGAAATTGAATTCGCAGCCATAAAACAATAAAAAAAAGAAAGGAGGAAAATTATTTATAGAATAAATTGAGTGTTTTAGTTAAAAAGTATTAGATTAGAAAGGAGAATAAATATGAAAAGTAAATTATTTTTAGTTTTATTGTTAACAGTAGGATTAGTATTTAGTCTAGTCAGCGCAGCTTCTGCAGAAAATATTCTGGTATTTGGTAGCAGTGGAGATGCTTCCAGATTAGATCCCGGAGATGTAACCGATGGAGAATCCATCCAAAGGATGGATAATATCTTCGAAGGGTTGGTTGAATATGAGGCAGGTTCCGTATTAATAAAACCTTGTTTGGCTACTTCCTGGGAAGCATCAGCAGATGGGACAGAGATTGTATTTAACCTGAGAAAAGGGGTTAAATTCCATGATGGTACAGACTTTAATGCCGATGCAGTAGTCTTTTCTTTTGCCCGCCAATATGATTCCAACCATCCTTATAATCAATATGGTGAATGGGCTTACTGGGGATATATGTTCGGCGATGTAGATAAGATGGAGAAGATCGATGACTATACTGTAAAATTAGTCTTAAAAAGACCGAATGCCTCTATAATGACCAGTCTTGCTATGTTCACGGTTAATATCGTAAGTCCAACCAATGCCGAAAAATATAAAGAAGATGCCTTTAAACATCCCTGTGGTACCGGTCCTTTTAAATTTGTCGAATGGGTAAAAGATGACCATATTACCTTAGAAGCAAATGAAAATTATTGGAGGGAAAGAGCCAAGCTGGATAAATTAATCTTCAAAGTAATACCTGACCCTTCAGCAAGGCTTATGGCTTTAGAAGTAGGCGAAGTTCAGGGAATAGAATATCCCAATCCTGCTGACTTTGAGAGAATAAAGGCTAACAAAGATTTAGTACTTATGAGTCAACCAGGGATGAACATCGGATATATGGCCATGAATACCGGATACGGATATATTGATGAAAATAAAAATGGAGTGCGCGATCTTGATTCAGAACCTCTGGTTAAAACCCCGGGATATTTTGAACCCCTTACCAAGAAAAAAGTAAGACAAGCAATTAATATGGCTATTGATAAGCAATCGATAGTGGATAATATTTACATGGGAACAGCAATTAAGGCTAAAAATGGGATGCCTCCCTTTATGCTAGGCTATAATGATGAAATAGAAGATTATCCTTATGATCCTGCGAAAGCCAAACAATTATTAACCGAAGCAGGATATCCTGATGGCTTTGAAGTCACTTTATATGTAATGCCTGTATCCAGACCGTATATGTTCGATCCTCCCAAGATTGGGGAAGCGATTCAAAGTTATTTAGCTGCCGTAGGCATAACCGTAAAATTCTACCAGGTTGATTGGGGAACTTATCTCCAGGAAACTGAAGCCGGAAATCACCAAATGTGTCTATTAGGGTGGACCGGTGATAACGGAGACCCGGATAATTTTATGAATGTGTTATACGGAGCTAATGCTTGTTCTATTGGTGCAGCCGGAAACTATGCTTTCTATACCAATAATACAGTTCAGGAATTGCTTTCCGCAGCTTTAGCTACTTATGATGAAGAAAAGAGAGCAACATACTATAAGAAAGCTCAGGAGATGATTCATGAAGATGCCGGTTGGGTTTATTTAGCCCACTCAACCCAGAATATAGTCTTTAGAACAAACGTAAAGGGTTATGTCCTTAATCCTACTTCCAGAAAATTCTTCTACCCGGTGTGGATTGAATAGAAGAAATTCTCTTGGTTTGAATTTTAGTAAAAGGGAAGGGGAGACTGAGTCACCCCTTCCCCGAATAAAAAATAATGTGCCTAAAAAGGCACTTTTTTTTCATTTTTCCTGTTGCATTATAATGATTAAAAAGTATAATAATATAAGTATAATTTGTAGAAAGATAGGAACTAATTGATGAAGTGGTATATTACCAAAAGATTATTAATGTTAATTCCAGTACTATTAGGAGTCTCTATCCTTGCCTTTTCTTTAATTCGTTTAGCCCCTGGTGACCCGGCAGTAACTATAGCCGGAGAACATGCCTCTCCTCAGGTTATTAATTCCATCAGAGAAAAATACGGATTAGATAAACCCCTCACTACTCAATATTGGATCTGGCTTAAACAAGTATTGCGTGGAGATTTGGGACGTTCTATAGTTTCGAATGAATATGTCGCTAAAGAGATATTGGAAAGATTTCCTAATACAATTGAGCTTACCCTGGTTTCTATGATTTTTGCTATAACTATCGGTTGTATTGCCGGAATTATTTCTGCCTCACGGCAGTATTCGGTTTTTGATTACAGTTTTATGGGACTCGCTATCTTCGGGGTGTCGATGCCCGTTTTCTGGTTAGGGATTATGCTGATGATGATTTTTGGAGTATATTTGAGGTGGCTGCCTATCAGTGGTCGGATAAGTATGATGATTTCTTTCCAGCGTATTACCGGTTTTTATCTGTTGGACAGTCTTATTACCGGCAATTTTGCAGCTTTTATAAGCTCACTTCGTTATTTAATCTTACCTTCTGTTGCTCTGTCTACTATACCCATGGCTACTATTGCCCGAGTAACCAGGTCGAGTATGTTAGAAGTATTAAGACAGGATTTTATCAGGACAGAGAGGGCTAAAGGATTACCAGAAAGAATGGTAATCTATAAACATGCGGTAAGGAATGCCATGATTCCGGTAATTACCGTAATCGGATTAAATTTTGGATTGCTACTTGCTGGGGCTATTTTGACTGAAACTGTCTTTTCCTGGCCGGGAATCGGAAGGTATGTGGTAAACGCAGTAAATATGAGAGATTATCCTGTGGTACAGGGATGTGTATTGTTTTTTGCTTCAATGTTTGTCATTGTGAATCTATTGACTGATATTGTTTATGTTTATATTGACCCAAGAATTCATTACGGATAGGAAAAAAATGGAAAGAACAAGAGAAACAAAATCTCAGGAATTAATTAGAAGATTAAAATATAACAAATCAGCAGTTTTTGGTCTGGCAATTGTGGTTATACTAATTTTATGTGCCATTTTTGCTAATTTTATTGCTCCCAATAGCCCTACTCCTTCTCCTCCGGAACTTTTCAAGGCTTTAAAACCGGGATTCTGGAGTGAAGATGGAATAGAAGAGATGCCCTTAGGAGCTGATGGCCTGGGGAGATGTGTTTTAAGCAGAATTCTTTACGGAGCCAGAGTTAGTTTAACTGCCGGTTTTGTAGCAGTAGGAATTGCCATGATTTTAGGTATAACTTTTGGAACTATAGCTGGTTACTATGGCGGATGGGTAGATGCAGTTGTTATGAGGATAGTTGATATTATGTTTGCCTTTCCAGCATTGTTACTGGCTATTGTAATTGTCACTGTTCTGGGTCAAGGACTGGATAAGGCAATGATAGCTATCGGTATAGTCTATACTCCTCAGATGGCCAGGATTATCAGAAGCTCGGTACTCTATATTAAAGAGATGGAATATATCGAAGTCCAAAAAGCAATCGGGTCGAGTGATGCAAGGATTATCTTTCGTCATGTCCTGCCCAACAGTATAGCCCCGGTTATTGTATACGGCACCCTAATGTTAGCTACTGCTATTTTAGACTGTGCAGCTCTTGGTTTTTTAGGATTAGGCGCTCAACCTCCCATTCCGGAATGGGGTGCTATGCTCTCTAAAAGCTACTCTTACATTGTAAGTGGTGCATGGTGGGCAGCAACTTTCCCCGGAATAGCGATATTATTATCTGTTATAGGTCTCAACTTATTGGGAGACGGTTTACGGGATATTTTAGACCCTCGGCTTAAAACTTAATGGTAGTACATGGGACGGTTCCCCGTTCCTCTAAATTTACAAGATTAGGAAAAAGTAAGACAAGATATGAAAACATTATTGGAAATAAAAAATTTAAAAACTCATTTTTTTACCCATGAAGGAACAGTGAAAGCGGTAGACGGAGTTAGTTTTAAAATTAACCAAGGAGAAACTTTAGGAATTGTAGGAGAGTCCGGAAGCGGTAAGAGTGTCACCGCCTTGTCGGTCATGAGATTAATTCCTTATCCTCCGGGGAAAATTGTAGGAGGAGAAATATATTTCGAAGGTAAGAACCTTTTAAAGTTAGATGATAATGAAATTAGAAAGATGAGAGGTAAGAAAATATCTATGATCTTTCAGGAACCTATGACTTCCTTGGACCCGGTATTCACTATCGGTCATGAAATTGGGGAAGTCATCCAATTACATCAGGGATTAAACAAAGAAGAGACCAGAAAAAAGTCTATAGAGATGTTAAAGATTGTAGGGATGCCGGATGTAGAGAAGAGAATAGATAATTACCCTCATGAGTTATCCGGGGGAATGAGACAGAGAGTGATGATTGCCATGGCTCTATCCTGTAATCCCACCTTACTTATTGCTGATGAACCTACCACTGCCCTTGATGTTACCATTCAAGCTCAGATTTTAAGATTAATTAATGATTTAAAAAATAAGTTTGGGGCATCAGTGATGTTAATAACTCATGATCTGGGAGTAATCGCTGAAATGTGTGATAAAGTAGCGGTAATGTATGCCGGGCATATTGTAGAATATACTGATGTCCATACTCTTTTTAATAATCCTCTCCACCCTTATACCAAAGGGTTAAGTAAATCAATACCCCGAATGGATGTTGAGACGGAACATCTTGATGCAATTCCGGGCATAGTCCCCAATCTCCTTGATTTACCCTCAGGATGTCCATTTCATCCCAGATGTGATTTTTGTTTCGAAAGATGCGTTGATGAGATGCCGGAACTGTTAGAGATAGAAAATTCTCATCTGGTAAAATGTCATTTAGTCAAGAAGAGAATAAGGAGCAAATAAGCAGAATGGAAAGATTGGTAGAAGTCAAAAATTTAAAAAAATGGTTCTGGATAGGAAAATCACCTTTAGGCAATAAAAAAGCGGTTAGAGCAGTGGATGATGTAAGTTTTTTTATAGAGAAGAAAAAAATTCTTGGGCTCGTAGGAGAATCGGGATGCGGAAAGACTACCTGTGGGAAAACTATATTACGTATATTAGATCCGACAGAAGGTAAAGTATATTTTAATGGTCAGGAAATAACTCATTTAAGAAAAAAAGAGATGCTAAAAATTAGAAAAAAAATGATGATTATCTATCAGGACCCCTTTGGCTCTCTTGATCCCAGAATGACCATAGGAACAACCATTGCTGAACCGATGGAAGTACACAAGATTGGTTCTAAAAAAGAACAAGAAGAGAGGGTAATTGAGATTATGGGAAAGGTTGGTCTTCTACCAGACCAGATAAACAGATACCCTCATGAATTTAGCGGCGGTCAAAGACAGAGAATAGGGATCGCCAGAGCTTTAGCCACTAACCCGGAGTTTATAGTTGCCGATGAATGTGTATCCGCTCTGGATGTTTCTATTCAAGCCCAAATTATCAATTTATTACAGGATTTACAGAAAGAATTTGGACTTACCATTTTATTTGTAGCTCATGATTTAAGTGTAATAAAACATATTTGTGATAGAGTCGCAGTGATGTATTTAGGTAAGATAGTAGAGACTGCTCCTAAAAAAGAATTATTTAGCAGCCCCAAACATCCCTATACCCAGGCATTACTTTCTGCTATACCTATTCCCAATCCTAAGCTTAGGAAAAAGGGTCAGATTTTGATGGGCGATGTTCCCAGCCCAGTAAATCCTCCTTCCGGATGTCGATTTCATACCAGATGCCCTTATGTAAAAAATGTATGCAAAGAAGAAGAGCCGGAATTGAAGTGTTCCGAAAATAATCACTATGTAGCCTGTCATATGTTTTCCTAAATCATTAGATAAAAAAGGTTATACTCTTGCATTTTTTTCCTGCTATCCTTTAATTTATTTTTTTTCGCTTTCTTAACTCAGTACCCAATACGAATTTATTCTGATTCTCGGTTTCTATTCTCTTTACGAGATACGATTTTTGCTATAAGTTCCACGCTACTCTTCACGCGATACTCGATACTCGATACGCAATACGAAAATCGGTTTGTATTTTTAGTGAAAAAATGGTATAATTTTAAAAAATAAAAAGATAGGAAGTGAGTAGCGGGTTTAAAAAATCCCAAGAAATGTTTAAAATCGGTGATAAAGTATCTCATCCTTCCTTTGGAGTTGGAGACGTTGAAAATATAGAAGAAAAGAAAGTATTGGGGCAAAAAGAAAAATACTATATTTTAAAATTAATGGTAAACGAAATGACTTTGATGGTTCCCGTTAATAAAGCTGAAGAAATTGGTTTAAGATATATTATTGACCCTGAAACTGTACCAGACGTTTTAAACGTATTAAGACATAGGATGGATGATGAAATGGATGAGAATTATAAGCAGAGGATAAGATCTCAAACAGAAATGGTCGATAGTGGAGATATCTTAAAAGTAGCTCAGGTAGTAAAAAATTATACTCATCGAGATACCGTAGAAAAGCTATCTTCTACGGAACGCGGTTTATACGAGAGAGCTCGTAAGATTTTGGTGGGTGAAATTAGTGCTGCTTGTAATATTGAAAAAAATAAAGCTAAATTTATAATTAAAGAAGCAATTAGCAACAGGGATAGAAAGAGTCACACAAAGAGTCATTAAGAGTTATAAGTTTTTTAATATTTAAAATAAATATAATATAGAATAGAAAGCCTATGGGAAACCATAGGCTTTTTGTGTGAATGATTGTAAAGAATTATTTTGATTTGACAATTTAATAATGGTATATTATAAAATAAACATGCATTGGTTAGTTAACCGGTTTATTGGATAATTGGCTTTATATTAATATTATCAATATACTCAAACATACTCAAATATGTTCATCCCTCAACTAACTAATTAACTAATGCCGATGAAAGATGACCAAATTTAAAAAAATATAGTAAAAAGGAGAGATACTTATCATGGCCAAGATAATCGATGGTAGAAAAATAGCTAAAGAGATTAATGAATCTTTAAAAGCAAAAGTAGAAGATTTTATCAAAAAACATGAAATAACTCCTAAATTAGCAGTAGTTATTGCAGGAGAAGACCCGGCATCCTTATTTTACGTTAAGATGATTGCTAAATCCTGCGAAAGGGCTTCTATTGGTTTTGAAAAATACAGTTTACCTTCCGAAACTACAGAAGAAGAACTTTTAAAACTCATAGATAATTTGAATAAGAATAAAAAGGTAAGTGGGATTATAGTGCAAGTTCCCCTTCCTGAGCATATAAACCAGGAACGGATTCAAGAATCAGTAGATCCTTCCAAAGATGTAGATTGCTTTAACCCCATTAATATGGGAAGACTGGCTTTGGGTAAACCGGAATTTTTGCCTTGCACCCCTTATGCAGTATATGAATTGATGAAGAGAGAGAATATTGTAGTAGAAGGGAAACATACCGTTATCGTGGGAAGGAGTAATATTGTAGGAAGACCGATGTCCCTCATACTTCTCCAGAAAAAGCAGTATGCCAATGCTACTCTCACCATCTGTCATTCCCGAACCAATGATTTAAGCTATTTTACCCGTCAGGCAGATATTCTGATTGCGGCAGTAGGAAAACCTGAGATAATTAAGCGGGATATGGTAAAAGAGGGAGTAGTTATTATTGATGTAGGGACAAATGAGGTGGAAGGAAAATTGGTGGGGGATGTAGCTTACAATGAAGTCTTGGATAAAGTATCTGTCATTACTCCGGTTCCCGGAGGAGTAGGACCGATAACTAATGTTATGCTGATGCAGAATACTTTAAGGGCAGCAGGAAAATTAGTTAATTGACCAATGCACCAATTCTCCAATTATTTAAAAATTTAGTAAATAGTGTTTTGCTATACTGTATTGCCTATTGCGAGTATCGCCTAAGATAGAAATTAAAAGATGCAGAGGCAGATCACCTTGCCTCTACCCATAATAGTAATATTGTAAGTAAGGGCGTATTGCATACGCCCTGATAATTATTAAAAGAAGGGAGAAAAAGATGAAAATACGAACTTATAAAGCTCAGACTAAATGGTTAGAAGGTTTTAAAACCGAGACCGAAGTAAGGAAATTTAAAGTTGGCATAGATGAACCTTTAGAATTGAAAGGCACTAACACTGCTCCTAATCCGGTTGAAATGATATTGACTGCTTTAGGCGGGTGTGTAGCAGTAACTTATCGTGCATATGCAAGAAAATATGGAGTAGAAATAGAGGGTTTAACAATTAATCTAGAAGGGGATACGGTTCATGGTGGTTGGACAGATAAGGAAGGTAGAGAGAGGAGAGGGTTCAAACAGATTAGATATGAGGTGAAAATAAAAACAAACGCTCCAGAAGAAAAGATCCAACAACTTCATAAATTAGTAAAAGAAAAATGCTCGGTATCTGATATGTTGATTAATCCGACAAATGTAAAAGGGAGCGTTAGCATTGGATAATTCACTAATTTGCCAATTCACCAATTAACCAATTATGTTAGCTCCTCAATTAACCCATTACTTGTTGCTCATTACTCATTACAAAATAGGAGGGGTATTCCCCGTTTTCACGAGGACAAGCTTATCTATCATCCCATTTTTTTTGTTTTCTTTATCTTTTCAATATTTATCATTAGAGCGGCGATGTCTGAAGGGGTTATTCCGGGGATTCTTTTAGCCTGGCCCAAAGAAATTGGCTGCACTTCCGAGAATCTTTCCTTGCCTTCATGGGATATACCGTGCATATTAAAATAATCGATATTTTTGGGTATTTTATAATTCTCTAATTTCTTAAATCTTTTTACCTGAATTTCTTGTCTTTTGATATATCCTGCATATTTTATCTGAATTTCAACTTGCTCGGTTACCTCAGCAGGCAATTTCGGTCTGTTGGGGTCAATAGAAGCAGTTTGATTGTAAGTTACCTCAGGTCTGGACAGTAAAGTAGCCAGAGTAGTTGCTTCAGATAGAGGGGTAGTGCCTAATTTATTCAGTAATTCATTTACCTTTTGGGTAGTATGGATAATTACCTCTTTTAACCTTTCTTTCTCCTTTTCAATCAGGGTTTTTTTCTTCAAAAATTTTTTGTATCTTTGTTCCGAGATTAGGCCCAACTGATATCCATAAGGAGTAAGTCTTAAATCCGCATTATCCTGCCTTAATAAAAGTCTATATTCAGCCAGTCCGGTTCTTAGACGATAGGGTTCAGTTACACTTTTTGTAACTAAATCATCTATCTCTACGGCAATATAAGCTTCTGAACGGTCCAGAATTAAGGGCTCGTTACCGCGTGTCAGTTGTACTGCATTTATACCCGCTAGCAATCCTTGTTCAGCTGCCTCTTCATATCCTGAGGTGCCGTTAACCTGCCCGGCTAAAAATAATCCTCTAATTGCCTTAGTTTCTAAAGAGTATTTTAATTGATTAGGATAGACCATATCATATTCAATGGCATATCCGTATCTGATAACTTTACAATTTTCTAACCCCTTAATAGTTCGTATGGCTTCATCCTGGGCATCAGCAGGCAGACTGGTAAAAAATCCCTGTAAATATATTTCTTCAGTATTATATCCCTCTGGTTCTAAGAATATCTGATGAGATTCTTTTTCAGGGAATCTAATTATTTTATCTTCTACAGAGGGACAATATCTGATAGCTGCACTCTGGATGGTGCCATTAGAGAGGGGGACTCTATGGATGTTATCCTGGATTATCTGATGGGTCTTCTGATTCGTGCGGGTCATAAATACCGAAAAATCTTTATATATTTTTCCCTTATTTTCAAAAGAAAAAGACAGAGGGATATCTGCACTCTTCTGTTCTTTCATCTTGGAGGAATCAATCGTTCTTCTATCTATCCGAGGAGGGGTGCAGGTATTTAATCTTCCGATTTTAAAACCCAACTCTTTAAGATTTTCTGCCAGACCAATCGAGGCAAGTTCACCGGCTCTTCCTGCTGAATAAGTAGTTTTTCCAATATAAATTTTGCCATTTAAAAATGTTCCGTTGGTTAAAATTACTGTGGGAGAAGAAAATTCCAAACCACTTTTAACTATTACCCCTTCTACCCGACAATTATTTACTATTAATTTTGTTACCATCTCCTGTTTTAAATCTAAATTTTTTTGGTTTTGGAGAGTGTGTATCATTTCCTGAGTATATAATCTTTTATCTATCTGTGCCCTTAGAGCCCACATAGCCGGACCTTTGCTGGTGTTCAATATTCTTATATGAATAGTGGCTTTATCGGTATTTTTAGCCATTTCTCCGCCTAAAGCATCGATTTCTCGGGCTACATGTCCTTTGCCCGGACCTCCTATAGAGGGATTGCAGGGCATCAGAGCAACATTGTCTATATTGGAAGTAATGAGGAGTGTATTCGCTCCCATTCTGGCAGCGGCTAAAGCGGCTTCACAACCGGCATGGCCGGCACCTACTACAATTACCTCATATTGATATTGCTTCACTTTTTCGGCTCTCCTTTATTGTGAGTTGAAATTATATTCGTCTAATTTATTTTTACTTTGCATATTCTAATATATTTTAATATTTATCGCAAGTTAGAAGGGAAAGTATTGAGTATGTAGTATCGAGTATGTTAGCGTATAGCGTTTAGCGTAGAGCGTATAGTTAGGAAAGGAAGAACAAAATACAGAAACCGAAATAAATAATATTAACATACAGCGTAGGGTTAAGAAAAAAGAAGATAGGAAAACAAAGGCAATAAATATTCGTTTCTCTTTCTTATTACCCCACTAAAGCTTACACTAACAATTCGTATCTCGCTCCCGGTAAAAATAATAGAAACCAAGAGTCAGAATAAATTCGTTTTGTGTATTCTGCATATAGCATAACATATACAGATAACGTGTGCAGTTACTTGGTTAGCCGGTTAAATAGGGGAAACAAAAGTGCCAGGCACCTTTGTTTCCCTAGGTCTAAGAACTGACTAAACGCCATACGACATACGTAATACGCAAAGAGAAAGAATGGTATTTTTTTATCTAACTTTACGCGATATATGGTGCGAATTTTATTCTGGATTCTGGCTTCTGGTTCCTATTTTTTTTACGAGATACGATTCACGAGATACAAGATATGAATTTGTCGGTTTTTCTTGCCTGAAAAAAATTATTATGTTATACTTTTAAATGGAGAGATGACCGAGTGGCCGAAGGTGGTTGCCTGCTAAGCAATTGAGCGGGTTAAGGCCTGCTCCGAGGGTTCGAATCCCTCTCTCTCCGCCATTTCTTATAAATTAAGAGGGTTCCTCTATTGCACGATTTAATAGAAAACCGCAGTATTCTTTATTGCACTATCGGTAAAACCAAAACAGAACATTCACTACTTATTCTAACCGAAGATGTTAAAAATTGTCTCGACCTTTTATAAGGTAGTGGCAATTTTTTTTATTATTAAGATAATGAGATAGAAAATATTTAAAATATTATTTAAGGGGAGGAGAAATTATGAAATTAGATAGAGGTGATTTCGAAACAGAAAATTTAGTTGTTTGGGAGAAAATTATCAGAAAATTATTTCCGATAGCTATCCCAAACAACTGTCTTTGGAAGGATATCGATAGTATAATTTCTATTCTTAATAAATTAAGTTCTGCTGGAGATTTAAATCATACTCTATTTCCCGTTGGCGGAGGCCATGATTTAACCGGAGCAAAAAGATCATCAGAGAAGGGATGTATCGAATTTAGTACCCCGAATTCGGTAAGGATTGTTAAACCGAAAGTACTGGAATTTAATTATTTCCCCAATAATATTAATTGGGCTTATTTTCGTTTAGAAACTGCTGGCTTAAAGTCGATTACCCCAAATATTGACCCATCTTTTATAAAAGAAAAGGTAACTGAACTGGAGCCAGGTCATTATGTGGGAAAAGAGGTATGGCAAAAAGGATACCTGGGATATAATGAGAAGGGCAATAGAATTCTGTTGCCCAAAAGTGCAAGGATAGTCTCCAGATATTTTAGGGGTTCGTTTGTCATATTCGCTAAAAGTTCTCCATATAACAAAAATCATGTTACCTATGATGCCAGGCACGACAGGATGAACAGTAAAAAGTTTAGGCAATATATTGAGAAGTGTATAATAAAATATAACGAAGAAAACTAAATTTGTATCTCGTATCCCCGTTTTCACGGGGACAAGTCTTGTGAATCGTATCTCGTATATTAGCGTGGAGCGGACAGCGTATAGTGGATAATTATAGCGAAAAACACAAAACGCAAAGCCATAGCCAAAAATTTAAAATTTAATAGCATTGTATATAAGTATATTGATTTTTATATATCTTATCTCACATGCTATATTGCAAAAAAGCGAAAAAGCAAAGAAGCAAAAAACAGAACTTAAAATTTAATATTAAGAAAAAAGTTTTGAATTTTGAATTATGGCTTTTCACTTTTCACTTTAAGCTTTTAGCTGTATAATGAGAACTGAAAACTGTCAACTAGAACTTGTTTAATACTGACACTATTCACTAAAAACTAATTTAATCTATCTAATCAGGAGGATAAATAATCATGAGTATACATATTGGAGCAAAAGAAGGAGATATTGCCAGTACAGTTTTACTTCCCGGAGACCCCTTGAGGGCAAAATATATAGCGAAAAATTTCCTTACTGATGCTATCTGTTATAATGAAGTACGTGGTATGTATGGCTATACCGGAAATTATAAAGGGAAAAGAATCTCTGTCCAGGGGACCGGCATGGGGATACCTTCTATATCGATATACGTAAATGAACTTATCACAAACTACAAGGCGAAAAATTTGATCCGTATCGGAAGCTGTGGTTCTATGCAGGCTGATATAAGAATAAGAGATGTTATTTTGGCTATGAGTGCCTCAACGGATTCCTCTATTAATAAGATACGCTTTCATGGTATGGATTATGCTTCTACTGCAAATTTCGACCTTCTAAAAAGGGCTTATGATATTGCTTTAGAAAAAAATATCCCGGTAAAAGTAGGGAGTGTTCTAACTACCGATACTTTTTATCACGATGACCCTGATTCCTGGAAGCATTGGGCAAATTATGGAATATTAGCTGTAGAGATGGAAACCGCTGTCTTATATACTCTGGCAGCAAAATTTCAAGTTAATGCTCTTTCGATTTTAACTGTTTCCGATAGTTTGGTGACCAGAGAAGAGACTACTTCAGAAGAACGGCAGAAGACCTTTAACCAGATGGCGGAGGTTGCCTTGGAATTAGCAGAATAACCAAAAAACAACCTAAAATTAAAATATTTTATTATAATATTTATATAATAGGGGGAATGAAAAAATCAAAATAACCGTTTTGGTAGATAATAACACTCTGATAGACCGCTACTTTTTGGGAGAACCGGGAGTATCTTACCTTATTCAGGATGCTGGACGCAAAATATTATTTGATGTAGGATATTCAGATGTTTTTATTAAAAATGCCCAAAAAATGAATATTCATTTCTGGGATTTAGATTACCTGGTTATTTCTCATGGACACCTCGACCATACCTGGGGATTAACTTCTTTAATAAAATATTATACAGAAGCCGCGATAGAAAAAATAGATGGTACCAAACCAATTGTAATTGCCCATCCTTATTCTTTTTTGGCGAAGAAAATTAAGGGTCTCAAGCAGATAGGTTCTATAATTTCACAGGAAGAGTTAAAAAAGCATTTTAAAATAAAATTAAGCAAAGAGCCGTTATGGCTAACCGAGAGATTGGTATTTCTGGGAGAAATAGAGAGAAAGAATGATTTTGAAGCAAAAAATCCAATCGGAAAAGTGGTAAAAGATGATTTTGAAGAAGATGATTATTTAATAGATGACTCTGCCATGGCTTACCGCTTAGCAAAAGGTTTGGTGATTATTACTGGCTGTTCTCATTCAGGGATTTGTAATATCGTAGAATATGCTAAAAAGATTTGTAGGGATGATAGGATAATTGATATAGTCGGGGGATTTCATTTGCTTAATCCGGAAAAGAAACAGTTAGAAGGTACTTTGAAATATTTGGAGAAAATAAAACCCCGCGAAGTGCATGCCTGCCACTGTACTGATTTAAAATCTAAGATTGCCTTATCTCGAGTAACGAACCTTAAAGAAGTTGGTGTAGGGCAAATCCTAGAATACAAGTAGGTAACTTAGATTATAAGAAAATGTAATAAATACGGAAGATGAAAAGGATTTAAATTTATTTTTCTTGAGGTATTTTATGGATAGAAATTTACAACAACGATTCTGGGAAATAGATTTCCTGCGGGGAATTGCCATAATTATGATGGTGCTCTACCACTTACTTTATAATCTGCACTATTTTGCCCATTATAATGTTAATGTTTATTCCGGTTTCTGGATGTATTTTGCGCGGACAACTGCCACGATATTTATTTTTTTAGTCGGGGTATCCCTTAGTGTCAGTTTTTCCAGGACCAAGAAAACTCATAAAGAAAGAAATAAATTATTCATAAAATATCTTCGAAGAGGTTTGAAGATATTTTCCTGGGGTTTAATTATAACTCTGGTGACGCGAATATTTTTAGGTAAGGCTTTTGTAATTTTCGGCATACTTCACCTTATCGGAATTTCCATTATCTTGGCTTATCCTTTTCTGAAACTCCGCTATTGGAACCTGCTAATTGGTTTATTTTGTATATTTTTAGGGGCGTATTTAAAAGGATTTTCTTTTGATTTTTCTTGGCTGTCATGGTTAGGGTTTAGGCCGGCTCAATTTTATTCGGTTGACTATTTCCCCCTTTTGCCCTGGTTTGGAGTAGTTTTAATAGGGATATTTTTTGGTAATTTACTCTACTCGGATTACTCTCGGAGGTTTCCACTTACTGATCTTTCTTTCTTATCGGGGATAAAAGCTTTTTGCTTTTTGGGGGAGCACTCCTTATTGATTTATCTACTCCATCAGCCCTTTATAATTGCGGTGCTCTACCTTTTAGGCATGGTGAATGTAAATTTATTCTAATTTTGTCTGTTTTTTTAAATACCTATGTAAAAAAATAATCCAGGTATTTTGTATAGATAGAAATTAAATTACAGTAGATAGATTATTTGAGATTTCTTACTATTTTATTAAATTGATCTCCCCGGTCAAATTCATTTATAAACATTCCGAAACTGGCTGCTGCAGGGGAGAGGAGAATAAGGTCATCTGCCTTAGCTTGTTGTAAGGCTACTTCGACTCCTATTTTAAGATTTGATGTTTGGATAATTTTTTCTGAATCAAGATGTTTTTTTAAGGCAGAAAATATTTTTGAAGAGGCATCGTAATCGGGGTGCTGCAGAAGGATAATCTTTTTGATTCTTTTATTTTGTCCGATAGCTGTTCCGAAATTTTCATAATTTAATTTTTTATCTTTGCCACCCAGAATTAAGATAATAGCCTGTCCGGGAAAAGATTCTAAAGCAACTAAAGTTGCTTCCGGAGTGGTGGCACAGGTATCATTATAAAACTTAATTCCTCTAAATTCCCTGATAAGTTCTAATCTGTAAGGAATCCCGGGAAATCTTTTTAGGGCTTTTAGAATAATTTCACCCGGGATATTATGTATAAAGCCTACTGTACTTGCTGCCAAAACATTTTCCAGATTATGTGTCCCGGATAGAGGAAGGTCGGATATTTTGGCAAAGTTTATTTTATATTCTTTTGATTGGAAGGCCAGCTTGTCATTTTCCAAATAACATCCCGGTTCTATCTTCTCTTTAGTACTGAACCAGTAAATCGGTAATCCGGTTTCTTTTTTAATTTTATTAGTCTCTTCATTATCATAATTCACTACCAGATTATCATTTGGGACTTGGTGTTTGAAGATTAATTTTTCTGACCGGGCATACTCCTTATAATTAGAATAGCGGTCTAAGTGGTCAGGCAGGATATTAGTTAAAACTCCAGTTTGGGGTCTAAATTTACGGTCTTTTATCCCCTCCATCTGCCAGGTAGATATTTCTAAGATTACCAAGGTTTGAGGGTTGATTTTTTCTAAAATATCTAAAACGGAGATACCGATATTCCCGGCTAAAATTGTATCTTTTTGAGCTTCTTTAAAAATATGATAGATAAGTTGAGATACAGTGCTTTTCCCTTTAGTTCCGGCAACGGCAATTATATTTTTTGAAGTACAAAGCTGTAAGAAAAGATCCAGGTCGGTCTTAATAGGGATTTTATGCTTCCGGGCAATTTTTAAATACTTTGAATTATGGGGAACAGCCGGATTTTGAATTATCATATCTGTATTGATAAAATCTTCTTCCCGGTGTCGGCCCAGGATATATTCAACATCGAAGTTTTTTAATTTTTTTAAAGAAGGTCCAAGTTCTTCTTCGGTCTTTAAATCTGTAACTAATATTTTAGCACCTGCTTTTGCTAAAAACCGTGCTACTCCCAAGCCACCTTGATTTAATCCTAGTCCCATTATAGTGATTCTTTTATTTTTCAAACCTTCAGGATTTTTTATCATTCGAAATGTAATTCCTTCTTCTATTCATTCATCTTTAATAAAATTAAAAAACCTGCTTCCTAAATATAACAAAATTAAACCAATATTTCAATAAATAAAGTTCGTATCTCGTATCTCGTGAATCGTATATCGTAAAGAAGACAGAATTCAGGAGCCAGGAGCCAGAATAAGTTCATGTCGTGTATAGCGTATAGAAAGTAAAAAGAAAGAGGTAGGGGCAGACCTTGTGTCTGCCGGTAGTAAGGCAAAATCCAGAAATCGGTAAAAGCATAAGTATTATAATTGTGGTAGGATAAGCTTGCCTGTCTATGATTTGTAAAAGAGAGTACAATTCATTATGCCCTCTACACCTGAATCCTAGTTTTATTTCACGCGATACGTAATATCATATACAAAAAATTTTTGAGTTTTCAATTATGGTTTTTCGCTTTTCGTTTTAAGTTTTTAGTTGCATACTGAAAACTTGTATTCATACTAACGACTATTCACTATTCACTAACGACTAATTTATTTGACTAAGAATTTAAATTATAATAAAATCAATAGGGAACTTTTATTTTAATAGGGCGCCCGTGGCTCAATTGGATAAAGCAACTGACTACGGATCAGTAGATTGGGGGTTCGAGTCCCTCCGGGCGCACCAATATCAATTCTCCCGGAAAGTCTCCATTAAGAATATAAGAATATGCTAAAAAATAGTGAAAAAGATATTAGCTTGATGCAAGAAGCCTTAAAAGAGGCAGAAATCGCTTATTCCCGCCAGGAAGTACCCGTAGGAGCGGTAGTTGTATATCAGAACAAGATAATAGCCCGGGCTCACAATCAGAAAGAAGAGTTACAGGATCCTACTGCTCATGCTGAAATATTAGCAATCCAACAAGCTGCTCGATATTTAGGAAGCTGGCATTTGGAGGATATTGACCTTTATGTTACTTTAGAACCTTGTCCGATGTGTGCTTACGCCATGCTTCAGGCAAGAATTAATAGATTAATATTTGGAACTTCTGACCCTAAAGCCGGGGCAGCAGGCAGTATCATAAACATCGTGCAGGATAAGAGATTTAATCATCAGATAGAGGTAGTAGGGGGGGTTTTAAAAAAGGAATGTAGTTTAATTTTACAAAAATTCTTTCAGGAAAGACGTTAATTTAATTGACCAATTGACCGATTAAACCAGTAGTTAGTTTAAATATAAATTTTTAGTTGAAAGTTATCATTTACAGCTAAAAACTTAAAACGAAAAGCTAAAAAACCATAATTCAAAACTCAAAACTTTTTTCTCAATTAAATTTTAAGTTTTAATTTTTGCTTCTTTATATTTTGATTTTACTATATAATATACGTGATAATGAAGATAAAACTTAATAAATAAAACATATATTTAAATTTTAAATTTTGAGCTATAGTTTTACGTTTTGCGCTTCTCGTTTTTCGCTATAAATTATACGCTATACGCTGGAATATATATACTAACGACTATTCACTATTCACCAATGACTAATTAAGAAGGAGAGGTGGCTGAGCCCGGCTGAAAGCGCTCGACTCGAAATCGAGTAGGCG
>Ga0190347_1000083_pt1 | contig 27968 bp, 32 predicted proteins | sample 48721356_MG_FD_161652 | JGI IMG/M metagenome (GOLD analysis project Ga0190347, IMG submission 161652) | Hydrothermal vent microbial mat bacterial communities from Southern Trench, Guaymas Basin, Mexico - 4872-13-5-6_MG | ecosystem: Environmental > Aquatic > Marine > Hydrothermal vents >...
GTCCGTTGAGGAGATTATCAAGTACTATGGTGCCCGATGGAAGATCGAGGCCTGTTTCAAAGAGCTGAAGCAGGACATCGGCAGCATTGAAACCCAGGCCGGGAATTCAGCGGCAGTTACAAATCACCTGGAATTCTGCATGATGGCCATCACATTGACTTGGGTTTATGCCTGCAGGCTGGAGAAAACTCCAAGCCGACGGCATGCTGTCAAAGGTCGCGATCATTTCGCCTTTTCCGATGTCCGAAGGCTGATAGCAAAAGCGGCAATGGACGATAATTTTACAATACTTTGCCCACGACCAGGTAAAACGATGATTAATTCGTTTGTGACCGCCTTAATGCGGATGACCGCATGAAATTTTCCAGGAAACTTCAGTTTTTATAACCAATGACCAGAAACATATTTGCAAGGTGAAACAATTTGGTCATATTAAAGAACTATCAAGGTACAATGATTATCGTACTTGAATTCAAAGACCGAAATGTGGCAGAACGATAGAATTAAGTCGGACGCCAAAACCACGGCGGTTTTGCGGGTCTTTTGAAAAAAGCATGTCTATCCTTGATCCGGTAACGCTTGAAGTCTTCAAGCACCTAATCCTGGCCATTCCCGAAGAAATGGGTGAGAATCTCAGGTGGACGGCCTTTTCTACGAATATCAAGGAGCGTCTGGACGAAAGCTGTGCCTTGTTTGACTCCAGAGGCCGTCTTATTGCCCAGGCCGAGCACATACCTGTACACCTTGGGGCCATGCCGTCGGCTGTTAGTGCCGTTATGGTTGATTTTCCCGAACTGTGTCCTGGAGATCAGGTAATTGTAAACGACCCATACAGGGGCGGATCTCATCTGCCGGATATCACCTTGATCGCACCTTTTTTCTGGAAGGGCAAACTTAAGGGGTATGCCGTTAACCGGGCGCATCATGCCGATGTGGGCGGGGACACACCCGGATCTATGCCGGGATCGAGCAGTACCCTTTTTGAAGAAGGTATTGTCATACCCCCTGTTCTCTTTGTGAAAAGAGGTATCATCCAGGATCATGTGCGAATAATTTTTGAAAAAAAGACGAGAAATCCTGTGGAACGTATGGGAGATTTGAATGCCCAAGTTGGAGCAAACCGCCTGGGCGTATCTAGGTGCGTTGATTTCATTAGCCGTTATGGGGAAAGGGTCTTTGACGAATTTGTAGAGGCCATTATTGACTATGCCGAATCCAGGGTGGCCACCCGTCTTTATGACTTGCCTGATGGAGAGGCAGAAGCACAAGACTATCTGGATGGAGAAGATAATCCGATTCCCATACGTGTTAAGGTCCGGATTCAGGGTGCGGACTTCGAGGCGGATTTTACAGGCACGGCCCCTCAGAGCAGGGGAAATGCCAATACACCTCTGAGTGTAACCAAGTCAGCGGTATATTATGTTCTAAGGTGCCTTTTGCCTTCTGATATCCCGCCGAACCACGGTTGTTACGCAAGCGTTAAGGTTACAGCACCCAAGGGTTCCCTCCTTAACCCAAGGTGGCCGGCGGCAGTCAGCTCAGGGAATGTGGAGACATCCCAGAGGATTGTGGATGTACTCCTTCTTGCCTTAAAAGATCTTTTACCTGATCAAATTCCTGCCCAGGGTCAGGGCACAATGAATAATCTTGCAATTGGATGGAACAAGAAAACCTATTATGAAACCATCGGCGGCGGCATGGGCGGCAGCCCGAAGTTCGACGGAGCAAGTGCGGTTCAGGTCCACATGACAAACACTGCTAATACCCCGATTGAAGCCATTGAAGGCATTTATCCTGTAAGGGTCCTCAAGACTGCTCTTAGGGAAGGATCAGGAGGGGAGGGCACACATCCGGGCGGGATGGGTATTACCAGGGAATTCTTTTTTCTGGAAGATGCGGTTGTATCCATTCAGTCCGAAAGAAGGCGCTTTCCGCCAAAGGGAATAGGCGGCGGTTATAACGGGAAATGCGGGTCAAATCTGTTAAGGCGAGTTGATGGCACAATTATAGGGCTTCCCGGCCGATGTACCTTAAGGGTCTCGAAAGGTGAATGCCTGATCATAAATACGCCGGGCGGCGGTGGATTTGGGCAAAAATAGAATCGCTTTAAGTAAATAGAAAACATCATTTGCGACCATTTAGATCAGGCATTTGCGGGGTTATCCCATAATTGGCATATTTTGACATCATACACCCAATAAAGTAACTTGTTTTATCAAATATACTGTAACTTTAAGGTTGATTTTTTTTAAAATATTTTCCAAATTTATTATAGTTTAATTATGACAAAATCCATATCTCAAAAGACTCTGCATCAATTGATGGCGCGCTGGGCTACCCCTCGTCCTGAGAATTATCGGTTTAAAGTTTTCACAGATACTTCGGATTTTTTCCGTGTTGGATATGGAAGTGTAGTTGTTCTGGATGAAAAACCCTTTCTGATTCTGCATAATGCAAAAGAAGGACGTTTCGGGCTGGATGATGAGGAAAAGTTTTGGGTTAAACGATCAATTGATTTGACCGATGGAAGCAGGAAGATCTTAAAGCTTGTTTTTTATGAAAAATTTATGGCGAATATAGGAGGTATTCCGTGGGAGTGCTTTAGAAGTCCTAAAAAAGAGGCGCGGATCTTAAAGCTGGTAGCCGGTCACAAGAATTTCATGCAGGGATACGCAGTAGAGGATGATAATGGAAATGTCGTCAGGGTGTTGGATGTTGTTAACGGAAAATCTCTCCATGCTTATGTGCAAAATTTAAAGTGTGATCATAAGGCCTACTTTTATGAGGTGTTTCCGGACATCTTAACTAAATATATTGAGTGTATTGCAGCAATTAAATTCCTTCATGAAAATGGTGAGAAGCACGGCGATATTCGTAGAGATCATATATTGATTGACAGGGATAGCGGAAATTACATATGGATAGACTTTGACTATAACTATCGCCAGAGAGAAAATATATATGGTTATGATCTCTTCGGGCTGGGTAATATTTTAATATTTCTGGCAGGAATGGGCGACGTAATGATGACCGACCTGGAACAAAAAAATCATTCTGCTTTAAGTTCACTTACAGATGATGATGTTAATATTGTTTTTCACGGTCGTGTGGCAAATTTAAAAAAGATTTATCCTTATATACCTGAAACCCTTAACAGGGTGCTTATGCATTTTTCAAATGGAGCCAACTGGTTTTATGATAATACCAGCCAATTGCTTGAAGACTTACAAAAATTCACAAGCACTATTAAAACTCATTAAGTTATTGTAACGGAGGAAGGCATGGACAAAGGACATACTTTCAATAAGAATATTCTTATTGCAGTTGATGAGTCAGAGAATGCGCGCCGTGCGGTTTTATATGTGGCCCAACTTCTTGAGGGCGTAAAGGGCTTCAGGGTTACTATCCTGCATGTAATTAATGAACCGGAAGAAGATTATTTTCCCACATCCGATGAAAAAGAAAAGTGGCTCAGTCAGTATAAAAAGAGAGTCGATAAAATGCTTGAAGACTACCGTCAGATATTAATACAAAGAGGTTTTGATCCGGATACGGTTTCGGTTCGTTCTACCTTGCGCTATTGTCCATCCATGGCACAATGTATTCTGGAGGAAACCGACGAGACTGAATATAGTACTATTGTCGTCGGCAGGCAAGGGCTTTCACGAAGCGAAGAATTTCTCTTCGGCAGTGTCTCCAGCAAGATCGTTAACTATGCTCGTAAGTGTACGGTATGGGTAGTTCAATAAATTTTATATATAAGAGTCGTGCAATTACTACCATTGGTCCATTAGTCTGAAAATTCTTTCTGAAAAGTTGATGCAAGGGACATATTTACTAATTGATCATAACAATTATTCTTTTTTTGACGTCGTTTTCCAGCGAACCAGCGAAAAGATTTCCCAGGCCTTCTTCAACCACTGTTTCTAATGGTTGGCAATGACGAATTGCAACCAACGAAATCAAAACATATTAAAAATAATCGCATTATTTTACGCCGATAAGGAGCTATTACAATGAAGGTGCTTATACTGAGTGCAGATGGATTTGAAGACAGTGAACTCCTTTGTCCCATGTACCGGCTCAAAGAAGCGGGCTATCAGGTGGACATAGCGGCGCCTGAGTGGGGCCTGATAAAGGGAAAGCGCGGTTATACAGTGACTGCCAATCTGGCCCTGGACGACGTGCAGCCTGACGGCTTTAGATTGCTTCTTCTGCCAGGTGGCAAGGCACCGCCTCAGAAACTTCGCTCGATTTTACAAGTCCAGGAAATTGTAAGGGCATTTGTGGACAAAGAACATCTCGTGGCCGCCATCTGCCACGGCCCACAGATTTTGTTGTCGGCAGGGGTTTTGGCCGGGCGGAGGGCCACCTGTTACAGAGATGTGGCAACAGAACTGGAGGCCGGCGGTGTATTATATGTGGATTCGGAGATAGTGGTGGACGGCAATATCATAACCTCTCGCCAGCCTTCGGACATCCCTGCCTTTATGGGCGAGGTCATAAAGGCCCTGTCTGATTACCAAAATCGCTAATGATCGTGAGGACGGCACTTGAGGCATAAGGCCATTATTAATTATCTCCATGAGGCAAAACAAGACATAGACATTTCAAGTTATGGATCTCGTCGTCCAGACGCAAGGCTTAAATCGCATAATAAAAAAGGGAATATTATGGACGCTGTAGAATGCATCAAAAAACGCATGAGTATTCGCGCCTTCAGACGGGAAGAAGTTCCAAGGGAGCTTCTGGTGGAGGTATTTAATATCGCAAAATGGAGCCCGTCATATAAGAATAGCCAGCCATGGGAAGCTATTATCTTATCAGGTGCTAAAAAAAAGATGCTTTCAAAAATGATGATCGATCTTCTTAAAAAGGGTGAAGAACCAAGGCCGGATTTGGCAGAGCCGCAGTTTTGGCCACCGGCTGAAGAATCTAGGATAAATCATCTATATAAAACAAGAGCTGAAGCAACCGGAATCGACCTTAAGGCGCCTGAAGTAATCCGGAAGTCAAAGGAAGCGAATTTCAATTTCTATTACGCTCCACATGTTATATATCTCTTTCAGGATAGCTCCCTCAGTCTCTGGTCACTTTTTGATATGGGGTTATTCGCCCAAAGCCTTATGCTTGCGGCCCATGCTAAAGGTCTTGGGACCGTCCCACAGGCGTTTTCAACAGATTATGCCAAGCAGATCAAAAACTTTCTCTCGATTCCTGAAACCAAGCGACTCGTAATTGGTATATCAATCGGTTATCCAGATTCAGAATCCACTGTAAATAAATTCAGAACCGATAGAGTTAAGACGGAAGAATTGGTGTCTTGGCTGGAGTGATAAATATCGCCCATTTATAGCAATAGGTGTCCTCCTAGGGTAGGGGGAATTTTCCTGCAGTATAATATATTCGGTTCTTCCGGTTTTTGCGTACCTAGCTTTTTTAAAAATGTGGACATGATAATCTTTTTCCAAGCATATTTTTCAGGAAGGAGATTAGAGCATGTCCACAAGTTTATTATATCACGGATTCGTGATCAGGGGGGTATAAGTACAAGAATACCAAGTATAAAGGGGGCAATGTTAATTTAAAATTTTTTTAGTATGCGCGGGTCTCAAATCAGCTTTGCATGCTTTAGGTAGTTTTTTGTGCTGAAAGGGTGATCAAGACCTCATCATTTCCTCGGCATTCAGCACGTTGAACATAAAGTGGCGTTCCATCCATAGGGTATGTGCCGCATCGATTAATCAGAAGTCATGAGTAGGCATAGTGTTAAATTTTTTTTCTCCATTTTTTAATATTTTTAACCTGATTCCTGTAATAGTGGAGACATTTCTTGAGAAAACGTTTCCGTCCTCCTTTTGTGGACAGATCTTCCTGCTCTACAGGGGCATCCCAACAGGCAAGAGAGATCAGCTTGGGTGCAAGATTGAAATTTAATAAACAATCTATTTTGCTTTCATAATAATCAATTAGGGCCTGAGACTGGATTTTCTGGTTTTTTGTCAGATGAGTTAGTGGCAGATTTGTTTTACGGGCTAGATTGCTTACCTGCATTTTTAGACTCCCCATATTTCAAGATTTTGATTACTTGCAGTATACTAAAGCAAAATTAGTGCCACTTTCTTTACGTAGGATCCAAGGCCGTTAATTGAAAATTTCTTAATAGCCGATAGGTATTCTATGGAAATAGGTCATTCTGTCATCACAGAATCCCTTGAAAGCAACTCAGCTACTCTGTTTGATTTGAGTATTCAGCGGCGGCGTCAAGAAATAATCAAACGCTTAGAATTTCTGCCTCCATTGCCTACTGCGGCTCACGAGGTTTTGTCTATCGTGGCTGACGATCCAAAAGATATCATCAGACTGGAGCAGACGATACGTCATGATCCGGCCATGACATCTCAGCTCCTCAAAGTGGCCAATTGCGCAGCTTATGCTCCCCTAATGCCCATCGATACAGTGCAAAGGGCAATTATATATCTGGGTTTTTCAAGAGTTCGCAACATTGCGCTCAGCTTGAGTATTTCCGGCCTATTCAAATCGAAAAAGGCCATGAAAGGTCTGAAGCAGGAAGCGTTCTGGACCCATGCCATTGCCACAGCTACAGTTGCTAGATTGCTTGCATTGGAACTGGATGAAGAAAACACAGAGGTTTCTTTCACGGCCGGACTTCTTCACGATATCGGACAAATAGCTATAAGCGTTTGTTTCCCAGAGGAGTGGGCTGATATTATGAAGTATGCGGAAGAAGAAGACTGTCCGCTATTATTTGCAGAGCGCAAAGCCGGTCTGTCTCATAGTTTGATAGGTGCATGGTTGGCCAAAAGTTGGGGGTTACCTGAAATATATGTAAGAACCATAGCCACCCACCATTTGCCCGTTAAGCATCCCAAAGGCACTTATATGGGCGCCTTAGTCCAACTTGCGGATGACATTTGTCACAAAATAGATATGGGACTATTTCCTCCTCCGGGGATTCAGCGACCAGTCTTGATTGCCTATCTAGGATTAACTGAAGAACTGGTCGATGAACTTGAAAAACAATTAGGAGAACTGGAAGAAATAACCAAGAGCATAACCGATGTGATTGGGCATTAGGAAATCGTTTTTTGAGATCTATACTTAATCTTGAAAATTTAAAAGCAAGTAGCATTTAGGGATATGACAGAGATGATGTCCATCAGGGCCTGATTTTTGGTGTACTATAAACCAAAGAGATAATTGCCGGATGCAATAGCAGGTAAATGACTAATCAAATCGACTCCCCATTCCTTCAGCGCGGAGCGACGCAGGAACAAATCTATATCTGATATCTGGCAGGTCTCCAATCAAGCGAAGCGACATAACCTGATAGCCAACTGCTAAGTCGTTTTATCCTTAGTGATTGCCTTTTTAAATTTTTTATATTTATTATCACTTTTTTCTGATTTCAGACGCACTTATCCCGTTAAAAGTGTTAAATAACTGATAATGAGTAGGCTCGTCGCATATTATACGCAATAAATATGAGCAAAAGATGAACCTTGTTCCTGAACAGACCAAGATAACGGGCTCTATTATGACCCCACTTGGATTTTATGATACCAAAAGGCCTTTTTACCTGAGCCCTGATCTTGGGAAGTTTCTTGTTCCTTGCTTTCTCAGATTCAGAAAGAGGTTTTCCTCTAGCCCCTCGTTTCATCAATCCATTCTTCATGCCCCTTGTTTCAAGTTCCTCTGCTCTTTTTTTATCGTAATAGGCCTTGTCAGCATAAACACCCTGTTCATTTCCGCTGATGAGTTCATCAAACACCTCGTGATCATTGATCCTGGCATTGGTTATTTCTGTTTTCCGAACTATGCCGGAGTCCTGATCCACTCCTATATGGACCTTGTATCCGTAACAATATTTCTTGTTTTTACCCTTTCCCTTGGCACCCCATGCAGCATCAGAATCCTTGGCTTCTTTCCCTTTTGCTGGTGGTTTAGTAGAGGCCTGATAGAAAGATGCGTCAATCAAGGTGCCAGTTTTTACAATAAGCCCTTTTTGTTCAAATTGTTTGTTGATTTCCTCAAACAGGTCATCAGCCAATCCTATGCTACCAATGTAGTTTCTAAAGTTGCAGATGGTGGTCTCATCTGGTCCGGTATCAGCGATATCCAAACCGAGAAAGATCTTGAAAGAGATCCGGTCATTGATCCGGGCTTCAGCCTGGGGGTCCGACAGGTTGAACCACTGTTGCATGAGGAGTATTTTGAACATAAAGACAGGGTCATATGCAGGTCTACCGGTATTAGAGGGGTGAAGATTGGCAAATTTCCGCCTTATTGGCTCCCAATCGAGCAGCTTGTTAACATTATGCAACCAGTTGGTCTTATCTAAGCATTTATTGACCTGGAGTTGCGCAAATGATATTTGATACTTTTTCTTCTTTATCATCGTTATCTCTCCTGAATTGGATTCAGAGAGATTATATAATATTGAGTAATATATAGCAAGATATTAGTATTAGGTATGTTTTTAAATTAGCTAGAAAGTTTCTCAGAGGTCTCCTTGAAAGTATGCTAAGTTTGACGAGTTCTATTACAGCAATTACAATAATAAATATTCCAAGATAGAATTTGATCCCTTTCCCATTTGCCATAACTTCAAATATTGATTGAAGAATTTATATATGTTTCCTGTGCCTTACAGACAAAGTTAAGTTTTTTTCGACTCGTTATCATGACCTTATAAATAAATACCGTCTTTAAATCCGTATATGCAGGTTTTACGTTTAGAAAAAAAGAGGCTGCTCCATTTTCTGGATGTGGTGAAAAAGGGCTTTGAGATCATTGCGCCAGTAAAGTCCGACCTGGTAAGATTCTCAAAAATATACCATGCAGAAGAGATCTATCTTGAGAAGCAGTCCTACTTTCCGGTAAAAGAGTACTTCTTCAGGAAAGAAGAGACACTCTTTCAGTTCAGAGGTACCAGTATAACAGTACCGGCATACGCGGCCAAAAAACGCATGTTCTTTGGTTTGAGGCGCTGCGATCTGAATGCGATAAAAAATCAAGACATAGTGTTTATCGGCGATATGGGAGATCCCTATTACAAAGCAGCGCGGGAAAACTCCTACCTGCTGGGATATCACTGCAATACAGCCCCTTCACCCTATTGTTTCTGTGGATCATTGGACCTTGTGGATTTCTTCGATCTCATGTTTTTTGATAAAGAAGATCATTTTTTGGTAGAAGTAGGCTCAGAAAGAGGAAAATCACTCGCGGAAAAATACCGGGAATTTTTCACGGATTCACAGCGCCTCATAACCCAGAATGAGAAAAGGATTCCCGGAGTTCACAGGCTGGAGAATAAGGACATATCCGGATTCTACGATCACCAGGACTGGAAAAAGGGTGCAGACATCTGTCTTTCCTGCGGCGCCTGCACAACACTCTGCCCAACCTGTTATTGTTTTGAGATCCATGATGAAGTGAAGACAGCGGATCCATGCAAAGGAGAACGAAGAAGGGAGTGGAGCTCCTGTCAGCTCCAGGAATTCACAAGAGTGGCAGGAGACCACATATTCAGAAAAGAAAGAGAAGACAGGTTCAAACACAGAATCTACCATCAACTGCAATATTTCAAGGAAAAATATGGTGTACAGATGTGTGTAGGCTGCGGCAGGTGTATCGAGGGCTGCCCTACAAGGATTGATTTTGTCAGGATACTGAATGAGATGAAGAATGGCAAAACAGAAAACAACGGTTGAAAATCCATACCTGCCAAAGCCGTATAAGATTCTGGAGTTCTATAGAGAGACATCCGACAGCTTTACCGTCAAGGCAGATATGGAGATAGATCATGATCCCGGCCAATTTGTCCAGGTGGGCCTCCTTGGAATCGGAGAATGCCCGATAAGCATCTGTTCTGATTCAAGAGAATATATCCAGTTAAACATAAGAGAAGTAGGCAATGTGACCATAGCGCTTTCAAAACTTGAGCAGGGAGATACGGTCTTCATACGCGGGCCCTATGGTAAAGGATATCCCATGAGATACCTGAAGGGAAACAGCCTTCTGATCATAGGTGGTGGTTGCGGCGTGGCTCCCCTCAAAGGAATCATTGATTACGCAGAAAACCACAGGAGAGATTATAAAGACCTGACTCTCCTGCTGGGATACCGTTCCCCGGATGATATATTATTTCAGCGGGAGTTATTGGAATGGAAGAATAGATATAATCTTCAGGTGACTGTCGATCAAAACACTCATGGAAAGTTTTGCTACGGAGCGAAAGAAGGATTTGTGACCGATGCGCTCGAATCAATGGATATATCAAACAACAATCAGATAGCCTTTGTCTGCGGTCCTCCAGTCATGATGAAGTTCGTGATAAGGTCCCTGAAAGACAAAGGATTCAACGATGATCAGATATTTCTCTCAACAGAACGCCTGATGTACTGTGCCCTTGGTGTATGCTGTCACTGCATGATAAAAGGCAAGTTCACCTGCGTGGATGGACCGGTGTTTAGATATGATGAGATAAAAGATCTTGAAAATGAGTAAAAACAAAAAGCTCAAAGTAGGAGTATATGGAATTACCGGCTGTGCCGGCTGTCAGCTCTCCATCATCTTCAATGAAGAAGAGATTCTGGATCTCCTAAGCCTGATTGATCTTAAGGCATTTCCCTTCATCAAGGAATTGAATACCGACGAAGAGTTCGACTACGTAATCCTGGAAGGCCTTGTTGCAAATAAATTGGATCTTGAAATTCTCCGGAAATTAAGAAAGAACAGCAAGATGCTTATTTCCCTCGGTGCCTGTGCATGCACAGGTTGTGTGCCTGCATATCGTCACTTCACACTGAAAGAGAACTATGAACACCTTCTGTATAAAAGGCAAGAGGAGTTGCAGGACATAGAACCAAGTCCCCATGATGAACATGTAAAGGTAGATTATTACATCCCGGGCTGTCCGCCGGATAAAAAAGAGATCCTCAGATTCATTAAGGGATCGGTCAGGGGGGTCCTTCCAAGACCTCATCAGAATCCAGTCTGCATCGAATGCAGAAGAAATGGAAATGCATGTCTTCTGGACGAAGGAAAACCTTGCCTCGGGCCGATAACAACCGGAGGCTGCAACGCAGTATGTATCAATGGTGGCCTTGAATGCTGGGGTTGCAGAGGACCGACAAAAGATATGAATCTTGAGCTCATGATCAAGATACTGAGAGACAGGGGGTTTGACGACAGGTTCATTCAGGACCGTATGCGGACATTTGCAGGGCTGAAGCTGCCTATGCTTGAGAGAGTCATGCAAGGATCAAAATCAAAGGTTTTGCAGACAAGATTTGACGGAGAAAAGAAATTCTATGAGTAAGACTATCACGTTGAATCATATCACAAAAATTGAAGGCCATGCAAGGCTGAATCTCAAGATAGAAAAGGGAAAAATCACGACCTGTGAACTATCGGCGACTGAGGGGGCAAGGTATTTTGAAGGCATTGTGAAAGGAAGGAGGTATTATGCCGCCCATGAGATGACAAGCAGGATTTGCGGCATCTGCAGCTGTGCCCACGTTGTTGCTGCATTGACTGCAATAGAAGACGCCCTTGGTTTGACAATTTCCGAACAATCCTGCCGGTTAAGGGTCCTCCTTACGCTTGCGGAACGCATCAGAAGCCATGCGACCCATCTCTATTTTCTTGCGCTTCCGGACTATTTGGGATATGAATCCGCCCTTTCCATGGCACCGGAATATAAGCCGCAGCTGCAGTCGGCATTGCGATTGATGAAAATGGGAAATGGAGTAGTAAAGCTCTTAGGCGGACGGGATCTTCATCCTGTTTCCGCAGGGGTCGGAGGATGGCTGAAACTCCCAAGACAGGAAGAAATGGAGGAGACAGGAAAAGAGCTTCTGAAAGTAAAGAAAGACGCGATTGCGACAGTAAAGCTCTTTGCAGGTTTAAGACAGCCTGAATTTGAATCAGACGCAGAGTGGTTCTCTCTTGTTGATCCAAATGAATATGCGGTCCTGAACGGAAAATTCGCATCAGGAAAAAGCTCATTTGGAAAACATGAATACAGAAAGTTCATTGAAGAATATCATCAATCCTATTCAACAGCAAATTTTGTAGTAAAAGAAGATCATAGATATTTTGTGAGTGCCTTGGCACGACTTAATAACAATCATCGTCAACTCTCAAAGGATGCACAAAAGGCGTTGAAAGATACTGGCCTGAAGCTTCCATCAAAAAATCCCTATCATAATAATCTCGCGCAGGCGATAGAACTCATCCATTGCATCGATCATGCGATGGAGATATGCAAGGGGGAAATAAAAAAAGAAGAGATGCCTGAGATTACGCCAAGGCCAGGAAGAGGTGTCGGCGCGATAGAGGTGCCGAGAGGAACACTCTGGCACGATTATACCCTGGATGAAAGAGGGACAATTACAGATGCAAATATTATCACTCCAACGGCACAGAACCTCTATGCGATGCAGGAAGACATCAGAAAAAGGATGCCGAGCCTGCTGAAAAAGAAAAGAGAAGAGATTGTATTGGATGTCGAGAAGCTTATAAGAAATTACGATCCCTGCTTCTCCTGCTCTGCACACTTCCTTGAGGTAAAATGGCTCTAAAGCACCTGTACGTCTTTGGAAATGAGTATCTGAAAAGTGATTCCTTTGCAAAAGAGATGGCGGAAGAATTGAAAGAAAAGGCAAAGATAACCTTCTGCACAACACCGGACCTGCTCCTTGATGCAGAGGAAGAAGAGATCATTATCCTTGATGTGATAAAGAACGTAAAAGAGACAACAGTCATCACTGATGCAGCTCAACTGAAGATAAATAAACTCGTCTCGATGCATGATTTCGATGTTGCCTATTTCCTTGAGCTGATGAAACAGCTGGGAATGTTAAAAAAGATAAAAATAATAGGGGTTCCAGAGAGTGGAGATAAAAAGAAGATTAAGGAGGAGATAATAAAATATCTATGAATAAAGGTATAGTGCTTGTGTTCTGCACCGCGCTCATCTCAGGGTTTTCAATATTCATAAACAGTTTTGGCGTAAAAGGATTTGACTCATCTGTATTCACCTTTTCAAAAAATATCATTGTAGCAGTCTCGCTTTTTGCAATTCTCCTTGGAATTGGAAACTGGAAGGAACTGAAAAATCTCACAAAAAATCAGTGGCTGAAATTGACTGTAATTGGATTAGCGGGCGGTTCGATACCATTCCTTCTCTTTTTCAAAGGCCTACAGATGACAACCGGAGCAGCAGGCTCATTCATACACAAGACGATGTTTGTCTATGTCGCGGTATTCGCAATGATCTTTCTGAAAGAGAAGATGACAAAAGGCATACTCGCAGGGGCGATCCTCCTGATGGGGGGAACATACGTGATGATACAGCCGGAACTGAAATTCTCCCTGGGAAATCTCCTCATCCTTGCGGCAACACTGTTCTGGGCAATAGAAAACACCCTGGCAAAATACGTACTCAGGGATCTCTCAGGAACAACAGTGGCCTTTGGCAGGATGTTCTTCGGATCCGTTTTTATCCTCGCATTCCTTTCTGCAGCGGGTAAAATCAGTATCCTCTTTTCCGTGAGTACATCACAATGGACGTGGATATTGATTAGTGATGTATTTTTGCTCTTGTATGTCCTGACATATTATAACGGCTTAAAATTCATCAAGGTCACAACTGCAGCTGCAATCCTCACGCTGGGAGCACCGATAACAACCATTCTCTCCTGGTCTTTCCTGGGAGCAACTGTAACGATAAATGAAGCAGCGGGTATGCTGCTGATCGTGACGGGGATAATTTTAATCGTCCGGCTTTCAGAACACCCCCCGTCAACAGCATTAAAGGCAAAAGGTTATGGATGGGCTTGAATTAGGGATCAGGTTCTCATTTATCACAAATTCCCTCCGGTTCTGCGGACCAAAAGAAGGAAAGGGGGTTTTCCTGAGGTATTTGGAAAAAAGGGATAACAGGGAAGAGGTGGAAGAGGTATTCAGAAAATTTGAAGGTCTCTACCCTTACTTTGAGTCAATAGCAGAGAAGAACAATAAAGATCCATTTGATTATGAAGTAGTTGAAGCCTACTGGATAGGAAATGAACTCCTTGACGGATTCAATAAAGAAGATAGTGGAAAGATAATCACAAAACTGACAACAAGAGGTCTTCCGCCTTCATTTGCCAAAAAGCTGATCGAGAGACTGCCGGAAGGCTTTGTACCACATCATGATTTCAATGTACTGTTTGTCGGTGTCGGAGCGACGACAGGTTCAGTGGAAACAAACATACGCAACATGGACAACTGCAGGATAGCATGGGGAGAAGTATTGGATGTTTTTAAAACTCAGATAATTGTAAAGACTAATGTATTAAAAAAAGAAAAAGAATATTTTCTTAAAGAAGGCGAGATGAAGACAATAGTCTATTCCGAGCTTATGCTGCCTGGGATCAAAAAAGGAGACAAGGTGGCAATTCACTGGGGCTATGCAGGACACATACTTACAAAAGAGCAGGAAGAGAATCTGAAAAGATATACAAAGAAGGTCAGAGACGTCATGAACACACTTTTTGATAGAGCTTGAGGGATTCTTCCGCTTCTTCTTTTGGTATCTTCTGAATCACGATGCCGCCCTGAACAAGGACGTACTCGCCAACAGAATAATCTCCTTCAACAATAATGCCTTCCCGTTTCTCTGTTCCGTAATCAACAACAGCCCTGCCGGAAGCAAGAGAGATGATTTTCCCAGGGACCATGAGACACATCTATTTTACCCTGACGCTTACGAGTTTGATATCAGTGCCGGCGACTATGACAGGCATACCCTTGCATTTTGGACATTCAATCATGAAATGGTCATGGCCGCGTTCAAGAATGGTCGGATGACCGGAAAATCCACAGTCACACTCCACCTGCGCAGGGATCTCTTTCCAATCAATTTTCCAGGAGACACGTATCCGAAAGGAAGAGACAAGCTCTTCGCCAGGGACATGGGCAAGCTCCCCAATTTCAAGAAAAACTGATTCTATCTCTCCTTGAGCACTCGCCTGTTCGATGATCTTATCGATAAATGCCTGTTCGTGCATAATAGAAAATAAATAAAGGTGACGGGAAATCGCTTTTCAGGGATTGGCAAGCAGGTTGACCAGTCCAGTGCCGCTTGCTTTTTGAATCATCACCGTACTTATATGGGCCTTTGAAGCTTTCCCTTGATATATGCTGTAATAAAATAGCAATGCCGGGGAAATTTTTCAACCGGGCGCCGGTATCTGCCGGTACCGGCTCGCAGGTCTTCAAAATCGATGAATCTTCGGCCCGTCTGCCCTTTCTTTCCGCCTGAATGTGAGCAGAAAATAAGGTATTTCCCTAATCCCCGGAGAGATTTCCCATAAACTATTTTGATGAAGGCAAAAGATTGACAGAGTTTTATATATCGTTATATTACGATTTATAAGTAAGGAGAAACCATGAAATCATTTTTAAAGGTTATGAAGACCCTGTCCGATCCCAGTCGAGTCAAGATCATGAAAATGCTTCAGCACCGGGAGATGTGCGTGTGCGAAATCCAGGCCGCGCTCTCCGTGGCCCAGTCCACGGCCAGCAAACACCTTCAGATCCTGGAGGATGCCGGTCTGATCACATCCAAAAAAGAAGGATTGTGGGTTAACTACCGGGTGGCGGACGGTGGACAGAGCCCCTATGCGGCGACGATGATCGGAGGCTTAAGACACTGGCTGGAGGATGATCCGGAAATTCGGATGTTGGCGGGCCTTTTGCCCAGTATCAGACGTGAGAATATCTGTAAAAAATAAATTTCATAAATCATGACTGACCAGAAAGTCTCTAGATTATATTTTTTCTCTCTTTGAGAGCTAAACCCCTGATATAGCAGGGATGGTACGACTGAAGCAATCCCCTGCCTTTTAGATGAGGTTGCTTCGGTATTTGTTCCTTAAACCTCGCAATAAAGCGCCGGGTTTCGGGTTTTTTTGTTAACGTACTTATTATATCGTTATATTTCGATACTATAGATTTATTCGGGAGTGAAAGGAGTTTGTTTTATGCCAGGCGCAGCCGATGAAAAAAATGGGCCCCCGGGTCAGAAGGTGGTCGCCTTTTTTGAGGGCACTCTGTCTGTGCCGGGAGCCGCCATTGCCGGCTGGCCTTTGAAGGCATGATTTTTATTTAAACAAGGTAAAAATAAGAAAATGAAGGAAAAAACAAGACTTTTCTGGCTGGTTGCCCTGTATCTTGGCGTTTATTTCATCCCCTGGGCCGACCCGGGGGTCCGTCAGGCCGGACTTGAGGCATTTATGATGCTTCAGGAGTACGCCCAGGAACATGTACTGACCTGTCTGATCCCGGCATTTTTTATTGCCGGCGCCATTACGGTATTTGTGTCCCAGGCGGCGGTGCTGAAATACTTCGGGGCCCAGGCAAAAAAGGTCCTGGCGTATTCGGTGGCGTCGGTTTCAGGAACGATCCTGGCAGTGTGTTCCTGTACCGTGCTCCCCCTGTTCGCTGGAATTTACACCCGGGGTGCGGGCATCGGTCCGGCCACTGCATTTCTGTATTCCGGTCCGGCCATCAATGTGTTGGCCATCGTGTTCACCGCCCGTATTCTGGGTTGGCAGCTGGGCCTTGCCCGGGCCGTCTGCGCTGTTGTTTTTGCAGTGGGTGTCGGCCTGACCATGGCGTTTATTTTTCGAAAAGAAGATGCAGAGCGGGTAGCTGGAAATTTTTATTTTCCGGATGAAGATGAAAAAGGACGAACTTTGATACAGGACTCCATGTATATGCTGACCATGATTTTGATCCTGGTGTTTGCGGCGTTTGTCAAACCCGGTCCGGATGCAGCCGTGATCTGGAAAGGAATTTTTGCCGCCAAATGGATTGTCACCATCTTTCTGCTGATTGTCCTGGCATGGATGCTCAAGGCCTGGTTCAAAAGGGATGAACTGATCTCCTGGGTGGACGCCACATGGGGATTTATAAAACAGATTACCCCGCTGCTCGCCATCGGCGTCATTGCCGCCGGGTTTCTGCTGGGCCGTCCCGGCCATCCGGCCCTGATACCGGAAAAATACGTTGCCATGCTGGTGGGCGGCAATTCTTTGTCGGCCAACCTGTTTGCGTCCATGGCAGGTGCGTTGATGTATTTTGCCACCTTGACCGAAGTACCGATCCTGCAGGGCCTTTTAGGCTCCGGCATGGGACAGGGTCCGGCCCTTGCGCTGCTTTTAGCGGGTCCGGCACTATCCTTGCCGAACATGATTGTCATTGGCGGTGTGATGGGATTCAAAAAAACAGCGGTTTTCGTCACCACCGTCGTGGTTATGTCCACCATTGCCGGGATGGTATATGGGACGTTTGTTGTATAGGCTGATATGAAAAATAAACAAAAAATCATGAAAGGAAGGTAACCAATGGATATTAAAGTATTAGGACCAGGATGTCCGAGGTGTAGACAGACCGAGAGCATTGTCATGGATGCGCTGGCTGAAGCCAATGTCGCCGCCAATGTGGAAAAAGTGACGGATGCAATGAAAATCGCGAGTTACGGCGTGTTCGGCACGCCGGCGGTCATTGTTGACGGCGAAGTGAAATCCGTGGGCAAGATCCCGACTAGGGCGGATGTCATAAAGTGGGTTAAAAAATAGTGGTAAAAAAGACAAGGTATCTTCCTACTACCTTGATCGATTTCCTGTCAACTTATTGTTTCGACTGCTTTATGACCCCCCATTTCACTAAACGTTGATAGGCATACTCTGCCTTATCTCCCTCTGTGACCTGCTGGAGATATCGAGAGTAGTCTTCGGCCGATTTTTGCCTGTTGTCCATGCCTTCAAAGGCATATCCTCTATAAAAAATGGTGTTCGGATTCCCTGGCAGTTTTTTTTCATAGTTGGTGAAATCCTCAACCGCCTGATCAAATTTCTTTAGCTTGATTTTGGAAAGCCCGCTAAGATGGTTTGCCTGCGCCTCCTCAGGATACACCCGCTTGGCCTCTTCAGAAAAATCCAGCGCACGGTCATATTTTTCCTGTGCGTATTGACATTTGGCCATCATAACCAGGCCGGCATAATCCGATGGTGCAATTTTCAATCCCTCTTGAAAAGAAGTTTCGGCCTTGTCATATGATTCTTCGGCCATTAATGCCTCGGCCTCCTGAAAATGCTGTATGGGGATTTTCAACTTTCGAAGACCGGCGGTATTGTCCATGTAACGTTCTCGATTAAGCGGCCTTCCTCTGGCATAGCTAAATTCGGAATTCCCTCGTGAGACCGCAGTATCGTATCGCTCCTGGCTCATGGGGTGTGTGGCGAAAAGAAGGGAAACTGCATTGGAGCTTCCCTTATGAAGATCGTTTAGTAAGGTCATCAGTTGTACGATACCTTCTGTGCCATACCCGCTTTTGATCATATACGTCATACCCAAATAATCCGCTTCGCGTTCGTTGTCACGGCTGTAGGATGCCAGAAGCGCCCCGGCGCCCAGCATGCCGAGCTGGGAGGCCAGCTGCCCGTAAAATTCTCCTTTGGTCCCCACATAAGCACTTATCCCCCCCAGTATGGCTTGAGTTACAGCCCCTTTTGACATCTGCTGAGCCGTATGTCTGGCATTGACATGACCCAGTTCGTGACCCAGAAGGGCGGAAAATGCAGCTTCACTTTCAAGTGAAAGCAGAATTCCCCGGGTAGCGGCAATGCTTCCGCCTGGAAAGGCATATGCATTGATATAGGTTGCATTGACCCCTTGAAAAGAATAGGGCATTTGGGGGCGGTGGGTGTGAGGGACCATCAAGGCCCCGACCTGTTGAATATATCTATTCAATCCTTCATCCTGGAGTATTCCGTAGTCTGTGGAAAATTGATGAGGCGAATTCTGCTGGTCAACTTCTATTTCCCATTCCTCTGAAACCAGCATCATCTGTTTTTCCCCCGTTACCGGGTTAATGGCACATCCTGCCAGAAAACCTGCAGATGCCAGGGCAGATAACTTAAGAAATTCTCGACGGTTATAGAATTGTTGAATTGTGAATTTATCAGTTGCAAAAGTTGTCATATTAAAAATCCCTTTTATTTCCCGTTGTATAAAGGAAAAGAACTGTATTTTATGACTTTTTACGGGGTAATCATTTTTTGTCTTTCTTGGAGAATTATTTATTGATGCCTAACGCATTAACTATGATTGGTTCTAGTTCGTCCTTGGATACCAGGCCGGTATATTTTTTGAGAATCCGATGTTCTTTGTCAATCAAAAAGGATGCCGGAAGCGCATAGATATTTCCGTAATCTCTTATCACCCTAGATGTGGCAAGCAGTATAGGGTAGTTAATACTTAATGCCTGAACAAATTCAGGAAGAATTCTTTTCCAATTTTGGTCAACAGATATTCCAATAACGGCAAAACCCTTCGGACCATATTTGTTTTGCAAAAGAATGAAATCCGGGATTTCAGCTCTACAGGGAGGGCAGGTGGTTGCAAAGAAGTTAATAAGTACTACCTGCCCTTTATATTCAGAGAGGTTTACAGATTTGTTCCGGAGATTTAAAAGTGTAAAATCAGGGGCCCTGGAAGGATCTGCGCCGTTCTGACATGCCTGCAACAAGACTACTCCCATAAGAGATAGAAGAAGGCAGTTTAATATCGGAGCTACTTGTAAAATCCATCTTTGCTCAGGACAGCCATTACGTGGACATGGCAATTTTCTCCATAATTCAGAATTTTTTAGAAATACGTTCCAAAAACCAAGTGCCCAAATTGAATTGGCCTTAACCATCAAAAGACTCGATTCTGTTTACCAGGCTTAGCAGGGCTTCAACTTCTTTCTGAAGCAAAGTTTTTCCCTTTTCAAGAGAGGCCTTGGAAGGATCACCCCATACGCCCCCGGGCCAAAATTTTCTTTTGTCTCTCGCCAATATAGGTGTGGGAAAGGAGGGATACTCTTCCGGGCTTGTACCATTTATGTAAGCCGGCCTCAGGTGGAGCATTAATGAAGTCTCTACTTCACCGGCATGCGAGTCGTTTTCTGTTTCTACAGTTCCGTCTCGAATTTCAGCTATCAGATCAAGGATAGACAATACAGCCACCCGGCTTTTTTCAAGATTAGAGAGTATCTCTTCGCCTGCATCAGTGAGTGCAGCCATGTGGGTGCCACCGGCATGACCGGAAAGGAGTATAAAGTTTCTGAGTCCTTGATTATAAAGTGATGTGCTGAGTTCTACGGCAAGGCTTTTCAAGGTATCTCCGGATATGGTAATTGTTCCGGCATGTTGATTTGTGCTTCTGCACAGACCGTACCACACTGGTGGCGCAACAAAAATAGGACGATATTTGCTTGTTTCCTTTGCCAATTCATACGAATGAATCGTATCTGTCCCTAATGGTAGATGTTGTCCGTGTTCTTCGACAGCACCAAAGGGGACTATAATAGTGCGGGTTTTAGTGAGAGCTTTTATAAAGGCCGGCATGGTAAGTTCTTCTAGAATCATAGAGGAAATTTACTTTTTGTGATAAAATCTGTCAATTGATCACTTCTGAATTTTATTTTAAAAAGCTTGCCACTGCTCAATAAATTGAGCTAATATATTTGAGACCTGTGTTATATAAAAAAACATCTTACACAGGCTGGAGGTCTTTATGGGCAAAGTTGTAAATATGCGGGACAGAAAACCTTCGGGTCGAGGGCATGCCTACAGGCTGAAAAAAATTAAAGAAGAACTGTCAGGATATTATGGTATTGATCTGGATTCGCTCATGGCTTCGGAGCCTGTTTCCAATCTTTCTGTGGATCAATTTAACGAATTAACCGAGTGTATACTTGTTACAATCGACGATTTTTGTGAGGAACATTCAAAAGTCACTGTTCATGATGTGCTCTACATTCTTGAGAATGTAAAGGACATTGTCAGAGAAAACTCAGAAGAAGATGACTGACGTTTTGGTAGATAAATGTCTCATTGATTAGAATTGTGGTTATATGCCTGTTCGTATTTTTGATTATGCTATTTTTTATTGTATTCAAAAATTTAATTTTGATCAGGCTTTAATTTAACGAGGATCGACTGAAATGCAGGCCCTTTCTTATACAGCTATAACTGAGTCAGAAAGAAGGCTCACAGGGCATATCAAACCAATTAACATACATACATACATACCATCCTAATTATCACAAGATTACACAACTGTTAGGGCTCGGATAATCGAGTAATAGCCAATTCGTTAAGTAAAAATTTCGCCAATAAAATCTACAAGTTCTGTAAAAATAACATTGTTGAGACCGCTATTTACATTGGCCATAAGTCAAGACAGGTTTCAAGCCTATATAGAAGGCGCTTAACAGATAAATTTAACTAAGCTGATTAGGCTGAGTATGCCAGCGGTTCAGTGTATGTCTCTATAAAGAGACAAAATAAGGAGAAACGTAATGAAGGCCAAGATCGAAAACAACAAACTTTATATCGAAATTGAAATTAATAAAGAACCTGTACCAAGTGCATCAGGAAAGACCTCAATTGTGGCCAGTACTAGAGGGAATATTGTCACCGACGTCATGGTTGACGGCAAGCCTTTGACAATAGGACTGAATGCGTATATTAAGAGATAATTCTGCACTGAAAAACACAGTCTGAGCAGATGTTTTCCGTGCTGAAATCAATAAGAGGTATAATTTTTAGATTATAAACGATTTAAAGGCAGATTTTAAGGAATAAGCGGAAGGCGATATGAAATCAGGAGGTTACAGCATTTCGGGCATAGGCGAGAAAAAGGTTAAGTGGCCAAAAGCTACTGACTTCTGCCCGCGTTGTGGAAAGCCATTTGGTACAGGTAAAAAATTGAGGTTGAAAGATGGTACGGTGGTCCATAAAGCTTGCGCAAGAAATAAATAAAGAATTAACATGGCCAAATAAAAAGGCAAAAATCAGGAGCGCGGGCCAAGTCATAGTATCAAGGAAAGAACAGGAGGAAGAAACTATTTAGCAACAATTATTTAGAACATTTAGACAGTTAAGATCATTTGCAGGAAATAAATGGTGACTGGAAAGACGCTGCTTCACTATCTATTTGATGGCTAATATAAAAAAGACGAAAAATAGGGAATTTATATTTTCCAGGCGGGGTATAAGGAGGTATGATTATTATTCATAAGGTAAAATAACCGGATCAAGAACTATGAAAGGCGATGGCATTTATTATCAGGCACGGGACGAAAAAGAATGAAGGTATAAGACTAATAAAGGCGGTTTTATATGGCAAGAGTGGCTGTTGGAGGTTCTCGAAGTATAGAGTCATATGAATTGATTCAAAGTGTACTGAAGCATTTGCTGATTGATGGAGACGTTGTACTTTCGGGGAATGCTCCAGGGGTTGATCGTTTGGGCGAGCGCTACGCAAGTGAAGCGGGTCTTGAATGGAAGATTATTCCTTCAGAGTGGGAAAAGCACGGGCTGAAGGCTACTATGATGAGAAATGAGGTATTGCTCAGATCAGCGGACTTTGTGATAAATTTTTGGGATGGACGCTCTGAAGGTGCAAAGCATATGCTGGAGATATCCAGGCGGGCCAAAAAACTTTTGGCCGAAGTACGAACAGATGGTTATATAAAGCTCTTTCTGAATCCCAGACGATTGGCATAATAATTCTTTGTATGGAAGCGAATATTATGACTCCTGAGGACGAGGCGATTATAACCGAGTGGCATAGGAAATTAGACGGAGAAATTCGGATCGGTTTTATACGGACAGAAGACCACCGCAGCAAGCAAATTCAGGCATTTTGCGAAGACTTTAGCCGTCTGGCTCCAGGCGTACATATAGAAAGAGCGGAGGCTGACGGCGAACAGTTGCCTGGAATCAGTATCGGGGAGAACATAACCTATCATGCCGTCCCCCTGGGAAGGGAGTTGGTCCCCTTTTTAAACTTGCTGGGCAGATGCGACATGCCCGGGGATAAACCGGGTGCACCGGTTCGAGACGTCCTTAAGAAACTGAAGGCCCCGGCTTTGCTGCAGGTCTATATTGCTCCTCAATGTCCTTTTTGTCCTCAGGTTGTGACTTTGCTACTGACTCTCGCCGCATCTGAAAATCTCATCTATATCGCTGTTATTGATGGGGCTATGTTTCCTGAAAGAGCAAAATATAACCACGTCCGGTCCGTGCCCACGGTTATATTGGATGACCGGTTCCGTTGGACTGGAGCGATTCAGATGGAAGAACTCGTTCATATTATGCTGACCAGGGACCCTTCACAGCTTGGTACTGACTCACTTATAAAAATCATCGAGCAGGGTAATGCCGCTGGACTGGCTCAGATGATGATGGAAAGCGGAAGTATATATCCTGCATTTCTAGATCTGCTGACCCACGCAAAATGGCAGATTCGCCTGGGCGCCATGGTGACGTTTGAGTTCTTAGCCGAAGAGCGTAAAGAAATGGCTTCTCAGGTTGTTGGGCCTTTGTGGGACCGGTTTCCCCTGGCAGATGATAATACTAAAGGCGATATTCTCTATGTTTTGGGTGAGTCAAAGGATCTTAATGTGATACCGAAACTCAAAAGTGTCTGCAAAGGTCTTTACCCTGACGAAGTAAAGGAAGCCGCCCTTGAGGCACTACAAAAACTCCCGTGAAAATGAAACACCAGGGGGAGAAGATTAGACTTAAGGCTCTTCCATTATCCTAGATCTGGATGATCGGTGGAGTTTTTTAAAATTATTTATATCAATCTAATGAGAATGACACGTTTCCCAGAAGCTTGAGGATATAATATCTGAAATTTGGGATTTCTGATCGTCTGAGAGCTCATCGAAGCGGATGCCTATTTCGTATTTAAATTTGTTTGTTTTACTCTTTTTACACCATGCAACTATCCCGTTAACTTTGATCGGCGGCTTTGTCGAACTGGTTATGCTCAGCTTGCTTTTAGGTTCAAGCGGTTTCGAGGCGGTTATGCACATTCCTCCAATACTGATATTGCTTATGAATTCTGTAAAGAAGAAACGTCGATCTGAATAGTTAACAGTTAACTGAATAGGTGCCCTAACGTGTTTTCGTTCATCAATACCCATTGAATCTTTCCTTGGTGACTTACCATGTTGCGGTATTATTTCAGCCTATTGATTTATAGTTTAATCTCTTGGATATTTATCGTAATAAATAGTGAAATGCATAAATCCGATCCTGGTTGCGTTTGCATAACTTATGCAGACCATGAAACAGAGTATTCAGCAAGGGGCCTTAAAATGTGAAAACTAATAACTTCAGTATTGCTACTTTTAATGTGAATTCCATAAGGTCACGTCTTCACATACTGATACCTTGGCTAGAAAGGAATTCGATTGATGTTCTTTGTATGCAGGAAACAAAGGTACAGGATGAAAATTTCCCAAGGGAGGCATTTGATAAAATAGACTATAATGTGATCTACAAAGGCCAGAAGTCTTATAATGGCGTTTCAATCGCCAGTAAACATGAGATGAGCAATATAGCCGTTGGTTTCGATGACCTTGAAAACAGTCCGGAGGATGAAGCCAGGCTTATCCGTTGCATGGTAAAAGATATTCCTGTTGTTAATTCATATGTCCCCCAGGGTAGGGCCTTGGACCACATGTATTTTCAGATCAAGCTAAAGTGGTTTGAAAGGTTAAGAGATCTATTTGACAGGAATTATTCCGCGGACGAACCGCTGCTTTGGTGTGGAGACCTCAATGTTGCCCCTGAGTCAAGAGATGTTTATGACCCTGATCATCATGCAAATCACGTCTGCTTCCATGAAGATGCCCGCAAGGCCTTGGAGAAAGTTAAGTCATGGGGATTTATAGACGTATTCCGGAAGTTTAATATGGATCCGGACCAGTATACGTTTTACGACTACAGAATACCAAATGCAGTGAAGAGACATTTAGGGTGGCGCATAGATCACATACTTGCTACAGCTGCTTTAGCGAATCGTGCTGAAAGGGCATATATAGATATCAGTTCGAGGCTTGTTCAAAAACCCTCGGACCATACTTTCCTGGTAGCCGAGTTTGTTTTCTGATCAATTAAAGTCCATCTCAAAGCTATAGATGTCATCATTCAGCTTGCTTCTGACTCGCAAATCACTGTTATTAAAAATTGCCTGCATTCTTTTGTTTTCTCTAAGGACTTCCGCTGTAAATCCGGATATGCCATGCCGTTTGGCAATATTGGTAAGGTGTCTGAACAAAAACTTACCTATGCCGCGACCCTGCCAATCATCGCGTACTACAAATGCGACCTCCGCGCGGTTGGTCCGTGGATCAAGGTAATATCTGCCAACCGCAATTATATCTTCTCCATGGGCCTCAGGCAGAACAGCTACGATGGCCACTTCTTTTCTATGGTCGACGAACACGAAGTCTTTAATCTGCTTATATGGGAAGCGCTGTACGTGTGTCATGAAACGAGAGTACACTGCATCTTGAGAGAGTGTATACAGCAGGTCCTTCATTTTCGGTTCGTCGGTAGGATGTATAGGCCTGAAATTGATTTTCGTTCCATCATCTAAAAGCAAGGATGTCTTTGCCTCGTGTGGAGCTATTATAAAGCTTTCCCCTACATCTGCGAGCTCTTTTCGGAGATATTTCGCCTCAATAGCTTCCTTAAGCAGAGTTTCAAGAAAACGCGGGTGAGCAATGCTGATCAATGCCAGCGCCCGGTCACGCACACTTTTGCCGTGAAGATAGGCTACACCGTACTCAGTTACAACATAGTGTACATCTCCGCGGGTAGTTACTACGCCGGCGCCCGGACTCAGTTTTGCAACGATTCGTGAAGTGTTCCCGTCCGATGTAGTGGATGGCAGGGCTATAATTGCCTTGCCACCATATGATCTGGCCGCCCCACTGTTAAAATCCACCTGGCCGCCTATACCCGAATAAAATTTGGTGCCGAGGGAATCCGCGCAGACCTGCCCTGTAAGGTCTATCTCCAGGGCCGTGTTAATGGCCACCATTTTGTATTGTTTTGCAATAATAAAGGGATTATTGACATATTCGGTCGGACGAAAAGAGAAGAGGGGATTGTTGTGGATATAGTCATAGAGCCTTCGTGTGCCAAAACAGAAGCTGGCAACAATTTTACCCCTGTCAAGGGTCTTCCTTGCGCCGGTTACAGCCCCTGATTCCACCAGATCTATAATGTTGTCCGTGAACATCTCCGTGTGTATACCAAGATTTTGTTTTTCCTTTAGAAAATCGACTGCTGTGTGAGGGATGCGTCCGATTCCCACCTCAATCGTTGATCCGTCTTCTATAAGGGCTGCGATCCGTTTTCCTATGCGGCGGGTCACTTCTGTGCTTTCCGGCGCGGTGGTTTCAAAGATAGGTATGTCCGCAGGAACCAGAAAATCCAGATCGTAGACATCAATAAAACTGTCTCCAAGGGTCCTCGGCATCTGGGAGTTGACTTGAGCGATGACAAGCGAGGCATTTTCCGCAGCACTTTTTACAATATCCACGGAGATCCCGAGGCTCACCTTCCCGCGTTCATCCGGAGGTGTAACCTGTATTAGAGCGGCATCCAGAGGTAACTGACCCGAACTGAAAAGTCGTGGAATATCTGAAAGAAAGATAGGTGTATATTTGCCCAGGCCTTCCTGAATGAGTTCTCTGATATTGTCCGCAATAAAAAAGCTGTTTACCAGAAAGCAATCAGTAAGTTTCTTATGGGCATAAGGGGCCTCGCCCAAAGTAAGTAGTTGGACAATCTCCATGTCGGCCAGTTTGGAGGCACGGTCAGTCAAGGCCTTTACCAGTTTTTTCGGTTCTCCACACCCTGTCCCGATAAATACTCGCTGCCCCGGCCGCAGTTGCGACAGCGCCTGTCCCGGAGTGGCGATCATGTCTTTATATTTATCCAGCCAGTTTGTGTCGTAATCCATCTGATTTGGTTTGCCCATTACTCAGTCTTTTTGTGAGCCAAGGTCATGCGTGCATCGGCCACAAATGGTCCTGTCCCGATGTCTCCGACAATAAATGGGTTGATATCAAGCTCGATAATTTCCGTATAATCCGTAACCAACTGGCTTATTCTTTGAAGTCCGTTGGCTATTGCGGCAAAATCAACTCCTCTTTTGCCGCGGGTCCCTTTAAGCATCTCATAGGACCTGGTACTTTTAAGCATTTGAAACGCCTCTTCCGTGGTGATAGGGGCCAGATGAAAGGTAACGTCTTTCATTACTTCGACAAATATGCCTCCAAGCCCGAACATGAGCATTGGACCAAACTGGGGATCACGGCTCATGCCTATTATGACTTCCATGCCCCGCGGCAGCATTTTTTCTATATAAATGCCTTCGATATAGGCTTCAGGCGCAATCTGCCTTATCCTGAGCATCATCAGATCAAATGCATCTCGTACATCATCAGCAGTAGAAAGGTTTAATTTCACGCCACCGAGGTCTGTTTTATGAATAATGTCGGGTGAGACTATTTTTATAGCTACAGGGTAGCCTATTTGCTCTGCGGCCTCCAATGCTTCATCGGTAGTATTTGCCAGGTGGCCTTCCGGTATCCTAAAGCCATAAGCACTCAGGATATGCTTGGCTTTAATATCACCTACATGGGTCCTGTTGGTCCTGAGATGCCGTGCGATAATACGCTCAACCCGCCGGCGATGGACTCTGAATCGTGTCACTATCCGGGGTGGGCGCCGCCGCCATACTGAATATTCGTACATGGCCTTGAGGGCGTCGACTGCCCGCTCAGGCGAATTATAGACCGGGAGTCCGGCAGCAACCAGTTCTTTATTTCCCGGCATTACATGTTTGCCCCCCATGAATGAGGCAAGAACAGGCTTGTCGGATCTCACGCAATCGGCGATAGCTCTTGCGGTCTCTGAGGGCCTTGTCATGGCCTGAGGCGTCAAAATTACGATAATGGCGTCTACTGAATCGTCATCCTGGGCGGTGCTTAATGCAATAGCATATCTTTCCGGATCAGCGTCGCCCAGCAC
>Ga0190347_1000085_pt1 | contig 27542 bp, 27 predicted proteins | sample 48721356_MG_FD_161652 | JGI IMG/M metagenome (GOLD analysis project Ga0190347, IMG submission 161652) | Hydrothermal vent microbial mat bacterial communities from Southern Trench, Guaymas Basin, Mexico - 4872-13-5-6_MG | ecosystem: Environmental > Aquatic > Marine > Hydrothermal vents >...
TAGAACGAAAGGCAAGGTAGAAACGAAGATAACAAAAATAGCGAGGTAAAGAACGGCAAAAAGCTTTAACTACGGTTCTTATGTAGGTGAGATTTCATTCTCCCCTTTCGAGAGGTTCTAAATAGACTTATCTGTTTAGAAAGTGCCAAGTAAAAGTGAGGGGGGAAATTCAAATTACATCATTTAATAAATTCAAATAATCTTTCAAGAGACGGGTTATCAAAAATTTATTTCGAACAATCTCCTTCCCTTTCTGTCCCATTTCCCTGGAAAGGGCTGGTTTCTTCAGTAGTTCTATTATTTTCTCAGCAAATCCCATTGTGTCTTCGGGCTCCAGTAAAAATCCATTTTCCCCATCTTTGATCTGTAAAGGGATACCCCCCACATTACTTGCAACAATTGGTTTCTCCTTCCACAGTGCCTCAGTGACTACAAGACCGAAGCCCTCTCGCAAAGATTTCTGAATTATTACATCGGATATCCTCTGCAGAACATTTATTAAAATGTTGCTTTCTCTTGTTAGTAGAATCACATCCCCATTTTTTATTAAGGAGTTTGCTTTTCTTTTCACACTTTCATATACACGTGTTCCTTCTGGGTCATCCGCAGCCATACTCCCACACAGTATCAGTCTTGCGTCGATCTTTTCCTTAACAATTTTGAATACGTCAATGACACCTTCTGGGTCCTTCCATTTATCAAATCTTGAAATCTGTGTTATAATTGGTTTATCTGTAGTGATCTTGAACTTTTTCAATGTTTTTTTAATTGTTTCTGTGGAAATCTCCTTATTTTTTGCACATAGTGGGTCTATTGCAGGATATATTACTCTCTGTTCCACTGGTAAATCACTCTTCTTATATTTTTCATTTGAAACGATAACCATATCATAACGAAGTATAAATCCCTTCAGATATTCCCATAATTCTTTATTCGGATTTGATAAATCAACATGACACCTCCATATCCAGGGCTGCCTCTTTCTATAGTACCTTATTAGTGGAAGAGGCTGGGGATCATGTATAATTACACAGTCGTGATCAATATGGCTAAATACAAGAAAATTCTCATTTGTTTCAATGTATAATTTTTTCTTCATTTTCGTCAGGTTTATTTTACCACCTTGAAGGGCATTATGAAATTTCTTTGTTACGGTAAAGAAATCTGGATTCCCAAAGAGTATTCTCCAGTCCGCTATCATCCCTACATCATTCAATAATGGAACAAGTGAGCTAACCATCTCTGCCACACCACCACCCTGGTAGGTAGAGTTAATCAGGATTATTCTTTTTGTATACAATTTTTTTGCTATCCTCAAAATATCAGCTATATTCTCGTCACCTACAATTATTCTATAATCTTCTATATTTCTCTTCACTCGTTACCTCCTATTCTACTTCCGTTTTTTTTAAAAATATGAATTTTATCTTTATCTATCAATAAATTTACAATCTCACCCTCTTTAAATTGCCTGTTACCAGACGGCTTTGAAATAATCACCTGGTTTTCTATTTGGAAATAAAGGAGTGCCTCATTTCCAAGCTGTTCTATTAGTGCTATTCTTACTTTATTTTCCTCTATTTTGGAGGATACCCCTATGTTTTCAGGTCTTATTCCTACAATACATTCCTTTTCTTTTAAATCAATTAGTTTCCCCCATTTTTTCCAATCCAATTTTATTTTTATATCCCCTATTTGAACGAATAGTTTACCTCCTTTACTGTAAAGGTTTGCATTGATTAGATTCATAGGTGGTGTCCCTAAAAATCCTGCTACAAATGTGTTTATTGGCCTATCGTATACCTCTAAGGGTGCACCAATCTGTTGAATATTTCCGTCTTTAAGAATAGCAATCCTATCCCCAAGTGTCATTGCTTCAATCTGGTCGTGTGTCACATATATTGTAGTGACATTCAATCTACGCTGCAAGTTCTTAAGTTCACTTCTCATACGAACTCTAAGCTGGGCATCAAGGTTTGAAAGGGGCTCGTCCAATAAAAAGATTGAAGGGTGGCGGACAATAGCTCTAGCAATGGCGACTCTCTGCCTTTGTCCCCCACTTAACTCCTTAGGCTTCACATATAAAAGATGAAATATATCCAGCATTTTTGCAGCCTCTATGACATTTTTCTTTATTTCGTTCTTTCTCATTTTTAATATTTTTAAGGGAAAGGCAATATTTTCAAAAACAGTCATATGTGGATAGAGTGCATAGGATTGAAATACCATTGCTACATTTCTTTGCTTTGGACCAAGAAATATTCTTTTTTCTGTACTGAATACAGGACTATTACTGAAAAATACATCCCCTCTCGTCGGCTTATCTAAGCCTGCAAGTATATTAAGCAAGGTAGATTTTCCGCACCCACTCGGACCCAGTATCACAAAGAATTCCCCTCCTCCTATCTCCAAATTAATATTTTCCAATGCAGGTATTCTTCCCCTGGCAAGCGAATAAAACTCCTTTGAAAGATTTTCCACTTTTACACTTAGCGGTTTCATCGTTTAACAGCTCCTCCTGTTAGTCCTCTGATTATATATCTCTGGAAGAACAAGGCAAGTAGAATCACTGGAATAGATGAAATTAAAGAGGCAGCCATTATGTATCCCCAGGGAATTTCACCATGCAGTCCCTCAAATAGCGCAATACCCACTGGAATTGTCCTTGCTCTAAAGTCAGTTGTTAACATCAGGGCAAAAAGAAATTCGTTGAAGGAAGCCATAAAAAGAAGAAGGACAGTAGAGAGAAAACCGGGGGCACCAATTGGAATTATGATTTTTGAAAAGACCTGTATCCTATTCGCTCCATCTACTAAAGCTGCCCTGTCTATTTCGGATGGTATCTGAGAAAAATAGCTAAGCATTAACCATAAAGATAAGGGGAGTGTCCAGGCAATATACGGAAACACAAGGGCGTTATATGTATTTATCCATCCGATACTACTCATAATTTTGTAGAGGTAGCCAACTATACTGATCTGCGGGAACATTGAAAGTCCAAGTACAGAAACCAGTATCAAAATTTTCCCTCGGAAATCAATCCTTGAAATAGCGTATGCCGCAAATGCACCTATTGTGGCACTAAAAATAGACGTGAGCCCTGCTACAAAAAGACTATTTCGAAGGTAATCTAAAAAATGAAGGTTTCTTATATTAAGAATGTCAATAAAGTTCTTCAAAGTAAATATATATTGACCTCTAACTAAAAAATCAGGCGAATCGCTTAATGAGACAACAATCATCCAGATAAAAGGTCCGATACAAAAAAATACTAAAAAGATTATGCCTGCTGTTAACATTCCCTTCCTTATAATTTCATCTTTCATAGGGCAATCTCTTTAAGCCTTGACAACTTTATGTATGCAAAGGAAATAAGGAAGGCAAACACAAAAAGCATAATCGAGATAGCTGAACCATATCCAAAGTCACCCAGGAGAAAATATCTATAGCTATATAAAGAAAGTGAATTGGTAGCGCCTCCTGGTCCCCCTCCTGTTATAACATAGATGATATCAAACACCCTTAATGCGTCGATGGTTCTAAAGAGGAGAGCCACAATAATTATTGGTTTAATCGATGGTAATGTAATCTTAAAGAATCTCTGAAATATATTTGCTCCGTCAATTTTCGCCTGCTTATAGAGTGTTTCTGGAACGGTCTGGAGGCCTGCAAGTAAAATTATTGCAACGAATGGAGTTGTTCTCCATACATCTGCCAGCACAAGTGAAAAAAATGCACCAGAATAACTTCCAAGCCAGTTCACAGAAACTCCAAATAGATGTTGCATAATATAGTTTGCAATTCCATAATCATAGCGGTATATCAATTGCCAGACCCGTGCACTAATAACACTGGGTATTGCCCAGGGAAGGAGAGCGATTCCCCTTACCATACCCCTCAAAGGTATTCTTTCATTGATTACAAGGGAAAAGATCATTCCTACAACCATCTCAATGGATACAGAGGCAAGGGTAAATAGTAGTGTAAAAAGTGTGGATTTCCAGAATTGAGCATCCCTGAAAATTCTTACATAATTGTTCAAAAAAACAAATTTTCTGGTCAAGAAAGTTACATCCCTGTAAAGGCTAACAAAGAATGTCCCTATAACAGGGATAAGCGTAAAAAATAGGATGAAAAGCATAAGGGGTAAAATAAAGAGTAATGCTTCTCTAATCTCTTTGTTCATATTGCTTCAAAATTTCTTCTATGTTCTCCTGAGCATCTTTCAATGCTGTGGAAGGGTTTATATTCCCTGATATTGAACCATTCACATAATTTTGAATTACTTCTGAAATCCTTGTATAATACGGCACTGCTGGCCTTGCAACAGAGTGGGAGAGCGCTTTCTTCAATATCTCCATCTGCCCCATTTTCTCTCGGATTTCAGGGTCATCATATATATCTGCCCTTCCTGGATTCCAGCCGAGGTGAAGGGCAAGTTTCTTTTGCGTTTTGTATGAAAGGATAAATTTTACAAGCCTCCAGGCTTCTCCTTTTTTATCTGAAAATTTTGATATTCCGATATGCCAACCCCCAAGTGCAGCAACATTTCTACCATTCTTGAATCTGGGAAGTAAAGCAATACCTACTTTCCCTTTTACTGGAGATTTCTCCCCCTGATGGAGCTGCCAGGCATATGGCCAGTTTCTCTCGAAACAAGCATTCCCATTTTGAAAGTACTCTCTCACTTCCTCCTCTTTCATCTCAGTATATGTATTTGGAGGAGAAATTCTATATTTGTGTATTAGGTCCCTCATAAATCTAAGTGCATCTATATTTTCTTTTCTGTCAATAGAAATATTGCCATTCTTATCTACGATTCCTCCATTGTTAGATGCTGTGAACTCGAGAAATGTGCAGACAAGTCCTTCGTATTGGCCACCCTGCCATACAAAACCATAGAATTTAGGATTTTTCTTTCTCTCCTCTCGCTGCACATCCTCTGCATATTTCAGGAGTTCTCCCCAGGTTTCAGGTATAGGCAAACCATATTTCTTTAACAAATCTTTTCTAAAGTAAAGAAGACCGCAATCAAGATATACAGGCAATGCAACAATCCTTCTTTTATAAATATCTACCTGGTCTATGACAGGCTTAAAAAAACTGTTTATTTTAAAATTATCCTTTTTAATATAATCATTCAGTGGTAAGAGCCATCCAGACGCTGAAAACTGACCTACCCAGGCAACATCCATTAGAAAAACATCGGGATCTCTCTTATGCGCCTTAAGGGGCGTGGCAAGACTTTGTCTCCTTTGATCTGTATCAGTGGGTTGCCTCAATATTTTTACTTTTATTTTTGTATTATTCTCGAATTCAGATATAATTTGTTCCCAGTAATCCAGTTCACTTGATGCCCCGCCAACGGCAAATGTAAGAATTGATTCCTTTTTTCTACATCCTGATAATAGAAGAGCAAACGATAAAATAAGGAAAAAATATCTATTCATTGTACTTTACTATTTCCTCTAATAATTCTCTCACCTCTCTATTGGTATTAAGGTAGAATTTTGCCTTTGAGATACCCCATCCTACCTTTATAGTATATGCCCATTCTGGAAGGGCTTCAAACATATTTTCGTCAGTCCAGTCATCGCCGATTGCAAGTATAAAATCCCATTTTTCTTTGAATAACCATTGTTGAATCGCCTTTCCCTTATTTACCCCCGAATTTTTAATCTCTATTACCTTACTTCCTTCCAGCACATCAAGATCCAAATTAGCCGTTAGATTAAGCAGATTGTCCTTTAATTCCATTGCCCTTATTTCTGCAAGCTGAGGCTCAACATTTCGGTAATGCCAGACAAGAGAATAATCCTTCTCTTCAACAAAAGAGCCTGGCGTTCTATTGGAATACATTTCGAGAATTGGCCATATCTCTTTTTTCCATTCATTTTTCATAGGCCTTATTTTCTTTGCTTTCTTCCCAGTTTCTCTAATCCATACGCCATGTTCTCCAACAAGTCCAATAGGAAGATGCCCAAACCATTTCTCCAGTGTGTTTTTATCTCTTCCACTTATAATTACTACCTCATTTTTTTCATCAGAAGTAAGTTTATCGAGCAATATCAAAATCTTCTTATCCGGTTTTGCATCCTGTGGTTTAGTAAAAAACGGAACCAAGGTCCCATCGTAATCAAGAATAAAAAGCCTCTTCTGACTTTTTTTAAAATCATCTATTAATCGCATTTTTATTTCATATTTCACTTTTTTTACATCCATCTTCGACTGTATAATCTTTGTCTGGTTTAGCCTATTAATAAAATCATTACCCCAGGCAAGGATGTTATATATTCTGAGTCTCCTCTGCATCCTTCTATTTCGTTCAATTTCCTCTTTGTGAGGCATCTTCAGTGCCTTTTCAAGGGCAAATGCAGATTCTTCAAAATTATTTGGATTGACTATAATTGCCTCTCCCAGCTCTTTCACAGCACCTGCCATTTCACTTAAAATCAAAACACCTCTTCCGTTTTTCCTTGACGCAACAAATTCCTTTGCTATAAGATTCATACCGTCCCTTATTGGGGTAACAAGTGCTATATCTGAAATGGAATAGAGGGCTGCAAGTCTTGGAAATGGTAATGACCTGTACATATACCAGATAGGCATCCAACCAATGGTACTATACTTACCATTTATTTCGCCAACCAACTCGTCTATTTTTTTCTTTAGATTCTTGTACTCTATGACACCTTTTCGAGATGGGACAGCTACTAAAATTAGTAATATTTTTTCAATCTGGTCTTTATTTCTCGAAAGAAAAACATCAAATGCCTTCAGCCTTTCTACTATGCCTTTTGTATAATCCAATCTGTCAACAGAAAGAATAACCTTCATCCCGTCAACTTTTTTCTTTAATCTCTCTATCTCTTTTTTTACCATAGGGATTTCCTGTGCCGTGGCATACTTTTCATAATCAATGCCCATAGGAAAAACATCTACTTTTACAATTCTATTGTTCATTATAATTTGTCCGAATGTATTTTCTCGACCCACTATTCTGCGGGTGCTTTCAAGAAAATGAACGGCATAATCAAATGTATGAAAACCAATGAGGTTAGAGCCAAGCATGCCTTCGAGCAGTTCTTTACGCCATGGAAGTAATCTAAAGACTTCGTAAGATGGGAAAGGTATATGGAGAAAGAAGCCTATGGTTGCATCAGGCATTTCTTTTCTTAAGAGATAGGGAACGAGCATTAAGTGGAAGTCCTGAACCCATATGATATCATTTGGTTTTGCCACTTTGAGTACTGATTTCGCATATAGTTCATTAACCCTTTTGTAATATCTCCAGTAGCATTTGTCGTATACTGTATATTGCGTAAAGTAATGAAACAATGGCCAGATAGTCCTATTACAAAAACCAGAGTAGAAATGTTCTATTTCTTTTTGTTGAAGAAAAACTGGATATAAATTGTCAGCGATAAGTTTATCCTCAACAATTCTTTTTTCATTAGGAGAAATGGTTGCAAGAGATACACCTGGCCAACCAACCCAAACACCATTAAGAGACTTGAAGATTGAATAGAGACCTGTTGCCAAACCTCCCGGACTTGCATGGAAGTTTAATTTATTTTTCCTTTTTGTTACTGTTATTGGTAATCTGTTCGATACTAATAGCAATCTTTTTGTATTCATAAATTTTATTATAACAGAGAAAGATTTTATTTCAAGTAATTGTTTTATACGTATAATTACTATTTAGAGATGTCACATTAGACAAGGTATATAAAATGCGGAATGCGGAATTGGGAATGCGGAAGTCATAAAGACCGTGATCCGTGATTCGTGAATCGTGAAAAAAAGGCAAACGACAAAGGCGAAAGACATTAAATGCAAGATTCTCACGCCTGCCTGTGCGTTGCACGCAGACAGGTCGCCAGCTCCTCAGAATGACGACTTAAAAGAGTTAAAAATTTTCACCAGAAGAAAAAACGAAAAAAATAGTGATACTGACAGATAGCTACAAACTGCTTGGGTAAAAAAGGAGGGCGAATGTCAACTTGCCTTCGTTACATACATTATTCTGTGTGTTCTTCTTGTTGGCCTCTTCATTGAAAAACACTGAAATCCATCAATAAATTCCAAACCGGAACCTGTTAATAATTCCTTAACCTCATCAAATTCGTATCCCCTTTCTCTATGGACTTCATCTACCCTTTTATAAAGCTCCCCCTCCTTTACAAATAGTGTAAGGTAGAGTGTAATACTGTTGTCTTTAAATTTATGTCTCCAGATTGAATATATATTCTCATCCGCGGATGTCCGTTCCCTTTCCCTTGCTATTACTTTTATTCCTTCGACAGTATTCATATCAAAGATGAAATATCCTCCGGGTTTTATTATATTAGCTACATTTTTAAATACTAATTTTAATTCATTCTCTTGCATAAAATAATTCAGGCTGTCAAAAATAGAATATACAAAATTAAATGTCCTTTTTAAAGGCAGATAACGTGCATCTGCCTGGATCAAATTTATCGTCTTTTCCTTCTTTTGAGCTACTTTAAGCATCTGCAATGATTTATCTAAACCCACAACAGAAAATCCCTTTTTGAAGAATGGCAGGGTTGAATTTCCTGTTCCACAAGCAAGGTCTACCGCTGGAGAAAATTCAACACTATATATTTTACCTATATCAAATATATAGTTGATCCATTCTTCATATGAAATGTCACTCATTATTATGTCATAATAGGGGGCAATACTATTATAATTCACTCTTTCCAAACTTTCTTATAATGGTTTCGACCTCTTTTCTTTTTGCTTCGAGTAATCGATTATCCTTTGCTTCAACTATTAGCCTCAAATATGGCTCAGTATTTGATTTTCTCAAATTAAACCACCAATCTTTGTCCTCTATTGTAAGCCCATCAAGGGTCGAAATTTTACCATCGGCAAAATGCCTTCTAACCTTTTCTATTACCTCATCTTTATTCTGAATTTTGTAATTTATCTCCCCTGTATTTGAATACTTCATTAATGGAAGAACAAGTTTTGATAGTAGTCCTGGATATTTTCGTATAAAATTTAATATATGGATGAGGGCAAGGATACCGCTATCTGCGTAATACATTTCTCTAAAATAATAATGGCCTGCAAGCTCTCCACCCAATATTCCATCTAATTCTTTTAATTTTCTCCTTGCATATGCATGTCCAACCCTTACCCTTTCAGGTTTACCACCTAACCTTAAAATCTCTTCCCAAACACCCTTTGAGGTTCTTACATCGCAAAGAACATATTCATTCTCTACACCTATTTCTCTAGCAATTAGTCCTGTTATTAGATCAGGCGGAATAGGTTTGCCTCTTTCATCAACAAATACACATCTGTCTCCATCCCCATCAAATACAACCCCAAAATCTGCCCCAGTATTCTTTACACATTCAGAAACTTCATTCAGGTTTCTAAAATCCAGAGGATTGGGTGCATGCTTGGGGTATGTTCCATCTATATTAAAATTCAGTGTCTTAAAATCAATACCCAATTGAGGAAGAAGATCCTTCAGGATTACAGGTGTTGATCCATTAAATGTGTCAATACAACATCTTAATCTTTGTCCACTTTTCATTTTGTCAAGCAAAAATTGTATATACTCCTTGTAAATCTTCCGTTTTTCTTCCTTGCCTACCTTATTGGTGGGCTGCGGATTTGTGAGGGCAAAATCCCTTATTAAATCCAAACCAAAATCCAGACCAACCGGTAAAACATCCTTATCTATTATTTTAAAACCATTATACGCCCTCGGATTATGAGAAGCAGTAACAATAACACCAGGAAATTTATATCTCCCTGCCGCAAAAGAAATCATAGGAGTAGTTATCATTCCAATGTCAATAACATCAATACCCATATCTTTTATTCCGTTTTTTAATGCATATAGAAGGGAAATACCAGATGGCCTACCATCTCTTCCTAAAATTATTTTCTCTGATTTTAGATGAACTGCAATAGACCTTCCAATTAACCGTGCATCATCTTCATTAAGCTGGTCGGGATATATCCCTCTTATATCGTACGCCTTGAATATACTTTTCTCCATTGAATTCAACCTCTCTCACTTCACCTTTCTTTTTAAAGTTATCAATCATACCTCTAAGAACATTTTCATCAATATCGAAAAGCATAAGTATTTCTTCAAACCTCATTGGCCTGATGATAACAGCCTTCAATATCTCCTTTTCGATATGATCACCCTTTACTTCACTGCCTCCAAAAGAGGCAACAACCTCAGCCCTATCCCCAAAGAAATCTCTTGCCATAATAAGAAAATCTTCTGATACAGGCTTCATCCCCGGCTCAGCGGGTGGTCTGGCAATGGTATTAAGATGAACCTTATCTGGATTTATCACCTGAATTTCTCTCTTCAATGCAGCAAGGTTTTCTTCATTGTCATTTACATTCTTTACAAACATTATTTCAAGATAATACTTGTTGGTATATACTTTTCTAAACTCCTTCAATCCATATAGATAAAGATCAAGTATGATGCTCTTATGAGGTCTATTAAGTTTAATATAGGTACTTTCTATTGCAGCATCAAGTGAAGCCTCCACCACATCAGCAGAAAGAAGTTCTTCCCTTACCTCCTTCATCCAAAGAAGCGCTCCATTGGTGAGTACAGCAACAGGAATATCAGTATATTTTTTCTTTACTGTTCTGATCATCCTACCAATCTCAGTATTAAGTGTTGGTTCCCCTGACCCGGCAAAGGTGATATAATCAATCCTTACGTCCGGATTGCTGGCAAAAAATTTGTGTAAATCACTTATAACATCTTCGGTAAGTACAAAAGGGGATCTGTTAATCCTCATATCTGTCGTGTTTCCTACTTCGCAATATACACAGCTGAAGGTACAGGTCTTTAGGGGGATTACATCAATGCCCAGAGAAACGTTGTATCTTCTTGAAGGAACTGGACCAAATACTATATCCAACTACAGTTCTACCTCTTCCGGTTCTCCGTAAATTTCGCTAACCTTCAGAACCATTATTCTACCAGTCCCAGGCTTTTCAAAATCAATATCTTCGTCCTTTAAAATACTGATTATTTTTTCTCCTATTTTAGAATCATTTGTAAGGGCAAAGATTGTTTTTGAGTATTTCTTTGTATCTCTTAGAGAAAATCTTAAGCCTGCAAAGATTGGAACGTCGTATGCAAGTGCACTGGTAAGAGATTGTGATTCTACAATTGCGGCATCTTCAACACCTAACTCGACAAATAATCCAAGGATGTCATCAAGATACTCTTCTTTATGTAAAATTATAATAAGGAGATACATTTTATTCTCCTTTCTGGTGGATTACCCTTCCGTTTTTGGGATGAACCTTCATCTCTCTCGGGAATCTATCATCAAATGATACAATAACCTGTAGAATCTCATTTATTGATTTAGCCCTATCCAATGAATCTCTGTAATGGTTGGTCTTCAGAAGCCTCGCAATCTTTGCTATCAACTGAAGATATTCCTTTTTAACCTCTTTAGGGGCTGCAATCATAAAAATAAGATTGACAGGTTTGCCGTCAATTGAGTCGTACTCCACCCCAGTATTTGATTTACCAAAAATCACGGAAAGTTTCTTTACCGTTTCTGATCTTGCATGTGGAATTGCCACTCCTTGTCCGATCCCTGTACTCTCAATAGCTTCTCTTTCCTTTATCTTTTTCAAAAATTCATCCTTATCTTTGATAACTCCCAGTTCATTGAATTTTTCAACTATTTCTTTTAAAGCCCCTTCTTTATCGTTTGATTTTAACGGAAAAATAACCCTGTCCTTCGTTATGTAGTCACTTAAAAGCATTTAAGCCTCCTTTTCTAATTTTTTGTGATACTCTCCAGATTTCATAATTGCAAACCTTGCTAAGATTGGGCCAACTATCTCTGTAAATATAGTTGTCCCAAGGGCAATTGCAATAATAGTGCTACTATACATGGGGAATCTATTGGCTGCAAAAAGAGCCAATCCAATAGCAATACCTGCCTGAGATACAAGACCAAACCCTGTATACTTCCTCACAACCTTCGGTGCCTTACCAACAACCCCTCCAATATATGCACCGACAAATTTACCAGTGAGCCTTCCGATGATATATGCAATAGCGAACCATCCTAACTTTATGAGAAGTTTTACCTGTAATCTGGCACCAGCAAGAACAAAGTATATGAGATAAAAGGGATATCCAAAATAGTCAAGTGGCCTTCTTGCACTCTTCATCTTTTTTGAGAATGTAGCAAAAATAAACCCCATAAACATACTTGCAAGAAGCGGAGAGAAATGGAAGCTGTGGAATTCATAGTAAAGGGGACCGGTGAAAAGAAAGATAAAACCTGTAATAAGAATAACCAACTGGACATCCACAGATACGGTTCTCACAAGATAAACCAAAAGTAAGCCAGCAAGAATTCCAATAATTGAAGAGGCAATTAAATCAACAAATATGGAAAGAACAACAATACCAGGATGAATGGGACCTCCTATCATAGAAGAAACTATAGAGGCAGAAATAGAAAAAAGCGTTATACCAATAGCGTCGTCAAGCCCAACACAGGCAAGTATTGTCGTAGAGAGAGGACCTCTAGCTCTTAATTCGTTTAACACCAGCACAGTAGCAGCTGGTGCCGTCGCCGAACCAAGAGATGCAATAATCAATGCGAGCTTAAAATCCATTTTAAAAAGAAGAAGAAACAAGAATATTGCTATGAATGAAAACAAACTCTCAAATATCACCACAGGACCTATAAACTTTCCAAATTTAGTAAGATTTTTTAATGTAAGCTCGCTACCCACATTAAAGGCTATAAGAAGAAGAGCAAGATTTATAAGCCAACTGAGTGCTATATTTTTTTGTAATGGAATGATATGAAGAAAAGAAACACCCAACGCGAGGCCCACGAGAATATAACCAGTTACTGCAGGAATCTTTATCTTTGACATCAAGAATGCACCAAGAAAACCACCTGTTAAAACAATACCCAATAATAAGATATTATTCACCTACAGCTCCTTTCTTTTCTACCATCGCACAAAAACATATATTTCATTCTATATCATCCCATATATTCTTAATTGAGAACTTGTTATCGTAATTCCTCCAATTAAGTAATAAGTCTTTTTATTATTAAAAAAAGTTTTTTACACATTTACATATCCTCTTTTTATCATTACCAATTTATTTTGTTTTCGCTATTAGTCAACTGTAAAATTATTCCTCTTTTACAACTGCCTTTGTAATATCCTCTGGAGTGACACCAGGTGCATCAATCTTACCCTTATCGTATGCCTCACCTACTTTCTCAAGTATCTTTTCTTCCTTTTTCTTTGATTCCTTCACACTATCCTCTATGATTGATACCCCCTCTTTAGGATTCATTGTAAAATCACCCGAAATACCTATGTCTTTTAAAATATCTTCCATAATTTCCTGTGCTGTCCTTATTAAACCGCCTTTTGCTTTATATGTTGTAAAATGGAGTTCAATCCCTGATTTTATCTTTATTCTATCAGGGATCTTTGATGTCTTCTTAAAGATAAACTTCTCTGACCTAAGGTATTTCGAAACTTCTTTTACTCTTTTTTGGGTTTCTTCATCTATAGTGACTTCTTTTAATTTACCTGTTATTTTTTCAAAATTATTCACAAGACTTCTAACCACCTCTTCTCTTTTCGGGATTTCTCCAATTTCCTTTTTTACACTCGATACATAATCCTTCAGGTTCTTGAATACCTTGTCTCTGAATTTTTCATCAGGAACTTTTAGCACTTTTGACATTGTTTCATAGTCGAAATCAAGAATTATAGAGCCTACAAATACCATTGAATTATCTATATTAGCGCCACCAAGCCCTGCGATCTTTCTTCCCTCTGATGTAATAATGTCATTTACCTCTCTAAACGATGTTTTTATACCAAATTCTCCATAGGTTTCAATAGGTGGCCTTGAAAGCATTTCATAGATATCTGAAAATTTTATGGGAAATTTACTATTCCCCCTATTCCATATTAAATGATAGAATATCTGGCGATTATCAAGTAGTACAGTCCCCCCTCCCACTTCCCTTCTTATAAGTGGGATACCAGTCCTTTTAAGATAATCAACGTCTACCTCTTTTTCTGTATCCTGAAAATAACCCACTGAAACATACTTCTGTTTGGGAGAACATATAACAAGACCTTCAACCCCCATCCTTCCAAGCGTATGGTAAATAGCCTGCGAAACATCCCAGTCAACATTTCCAAGATTGATCAAATACATTTTGCCTCCTTTTTTCTTATATCATATAAATTTATATTTTTTTATCAAGGGAAAATTCGTATTTACTTGATGACTTCTCTTATTTTTTGTGCAAGTTCCTTTTTTGTAAATGGTTTTTGAACAAATCCCCCAAGACCTTGTTTTTTTAATTCTTCTAATTCTTTCTCAACACCATAACCACTCATACAAATTACCTTTATATCTTTTTTTTCTTCCTTAAGTTTGAAAAATAAATCCTTCCCCCCCATTTTCGGCATAACAAAATCACTTAGGACAAGGTCTATTTTATCCCTGTTTTCTCTGAATATATTAAAGGCATCTATACCGTTTGTAGCTTTTAATACATTGTAATGCAGTGATTTTAGAGTCAGGAATAAAGAATTCATAACAGAAGGGTTATCTTCAACAACTAATATCCACTCACCCTTACCAAGAGGCATTTTTTCCATCTTTTCTTCAATTTTTATCTTTTCCCCCTTTTCAGGTATAGGAAGATATACAAATACGCTCGTTCCCATTCCTTTCACTGAATTAACATATATATAACCATTATGAGCCTTTACAATTCCATAGACCTGGAATAAGCCAAGGCCTGTCCCCATTCCCGGGGGCTTTGTGGTAAAAAATGGCTCAAACACCCTTTCCAGGATTTTGTTATCCATACCGCTCCCATTGTCCTCAATTGATATCTTTATATACTCACCAGGTGTCACATTTGGAATCCTAATTTTTTCATTTTCAATACGACAAGAATCAACAATCAGGGTGATGATCCCACCTTTGGTCATTGCATCTCTTGCATTTACTACGAGATTCATTATTACTGTCTCAAGTAGAGCAGAATCTCCCACAATATTTGGCAAGCCTTTCTTAAGACTCACATTAAACTCTATGTTTTCAGGCAGAATTCTTTTCCCCATTTTTTCAATCCCTGATATCAGTTCCTCAAGATTCACCAATTCTTTTTTTGCAACAGATTTTCTGCTAAAAGAGAGCAGCTGCGAAACCAATTTTGATGCCTTCTTCCCTTGATCCAAAATGATCTTCAATGCTTCTTCACTGAGATTTCTATCCTTAATATCACTCAATGCATACTCAGAATACCCAATTATTGCTGTTAAAAGATTGTTAAAATCATGGGCTATTCCGCTGACGAGTTGACCTATGAGGGATAACCTTTGCTGTCTCTCAATGATCCTTTCGGTAATTTTAATGTTTGTTATGTCCCTCAATGTTATAATAAACAATGTTTTATCACCTATCAGAATTTTCATCCCCGTGAGTAATAGATGCCTCTCAGGTGAATCTACATCTATCTCCCACTCCTTCAGTGAATCAAAATCTTTAAGTTGGTTCAAATAATAGGCAGTTTTATTCTCACCAATATGCGTAACCCTTTCGTCCTCCATTATTATTATGTTACTAAATTCTTTTGCAGACGAATTAACATATTTAATCTCTTCTTCTTCATCCAGAAGTAGTATTCCTTCTTTTAATCCTTCAAGGAGGGAACGCAGTTGTACCATCTGGGTATCAATAACAATCTTCAACTTTTGAATGGCTTCAGCTCCCTGGTTTACGATTGTCTCAACTAATTTTTTCTGCTCCACTGTAAACCTCGTTTCCCGGATAGCATATACTCCAATTTCACCTATTACTTTATTCTTGATTTTAAGGGGTAACGTGAAACAAGAACCAAAAGGTAATGCAGGATGAGGATTATTACCACTATAGTCGTGTGCCTTTATAAACTTCATTTCCAACTTGTGCCGCATACGCTTTTTCAGTTTACCAATCCTGCTATTCTTTATAATATAATCCTTTAATCTTTTTCTCTCCTCTTTATCTAATGGGAGTCTTGTTTTTACAATGATCTCAACTAAAGGCTCAACCCACAAGACTGAAACAGCAATGTCGTAATCAATAATTTTATGTAGATATTGAAGAACTATCCTGAACAATCCTCCATAACTCAGTTCAAAGCCTATTTTTTGTGAAAGTTCGTAAAGTACCTGGAGATGGTATGTCTTCTCTGCGACTATCTTTTCAAGGTTTTTATTATACTCTTGAAGGTCCTCAAAAAGGATAAAGTTCTCTACCACACTTGAAAGAAAGGGAGTGACTTCTTTCAACACATCTACGAAAACACGTGAAGATATCTTACTCTCCTTGAACCCAAGTGTAAAGAATGCCAGTAAATCTTTTCTCACTATCAATGGCAACAGAATAGATGAGTCAATTCCAAGGCCTTTCAGTCCATTCATAAATGGATTATCTAATAGGGAGATGTTATCTAATTCGATCATTTCTCCTTTATCTACCTTTTTCATAAAGGGTGAAAAATATCTCTTCGATTCTTTATACAAATCGAATATTTGAGTAGATGTATCCTTAATCTTTTTATTTATCTCTGGAGATGTATAGAAGTTGTGGAATTCAACATCGTCACCCCTTATTATAATAAGAGTTGCAAGTTCAAATGCACAAATATTAAATAACTTATCAATAATTCTTTCAAAGATTTCATTTGGTTTTTTCTTAAGGAGTAATGCCTTTATCTCCCCAATGATTTGCCGCTTGATTTCTTCACATTTTGTCTCTGTTACATTTCTACAAGTAACAATCCACTCCATTAATTCAGTTTTACTAATATATATAGGCAAAAAAGTGAATTGTATCCATCTCTCGGTTTTCCCTGGTGGGTGCAAAGATAAAACTAATTCATTATGTCTACCGGTTCTCAATACCTTTTCGAGAGAATTACTGTAATCCTTTGAAAGATATTTATTTATATATTTAAGCATCTCTTTGACATTTTTGTGAGATGGGATCTCCAGACCAAATACCTCTTTAATCTTCTTGTTTGTATAAATGATTCTATAGGGTGATTCTGGCATAAAAGCAAAGACAAAGGCAGGTAGAGAGTCAAAAATGGTATACAACCTATTAAGAGATCCTTTATATTTATTAACCATTGTATTAACCAATTGACACCGTGAAATTATTCTGTACTCTTGACCCTTTTTTAGCATGCAATATTCATAATCTGCCTTCTCCATAATTTCAACTGCAGAGGATAATTCAGTCTTTGATGAAAACAATGGTATTTCAGGTAATGGAATATCTACAAGTAATCTTGTTATAGGATATCCAGAAATGCTTCCCCGGGATACAAGGTAATATTTTCCTCTGTCCCTTAAAATACCTCCCTTTATATTCCTTTTTGTGAGAATTTTGATTGCGTTACTGATAGTTGTTTCAGGCTTGAATATATACGTCTTACTCCCTTCTACCTCTGAAAGCAATTGCCTCTCCTCTTCTATAGCTCAAGATCTTCGGATACTTTCACAACAATATCAAGATTAAACCTGAGAATATCTGTCTCGTCCATAATTGGTACTGCGTACTTCAGTATAAAATCCATCAGGCTTTTTTCTGGAATCTTTCTCAAATCCGATTTCCTGATTATAATCCCTTCAATCACATTATGTTCAATACTTTTTGTAACAAATGTTCCTGGTAAAATAGCATTCATTGCCTTTTCCAATGATTTCATACCTACAGGTGCCATCTTACCAATAATCACTCCGTCTCTTGCTGGTGGGAATTCAAAATGTGAATATTCAATAAATAATGAATATTTACTCCTATGCTTTTTCATAATTCCTCCTTTTTAACAGTGTTAACAATTCACTCAGAAAATAATTCACCGTTAAAAAAAATTTCTCCGACATCCAATATTTTATATAAATTTATAAGAATAATTAATACAGATTCAATATTAACTTTTTTACTTTCATTTCAAGCAGCGTGTAATTAATTTATAATAAAAATTAATAATGTCAATATTAAGAGATATCTTTTCACTCCATTTCTCTCAAAAACAGAATGACATTACTCGAGATTGCCGCATAATAAGTGGGAACTGAGAAGTGGTAAGTATGAAGTGGAGACACAAGGCGAACAGGGATAACAAGCACAAAAACTTTAATTGCGAGCAAATGAACCACCCTCCCTTAGTTCCACTCATCAAGGGAGGAGGATAAGAGGGAAACAATTTTCTTGACATAGTGTATCATTTTATTATTATCCCCATATGGCAAAGTTATTTGAATATCAGTCAAAAAATATCCTTAAAAAATTCAATATAAAAATTCCTGAAGGCATTGTTGTCTCATCACCACAGGAAGGCATTAAGGCATTTGAAGATCTGGGTAATATACCTGTCGTATTAAAAATTCAGCTGTGGAAAACAGGAAGAAAAGGAATAGGGGGTGTAAAATTCTGCGAAAGTAAAGAATGTGTGAAAGAGTCCATATCGGACCTTCTCGAACTTGTTGTTGATGGATTTCCTGTAAGGGAGATCCTTATTGAAAAGAAGCTTAATGTAAAAAATGAATTCTTCGCAGGTTTAATAATTGATGATGAAGAGAAGAAACCCGTAATGATATTTAGTACATATGGGGGCTCAGGCATTGAAGAGATAGCAAAGAAACACCCTGAATCCATTGTAAAACTCTATATAGATGTCATTGACGGCCTTTCCCCATTTCAGGTAAGACAGGAACTTGTAAAAAAAGGTATAAGTGGTAAGACACTGATAAAAATTGCAAGTACACTTGTAAATCTCTACAGGGCAATGAGGGAATATGATGCGAGAAGCCTTGAGGTTAACCCTTTGATTCTTACAGAGGAAGGTGAAATATTTGCTGCTGATGCGCACATTGTGATAGATGACTACGCCGTTTTTAGACATAAGGATCTTGGTATTGAGATTGCCCGAGAATTTCCGCGGCCTCCTACAGAGCTTGAAAAGATCGCATATAAGGTAGAGGAAAAAGATTATAGGGGCACATTCTATTTTATACAAATGACTGAAGAAATCCCGAAGGATGGCAAACATATAGGTTTTCACGGCGCTGGCGGTGGAGGAAGTATGATGTCGATGGATGCAGTGGCAGATGAGAAACTAATAATCGCAAATTTTACTGATACAAGTGGAAATCCCCCTGCATCAAAGGTCTACAGGGCAGCAAAAATCATCCTGTCCCAACCAAATATTGTGGGATATTTTGCATCTGGTTCAGGAGTTGCATCCCAGGAACAGTTTCATTCTGCAAGAGGATTTGTTAAGGCATTTCTTGAGGAGGATATTGACATACCTGCAGTTTTAAGATTGGGTGGCAACTATGAGGAAGTAGCCATTGAAATACTTGAAAAATACCTCCATTCAAAGGGATATAATGTAATCGGGTATGGTAAGAACACATCTCCCAGGAAGGCTGTCAGAAAGCTAAAGGATATGATTGGTGAAATGCCTGTGTTCCATAGAGTCAAGCCTCTTGAAGAATTCATTCCAAAAGGCGATGAGTATTCATTTACAACAATTACTGGCATAGTCTATATTGAACATAATATCTGCAACAAATGCAAAACAAAGGGCTGTATTGATGCCTGCAAGTATAATGTATTAAAATTAGAAGATGGAAAGCCCGTTCTTGCCATTGACAGGGAGGATGCTAAAAAGGGTAAATGCACCGAGTGTCTTGCCTGTGAAATATACTGTAACTTCCATGAAAAAGGGGCATTAACCATAGTTCTTCCCATACCAGGATTGAAGGAATACAGGGAGGGAATCATTGAGCATAATCGTTGACGAAAAAACAAGAGTAATAGTTCAAGGTATAACAGGAAGAGAGGGAAGAGTAAGAACTCGATTAATGAAAGAGTATGGAACAAACATCCTCGGTGGTGTCACACCAGGTAAAGGAGGAATGGAGGTAGAAGGCCTTCCAGTTTTTGATACTATTTCCGAACTTGTTGACAAAATAGGAATTCCCGATGCAAGTTGTATATTTGTCCCAGCTCCACTTGTGAAGGATGCGGCACTTGAGGCAATATTTAATGGAATAAAATTTCTTTTAATTGTTCCCGACAAAGTACCTATACACGATGTTCTCACTATTTCCGCATATGCCAAGAAATTTGGTGCAAGCTTTGTTGGTCCCAACACACTGGGAGTATTGAGTCCAGATAAGGCGGTTCTTGGTATGATTGGCGGTAGGGCAAAGACTGCAAAGGAGTGGTTTAAAAAGGGACCTGTGGGTGTAACTTCAAGGAGTGGTGGAATAACATCTGCCATTTCCTATTATTTGACCCTAAATGGTATGGGTGAATCCACCATTGTCCACGTAGGTGGAGATGCAGTAATAGGTCTGACGCATCCAGAGATAATAAAAATGTTTGAGATTGACCCTGAAACACAAGTAATAGCAATGTTTGGCGAGATCGGAACAACACAGGAAGAAAGAGTTGCTGAACTGGTAAAATCAGGTGAAATTACAAAACCCATAGTTGCATATATCGGAGGAAAGGGTGCAAGAAAGGGAACAAGATTCTCACACGCAGGCGCCATCGTTGAGGGCAACAGAGGCTCAAGAGAGAGTAAAATCGAGGCACTGCAAGATGCAGGCATAAGGGTAGTAGAAGACTTTATGGACATACCAGAAGCGGTAAAGGAAGTGTTAAAGTAAAAATCCCTGTATGAAAATGCAGAAGTCATAAAGACCGTGATCCGTGATTCGTAATTCATAAATCGTGAAAAAAAGGCAAACGACAAAGGCGAAAGACATTAACTGCAAGATTCTCACGCCTGCCTGTGCGTTGCACGCAGACAGGTCGCCAGCTCCTCAGAATGAGGACTCTAACGGCAGAGATATAGGATATAAGGGAAGACAAAAAATGACATACCCCAATGAATTACATCTTACCAAATAGTATTACCACCCCAAGGATAACGAAAACCGCCCCTGCTACATATCGTGTAATCCTCGGAGAAACAAAATGGCCTGTGATATTCCCTAACATTGCAGCAATAAGAGAGGATGCGCCCATTGCAAGTGTTGCTGCTATAGCAATTACAAATGGAGATTTCTTTTCTGCAGAAAGGGAGAAAACGGCAAATTGCGTTTTGTCTCCCAGTTCAGCAAGGAATATAGCCACAAAAGTCGAAATGAAAATTTTCCACATATATCCCCCTAAAATTTTTCGGGGCGAGTGGATTTGAACCACCGACCTCCTGGTCCCGAACCAGGCGCGCTAACCAAACTGCGCTACGCCCCGTTTTTAAAACCTTCTTTCCCTATAAGAGGAACAAATACACATCCTTCTCCGTATGAAATAACCTGCTTTCCTTTCCTCTTTTCTACAAGCGTGAGCACCTGGGTGAAGCTCCCTCCAATAGGTATAACCATTCTTCCACCTTCTTTCAATTGATTAAAAAGGGAAGAAGGAATATCAGGGCTTGCCGCACTCACAATTATCCTATCGTAGGGTGCCATTTTTGTATATCCAATACTTCCATCTCCTAATATAAATACTATATTGTGATAACCTAGCTTTGTTAATCTATCCTCTGCGATTGAAAGTAATGACCTAATTCTCTCTATCGTAACAACGGTAAGGGCAAGTTCTGCAAGAAGCGCAGTTTGATAACCACTGCCAGTGCCAATTTCAAGCACATTATTTTCCTTCTCAACATCGAGCATTTGAAGCATCCTTGCTACAATATATGGCTGAGATATTGTTTGGCCATTACCTATTGGCAGTGCGGTGTCGGCATATGCACTATACTTAAATTCTTCTGGTACAAATTCCTCCCTGGGGACCTTCATAAATACCTGGAGAAGCCTTCCATTACTTATACCCCTCCCCTTTAAATCCCTATTTATCATACGGATTTTTTCATCACTATATCTTAAATTCATCTTCCCAATTTTTCAGCCTATCTACCATTTTGAAATCTGTATACCTTAAATGAATAGGTGTAATAGAGACAAAGCCTTTTTCAATCGCACAAAAATCAGTGCCCTCTTCCTCAATATATGTAGGTGGTTCACCGCCAATGGTATAAATCCTCTCTCCATTATCCAGAATTTTCTCAATTACTGAATCTCTATATATACGTTTCCCCAGTTTCGTGATTTTTATCCTGCCATTTGGTTTTTTAGGTATATTAACATTTAATAGAATGCCCTTCGGCAGGCCATATTTGAGAACCTTTTTGGTTACCCAAGCAGCTACTTTTTTGCTATATCTTAAATCGGGGTCCTTTACAAATTCAACATATGAAAATGAGACAGAGGGTATACCAAGTAGTGTGCCTTCTATGGCTGCAGCAACCGTTCCTGAGTATGTTATATCAGCACCAAGATTTCCTCCATGGTTTATCCCTGAGAGCACAATGTCAGGGTTTTTTTTCAAAAGTCCCCTTACAGCAAATAGCACACAATCAGTGGGTGTCCCATCTGTTATCGTTATATTATCAGCGATCTTCAGAAAATGAATTCCCTTATGCAATGAAAGGGAATGGCTTGAGGCACTCCTCTCACTATCAGGGGCAAAAATGTGAATGTCACCAAGGGCATATACTGCCTCGGCAAGTGCTTCTATTCCCTTTGCCCTGTATCCATCGTCGTTAGAAATGAGGATTATCGCCATAAGTACATTAAATTTAAACCAATAAATCTCATTGTATCCTTAAAGGGATTGATGTAGCTTTTTCTTCCAGAATCAATATAAATTGTCTTAATGGGTATTTCACCAATTTTGAATCCGAGCATCCCCGCTTGTATAATTTCTTCACTCTCTGTCTGAAATCTCGTTGTCTTGAGCTTAAGCCTTCTTAAAACATCAATCTTTAACATTCTATATCCAGATTGACTGTCCCTGACTCTTGTTCTTGCAAGGAGAGAGACAAAAATTGATGTAGTTCTATTTGTAGCATATCTCAACCTTGGCATTATTTTTGTGTTTATATCTCTTGTACCTATAATAACATCAAAACGATCTAAAAATCTGAGAAATGTCTTTATTTCGCTGGGGTTATGTTGACCATCTGCATCAAGGGTTAGAACTGCATCAAATCTATTATTTATAGCATATTCAAATCCCGTTCTGTGTGCCATACCCTTCCCCATATTCTTTTTATGTTTTATTACCTCAACCTTTTCTTTTTTGGCAACTTCATAAGTATTGTCACTACTTCCATCATCAACAACAAGTATATTAAATCTAAAGCCCTTGATGGATTTTAACACCGTCTTTATATCTTTTATTGTACGACCTATCCTTTCACCCTCTCCATAGGCTGGAATAAGAATAAGTATTCTTACCATAATTTTTCAAAAAGATACCATTGTTCTGGGTATTTTTTTATGTACTTTTCTACAATTTTAACCCATTTATCTATGTTCTTTCTTACACCTTCTTCAATACTATTCCCCTGTTCAAGTTCAATAGGATCCTCAAAGTAGACGTGATAGAGGCCATCCCTCTCTTTTATGGAAAATGCAGGAACTATAGGGGAACCTGTAATGAGACCAAGGATAATAGGTCCCTTGGGAAATATTGTTTTTCTTCCAAACATCTCAACCTCAATACCTTCTTCTGAAAATATCCTATCACCAACAATTGCAAGCATACTTCCCTTTTTTAGTGCCTTTACACTCCCTATCGTAGCATGTCCTGTATAAAGAATCTCCATTCCTTGCGATTTTCTTTTTTGCTCAAAGAAGTTGGTAATATACCTTGTTTTATATGGCAAAGAGATCACCACAAGTGGATAACCAAGTAGCCTTAACAAAACTGCGCCCCACTCATAGTTACCAATATGACCTGTAAGGATTATTACCCCCTTCCCCTTTTTAAAAGCATTCCTTGCCCTTTCAAAGTTGACAGGTATCATAAATTTTTTCATATTTCTTTTATTTATTCTAGGAACAAGCAAAAATTCATATACAAATGTAGCAAAATTCCTAACAGCCATAAGTGTAATATGCCTTTTCTCTTTATAGGTAAGCGAATCTCCAAAAATTGTGTCAATATTTTGGAGAAAATAATTCCTCCCTTTTCGATAAATTGTAAAATAGCAAAAATCTGCTATTCTCCTTGTTATAAATTCTCCCACCCCTCGCGGCAAAAAATGGCCCCAGTGATGGATTATAAAAAAAGATACGTTCATTTCCTTTTTTAGAAACAATATCGGGGCGAGTGGATTTGAACCACCGACCCCCAGCACCCCAAGCTGGTGCGCTAACCAGGCTGCGCTACGCCCCGATTAGAATTATTCTACATCAATTCTAAAATTTTTCAAGGGAAAAGAAAATTTTATTTATTACGATAAGGTAAGAAGCTGGACTTTTATATTTTTCTTTCTCGCCTCCTGTACGAAAAAATGCACACTCAATATCCCTGGCGAAGAAAAACTGTGAACAGTGATGTATGAAGTAGTGCAAAAGGTAAAAGATATAAATGATGAGGGATATTTTAAAAGAGAAGCCAAACTCGTTATGACAGAATAAAAAAGGGGGATAAATAGTTATTATATCAGGGTTTTTTTATAAATATTTGCCAGAGGCCACCCTTATCCTCTTCAATCTTTAGGACCTTCAGACCCATACCCTCTGCCGCAAATTTTATTTCGCCCTTTGAAGATGGGTGTGTACCTATTATTTTAATCACTTCACTATTCTTAAGTTTAACCGCAGCTTTTCTAAACTCAACAAGTGGAATAGGGCATATCTCACCAGTAGTATCCACGACAATGTCAGGATTTATCGAAGACAACCTTTACCTCCTTCACATCCCATAGAGGTTCAATCCTTTCCTTCAGTTCATTTTCTACATTCCCAGAAAACTGCTCATCCCTTGCCATATCTACAAACATTGTAACAATCCCTTTCTTTACCTCTATCTTCTTAATAAGTTTTGTCCTGATAACATCCATGCCAGTCCTTGGATCTATAACGTGCTCAAGCCTTTCCCTTACCTTTTCAACACCAGTAGGTTTTTTGTTAACAATCAGACCAAATTTATTTTCGTAATTCTCTATAGCCGTCTTCAGTGCATCTACCGCAAGAACAGCACAATGAACCTTTACAGGTGGAAGTCCGTCCAGTGCATCAGCTGCATCCTTCCAGCTAAATTTCTTTGCTTCTTCAATGGTTTTCCCTTTTGCCATTTCTGTCGTGATAGATGCAGTGGCAATATTCGATGCGCAACCATATGATTCAAACTTTATATCCTTAATAACCTTCGTCTTTTTATCCACTTTTAGATAGACCTTGACCATATCACCACAGGCAGGACTACCTTCGGTTGCCTTTGCATCAGCATCCTCTATCTTTCCTACATTTCTTGGATTTACAAAATGTTCTATTACTTTTTTGGAATATGGTAATCCCATATTACTCCTCCTTATTTATGGGACTTAATTTTCTTAAATTTTCAATGACCTTCTTTAGTTCTTCGTATACGTAATCTAATTCCTCTCTTTTGTTAAATCTACCCAAAGAAAATCGTATAGAACCATGCGCATGTTCATGGGAAACTCCCGTTGCCATAAGTATATGGCTCGGTTCAAGGGACCTGGAAAAACAAGCAGAACCAGTTATAACGCCAATATTTCTCATATCCAGGTGAAGAACTACACTTTCACCCTCTATATAATCAAAAGTAACATTTAAATTTGCAGGGTGTCTCTTCTCGGGATGACCATTCAGATGGGAACTAGGAATTGAAAGTACCTTTTTCTTCAAATAATCCCTTAATGACCTTACCCGCTCAATTTCAGTATCTGTCATAAGCTCAAATGCCCTTGCCATTCCTACCGCTCCTGGTATATTTTCAGTTCCTCCCCTCTTATCAAATTCATTGAATCCACCATCAATCCACTTTTTTATAGGTGTCCCCTTTCTATCATACAAACCACCAATTCCTTTAGGCCCATGTATCTTATGGCCAGTTATTGTCAAAAGATCCACACCAAGTCTTTCCACATCAATAGGTAGCCACCCAAAGGAATATGCAGCATCTGTATGGACAAAAGCACCTCTTTCTCTGGCAATTTTTACAATTTCTTCTATAGGTTGTAATGTCCCAATTTCATGATTAGAGTGTTGAATACTTACAAGTAATGTATTCTTTGTTACAAGATCCTTCAATTTATCCATATCAATCTGTCCGTAACTATCAACATCAAGGTAATCCACTTTAAAACCCATTGATTCCAGCGTTCTTGCCGAATAAAGAACAGAACGATGCTCCACCTTTGAAACAATTAAATGACCTCTATTAGTAGTTAAGGCCATACCCTTTAATGCAAAATTATTGGATTCTGTGCCCCCGGATGTAAAAATCAACTCTTCTGGCTTTGCACCTATACCACTCGCTATGGTATTTCTGGCTTCTTCCAATGCATCTCTTGCTTTTATCCCAGGCTGATGGCTGAATTGAGATGAGGCTACACCATAAATTTCTTCAAAATAGGGTATCATTACATTTAGAACTTGTGGATCTATCCTTGTACTGGCACCATTGTCAAGATATATATATTCCATTCTCCCTTCCTATTTATAGCCGAATCTCTTCTTCAACTCCTCTGAAATCATTGAAGGATTCCAGGGAGGATCCCATACAAGATTTATCTCTGCATCTTTCACACCGGGGATCTGAAGTACCTTATTTTTTGCTGCCTCAGTTAGCATTGCCTGGAGGGGGCATCCCCTAACTGTAAGTGTCATATCAACTTTCACTTTACCTCCGTTAATACTGACATCGTAGATAAGACCAAGATCAACAATGCTGAATCCTATCTCTGGATCGACTACTTCTCTTAATGCATCAAGAACATCCTCCTTCTTAATTGCCATTAATTCCTCCTTTTATAGTTCATTAATTTAATTTTGCCACAGACTTTCTCTATAGAAGACATAAATTCCTCCCAGACTTTTTTAGCACTACACGAATCAACGATTTCACAGACCTTTAATACGGGAGGCATACAGGGGACCTCTAAAAGAGAACCATCAAGCACCCTTACGATATCCTTAAGAGTTACATTTTCAGGGTTACATAGTTCTACACCCCCTCCCTTACCCTTGTAAGAAAACACAATGCCATTTTTTCTAAGGTCCTGGACTATCCTTTCAAGATACCTGTATGGAATATTCTCCTTTTCAGAAACTTCCCGAACCGATGCCCTGGAACCCTTATCAATAAGATACATAACAAATTTTAATCCATATAAACTTCTTGTCGTTATACCCATTTTATATCCTTAATCATACCAAATTAGTATAATTAAACTTATCCATTTGTCAAGGGAAAAAATAGGTAGCTGGTTTTTTTGTTTTTTTCTTTTGGTCTCCCGGACAGACAAGGTAGAAGAGATATAGAAAGAGAAGCGAGGTAGGGGTCGATATAGAACGAAGAGCGAGGTAGGAGA
>Ga0190347_1000087_pt1 | contig 27423 bp, 23 predicted proteins | sample 48721356_MG_FD_161652 | JGI IMG/M metagenome (GOLD analysis project Ga0190347, IMG submission 161652) | Hydrothermal vent microbial mat bacterial communities from Southern Trench, Guaymas Basin, Mexico - 4872-13-5-6_MG | ecosystem: Environmental > Aquatic > Marine > Hydrothermal vents >...
CTGAGGCCTCGATCGTCCCCGCGCCGCTGAGCGTGATGTCCAGCGCCTGGGTTCGCAACTCGCGAATGTCAATTTCACCGACCCCTAGGAGCGACAACCGCTGGAGGTCCCGCACCGTGAGCATATACCGTATGGGCTTGGTGGGCCGGAGGATGTTCTCCCACCGGCGAGAGGTGAAGCCGATCTCTAACCTGCCGCCGCGAACATCGCTCTCGATATGCGACAGGACGTTATCCTCCGCCTCGATGATGAGGGCCTCGTTCTCGCCTTGTTCGATGATGAGTCTCCCAATACCTTGAAAGGCGATTTCCTGGATTGGGCCCACTTCACGGCTCTCCCGAATGACCCGGCCAGACCCTTCTTCATAACTCACCGGGATCGTACAGGCCCCGGCACCCAAGATCAACGCGACAACTGCCATCAAATAAAGCGTTCGCATGCTCATACCTCCTCGGTCCTCGCCAACGGTTCACTTGGCTATCCTCCTCTACGGAATCGGATGCCAGAAGTCGCGTCTCACCATTCTTCGATGCCATCCTCAAGAGTCATGCCGTTCCCGCCAGTGGGAGTTCATGGACAGCGCGGTATATTTCTTATTAAGATGGATGCAGGCGCGATGGAGGGCTCGAGATGCCCACGGCAAGAGATCGGAACCCGGAAAGGCTCCGGGACCATCTGGTCGAGGATGTGCTCGGCATGCTGCGAGCCTCTCGGCAGACTCCCTGGGGGCGTCTATTGGGCGCGTGGCTCAAGCGACCCGCAGGGCAATTGGCTGCATTAGCGTTCGAATTCGAAAGCCGTGTGCAAACCATGGGCTTGCCCGAGGCCTGCCGCGCTCTCCTGCCCCGATTCATAACAAGTTCCTACGCAAGCCTCCCCGCCGAGATCCCTTCCAGCGGCCCGCTGCTGATCGCGGCCAACCACCCCGGTCTCGTAGACGGCGTGCTCATCGCCGCCCGCGTCGCCCGGCGGGATCTGAAGATCGTGGTCAGCAATCTTGATATCTTCTCCCGCCTGGAGGGGATCCGGCGCCATATCATCCTCACCAGCAAGGAGACTCATGAACGCCTGATTGTCGTGCGCGAGGCCATCCGTCATCTACAGCAAGGCGGCGCGCTCCTCATCTTTCCCGGCGGCATGCTGGAGCCCGACCCGGCTCTCTTCCCTGGGCTTCAGCACGCACTTCGAGGATGGTCGGCCAGCCTGAATATCATCTTGCGCCGCGCACCCGAGACGAAGGTGACGATCGCAATCGTGAGCGGGGTGATCTCACCCGCATTCCTGCGCAACCCACTGACCTGGTTCCAGCGGTCGGCCATCGACCGCCAGAAAGTGGCCCAGGTGTTGCAGGCCACCCGCCAGCTCATCAGCGATCGCACACCGGATGTCACCCCCTGGATTCATTTCAGTGCCCCCACAGCCGTGAGCGAGCTTTACGCGCATCTTGCCACGGGCGACCCGCTGGAGGCCATCCGATTGCGGGCGCTCGACCTGATCCAGCGGCTGCCCTATGCCCATGTCCTGGACAACCCGGGATAGGAGATTACAGCTTAGAAGACCGGCATGATCTCCACAGTCTCCGAACCGAGGTCCTGCCGCCACGCCTGCAGTTTCTCTTCGGAACCCAGAACCACAACCCGCTGGCCAGCCCCAATGCCCTCCAAGACGGCTCCAAACGCCTGCAAATCCTTCAACGAGGTTCTCAGCACCTCGTCCCGGATGCGTTGCCGGAGCTCATCCGTCATACCTGTCAGCCACCGCCGCATGGAAGTAAACCCTTTGGCATCCGGAAGCTGATAGGCATCGATTCTGCCGATGGTGCCAATGATGCCCTTGGTAAGCTCACGCTCCGGCAATGTTAATTCTCGCAGGAAGGATCCGCTGGCAGAAAACGTTTCCAGCGTCGCTTCGAGATTGGGATCCCGGTAGGAGATCTGGCTGAAGATCCGGGTGGGGAGGTCCAGCAGCGAGAAAGCGCCATAAGCGCCGCCCTGCAAGCGAACCCGTTCCCAGAGCCATGATGTGCGCAGCAGCAAATTCGCAACCAACGCAGACCCATGCAGTTCATAGCCCAACGGGCCCAGATCGGCGGCCATGCCCACATAGTTCACGCCGGCGGAAACCGCCAGACCTTCGCGCGCCGGCAGCGGGCCGCGTTCCCAGGAGCTACGCTTGGATGGTCCCGATGGCAGGCCGCCGACAAACGCGGCAAAGGATGCCCGCGAAGCTCCCCACTCGCCAGGGTCGAGGGTCAGGTTGAAGAGCATGTTCTCCTTGCGGATCAGTGATTCGCGCAAAGCCTTCAGGTCCGCCGCCACGCTTTCCCAGTCCGCGTCGATCCGCTCCGCAAGATCCCGCAAGAAGAACAGATAGGTGATGCCGCCCATTTGCTCCTGTGCCCAACCGGCCTCATCCAAACCTGCACGGAGACGGGCTGCAACCCACTGATGTCCAGCCGGCAGCAGGCTCGCTTCCAGGCCTGCTTTCTCTTCCAGCACGATTTGTCGGAAGCGCTCCCTATCCTCCAAATTAGCAGAGCCGAGGATTTCCTCGAGCAGGGAGAGCAGTGCGCCCACTTTGGGGATCATGGCCTTGCCCCGCAGGAACAACCAAGCCTGGGCACCGCCCGCGCCCCATACCCCGGAGGTCATCGTCTCGGCCTCGATGCCGCCTGTATCGCGGCCAATGCGCTGGGAGAGCTCCACGCAATCCTGCCTCTCGGTCCCCATTTCCAGGAGTGCACGTCCGAAAATGCGCGCCCAGCGAAGCATCTCGGCGGGCAGCGTGCGTAGGTTCAATCCGACATCAAGATAGGCAATGCCATAGGTTGGCATCTCGTGCAGAAGAACCTGGCTGCCCGCCAGGGCGATCTCTTCGAGCGGGATTCTCTTCGCTTGGGGCTCCAGATCTTCTCGAGAAAGCATAGGGAGTTTGGCAAGGTCAGCCGGATCATCCGGTTCCTCTTGCAGGCGCTGGAGCCTGCGGGTTTGCTCGACAAGCGCTTCCCGGCTTGCTGGGTCAAGGCCCGCCTCGATCGCTTCCAGGCGCTCTCGCTCCGCCTTAGCCAACCGCGCCTGGAAGCCGGGGTCAGGGACCAGATTTAGGGTGATCCGGTGGGAATTGTCACAAAGTAGAGAGCGCAGCATGCTCCGGATGGCTTCAGGGTCGGACCACTGTTGGCGGATGGAGGAAAGCGTCTCCTCGAAGAAGAGAGCCTCCAGCGGATCATGCCCATAATTCCAAACACCCATCGCCCGGAGCATGAGAAGCAATCCGCGAGGCAAGCCGCCGATGTTGTTCTCTCTCAGGCGGAATTCGATCGTGTTGAGCGCGGCGTCCAGCAGCGTCTTGTCGAGGCCACGTTCGGCCAGCGCCTCCAGGGTTTCCAGAATGATGGCCTCCACTCGGTCAACGTCTTCCTCTTGAACCCCCTTCATGCCCAGGGTAAAGAAATGTTGGCGCAATCGGCTCCAGAGGCCGAAGTTGTCATCGTAGCCGCTGCCAAGGACCTCTTCACCCAGCCCCGAGTCAATCAGCGCCTTGCGCACAGGGGAGGCCGGCAGCCCCATGAGGGCGTGTGCAAGCACATCCAGACTCAGCCCCAGTGAGGGATCGACGTTCTCGGGTAACAGCCAGCTCACAGCGACCATGTGTTTGGCATTTTCATCGCCCTCACCGACCGGGTAGGGCCGCACCACCCGCTGCGGCTCCGACAAGGGCGGCTGCAGGCACACTTCGGGGATGGAGTCAAGCCTGTCGTAGGCGGACAGAACCTCATTCATCCGGCGTAAGCGTTCCTCGGGAGGGTCATCGCCATAGAAGAAGATGCGTGCATTGCTGGGGTGATAGAAGGTGGCGTAGAAACGCTTCAGCCCTTCGAAGGTCAGGTCCGGAATGGCAGAGGGATCGCCTGCCGATGCATAAGCATATGGGGTCTCTGGAAAAAGGGTCCGAAGGATTTCCTTGAAGAGAATGTAGTCTGGCGTCGAGTATTGGCCCTTCATCTCGTTGAAAACCACGCCGCGCAAGCTGGGGCTGGCCTGCACTTCTTCGAGCATAATGTGCCAGCCCTCACGCAGGAAGGTCTGCTCTTCGAGCAGCGGATGAAATACGGCGTCCAGATAGACATCGATGAGATTGTAGAAATCTTGCAGGTTCTGGCTGGCGATCGGGTACACGGTGCGGTCCTCGAAGGTCATCGCGTTCACAAAGGATGCCAGAGAACCTTTCACCAACTCGATGAAGGGCTCCTTCACAGGGTATTTCTCGGAGCCCGCCAGCACGGCGTGCTCCAGGATATGCGGAGCGCCGGTTGAATCCTGGGGAACGGTCCGGAAACCGATGCCGAAGACCTTGTTCTCATCCTGGTTAATGAGTGACAACAATTCTGCTCCGGTCTTCCGATGCCGATAGAGCTCCGCCCGGCTCATCAACTCCGGGATTTCTTCCTCTCGGATGTGCTCGAATCCATGCAGGATGACCATGGGGTGGACCTGCCTTTCTGGTTGATTTCCCCTTGGAGGTGTTGGCGACATTGTACCAGCGACTATGGCAGCCAGGCCTGGCGGCCTCCATCTGGCGCGATGCTGCCGCGGCAAGCATGGGGTGGAATGGTCCCCCGAGACGGGGGGCGTGCATGCAGAGCATCCGCATCTCCGGCCACCGCTGCACGCGATACGCAAAGGGCCGCCCTCAATGGGCGGCCCCTCTCGGTGCTCTGCCGGCGGCAAGGCTATTCTTCGGGTTCACCCTGATTTGCGAGATAATTCCCGAGCCCCATCTGCTCCATCTTGGCCAGTTGCTTCTCTAGCCAATCCAGGTGCCGCTCTTCATCATGCAGGATCTCCACGAGGTCGTCGGCGGTGGCCTCGTCTTCCAGATCGCCCGCGAGCGCCACCACCCTGTTGTAGGCTTGGATGGCCCCCAGCTCGGCCGCCATGTCGTTGCGCACCATCTCCTCGACCGTCTTCCCGATCATCATCTTCTTGTAGGTCGAGACGTTAGGGGTGCCCTCCAGGAAGAGGATTCTGGATATGTGCCACTCGGCATGCCGCATCTCCTCGATGGCGCGCTTCTCGATCGCTTCATGCAGGGCATGGTACCCCCAATGGGCGCACATCTCAGAGTGGACGATGTATTGATTGATGGCGGTCAGCTCATCCGACAGGAGATCGTTCAACGCCGCAATTAGCTCGTCTTTTCCTTTCATGGCCTTATGCCTCCTCGCTTTCTTTTTGGCTTTTGTTGTTCCCGACGCCTCTCAATGGCTCGAGCGGGAGCGCTCAGGACAGCTCTTTCTTAATGGCCAAACCGAGGCGGTAGATGCCCTCGTTGATCATCTCCTCCGTGGCGTTGGAGAAATTCAGCCGCATGCTGTGGTGTCCGCCGGCTTCGTAGGGGTAGAAGGCGAAACCAGGGACATAGGCCACCTTCTCCTCCACAGCCTTCTTCAGCAGCTCTTTGGTGTCGATTTTTTCAGGGAGGCGCGCCCAAAGGAAGAGCCCGCCCTGGGGGCGCGTGTATCGCACCTCCTCGGGCCAATGCTCGGCGATGGCATCCAGCATGGTATCCCGCCGCTGCCGGTAGACCTTGCGCAGGCGCTTGACATGCTGGCGTACGAAGCCTCGCTGACAGATGTCGTTGGCCACCATCTGGACGAAGGTGCCGGTGTGCAAATCGGCCCCTTGTTTGGCCATTACCAACCGGGAGATCATAGGTTTCGGCGCGGTGACCCAGGCGAGCCGGATGCCCGGCGCGAGCGTCTTGGAGAAGGTGCTGAGATAGATTGTCCGCTCCGGCGCAAGGCGGAAGATGGGGGTGAGATCTTCGCCCTCATAGCGCAATTCCCCATAGGGGTCATCCTCGATGATCACCAGGTCATATTGCCGCGCGATCTCCACCAGCCTTTCACGGCGCTCGGCCGAGAGCGTCGTGCCTGCCGGGTTGTGGAAATTGGGGAGCACATAGACGAAACGCGGCCGGTTCCCGGCCTCGATGATGGGGAGTATGTCCTCGACCACCATGCCCTCGTCGTCGAGCGGCACGCTCTCGTAGCGCACCTCATAGGCGTTCCAGGCCTGCAAGGCGCCCAGATAGGTGGGGCGGCTGCAGATGATGCAGGCGTCGCGGTCGATGAAGAGCTTGCCCAGCAAGTCCAGGCCTTGCTGGGAGCCCGAGACCATCAGGATGTTCTCCGGCTCGACCAGGATGCCATACTTCGACATGGTCTCGGCCAGATATTCCTTGAGAGGCCAGTAGCCCTCTGTCGGGCTATACTGCAGGGCCACGGTACCCTCATTCTCGAGCACGTAGTGGCAAGCTTCTTTGAACTCACGAATCGGGAAGAACTCTGGCGCGGGCAGCCCCCCTGCGAACGAGATGATATCGGGCTGCTGGGTGAATTTGAGCAACTCACGGATCACCGAGCTGGACATGCGCTGGGTGCGCTCGGCCAACTTAGCATCCCAGCCGATATCCTCTACCTGGGTGATGATCCCGTCCTGCTCGATCATAGTCCCTCCTCTGCGGATGCTCTTCTATTTTGATCCCGGCAGATGGGGTTGGCAACTGGCAAACGCGGTCGGCGCGAGGGAGATTCATCCTATCTGGGGCATGGGACGCCTAAAAGAAAGGAAAAGCCCTCGCGCGCAGAGCGTGCGAAGGCCGGATCGAATAGAAAAGTCCCTTGGCGATGACCTACTCTCCCAGGCCGTCTCCAGCCAAGTACCATCGGCGCTGGCGGGCTTAACTTCTGGGTTCGGGATGGGACCAGGTGTACCCCCGCCGCTTGAATCACCAAGGGACGAATCCACGGATATAAATTTGGTAAGGACAACCGAATAGTATTTCCGGAAGAGCGTCGAGTTCTCCGCATCACAGGTTAAGCCCTCGGCCATTAGTACGGCTTAGCTGAACGCATTGCTGCGCTTACACTTGCCGCCTATCAAGCTGGTAGTCTCCCAGCGGCCTTACCCGGTTAACCCGGTGAGGGACCTCATCTTGGGGCGAGTTTCCCACTTAGATGCTTTCAGCGGTTATCTCTGCCAGACGTGGCTACCCAGCGATGCCGTTGGCACGACAACTGGCACACCAGAGGTCTGTCCACCCCGGTCCTCTCGTACTAGGGGCAGCTCCCCTCAAGTCCCTTACGCCCACAGCGGATAGAGACCGACCTGTCTCACGACGGTCTGAACCCAGCTCACGTACCGCTTTAATGGGCGAACAGCCCAACCCTTGGGACCTTATCCAGCCCCAGGATGCGATGAGCCGACATCGAGGTGCCGAGCCTTGCCGTCGATGTGAACTCTTGGGCAAGACCAGCCTGTTATCCCCGGGGTAGCTTTTATCCGATGAGCCACGGCCCTTCCACTCGGTACCGTGGGATCACTAAGCCCGACTTTCGTCTCTGCTCGACGCGTTGGTCTCGCAGTCAAGCTCCCTTGTGCCTTTACACTCGACGGCTGGTTTCCATTCAGCCTGAGGGAACCTTTGGGCGCCTCCGTTACCTTTTAGGAGGCGACCGCCCCAGTCAAACTACCCGCCTGACACTGTCCCTCTGCCGGATAACGGTCAGAGGTTAGGGCCCAGACTTAGCAAGGGTGGTATTCCACGGTTGGCTCCACCGAGGCTGGCGCCCCAGCTTCACAGCCTCCCACCTATGCTAGACAAGCTAAGCCCGAAACCAATGTCAAGTTGTAGTAAAGCTCCACGGGGTCTTTTTGTCCTGCTGCGGGTACGCGGCATCTTTACCGCGACTTCAGTTTCGCCGGGTCCCTCGTTGAGACAGTGCTCCAGTTGTTACGCCATTCGTGCGGGTCGGAACTTACCCGACAAGGAATTTCGCTACCTTAGGACCGTTATAGTTACGGCCGCCGTTCACCGGGGCTTCAGTTCAGAGCTTCTCCCCCGAGGGGGATAACACGTCCCTTTAACCTTCCGGCACTGGGCAGGCGTCAGCCCCTATACATCGCCTTACGGCTTTGCAGAGACCTGTGGTTTTGTTAACCAGTCACCAGAGCCATTTCACTGCGGCCTCCCCGGGCTCCATCAGATTTGATCTCACCCAGAGAGGCGCCCCTTCTCCCGAAGTTACGGGGCCAATTTGCCTAGTTCCTTAACGAGGGTTCTCCCGTTCGCCTTGGTATGCTCTACCCGTCTACCAGTGTCGGTTTGCGGTACGGTCACTCGAGATTCAACGCTTAGAGGTTTTTCTCGGCAGCAGGGCTCAGCCACTTCCGCCTCAGGGGCTCGGCATCGCGCCTCGGCTCAGCTCGCGGATTTTCCTACGAGCCTCAACACCTACGCGCTTACAACCTGCACAACCAATCGCAGGCTGGCCTACCCCGCTGCGTCACCCCATCGCTCCTCTCAAGTGGTTCCGGAATGTTGACCGGATATCCATCGCCTACGCCTTCCGGCCTCGGCTAAGGACCGACTAACCCGACGCGGACTGACCTTCCGTCGGAAACCTTAGACTTACGGCGAACACGGTTCTCACGTGTTTTACGCTACTCGTGCCGGCATTCTCACTTCTGCCCGCTCCAGCCGTCCTCTCGGTCGACCTTCCCTGCAGGCAGAACGCTCCCCTACCGCCCCGGCCCTCCGCAGAGGACCGAGACCCATGGCTTCGGTACCGAGCTTAAGCCCCGTTGAATTATCCGCGCAGGACCGTTTGACCAGTGAGCTGTTACGCACTCTTTAAAGGATGGCTGCTTCTAAGCCAACCTCCTGGCTGTCTCGACAGTCCCACATCGTTTTCCACTTAGCTCAGATTTGGGGACCTTAGCCGATGGTCTGGGCTCTTTCCCTCTCGACTACGAAACTCATCTCCCGTAGTCCGACTGCCACGCTCTGGAGTACCGGCATTCGGAGTTTGGTTGGGTTTGGTAAGCGATAAGCCCCCTAGCCCATCCAGTGCTCTACCTCCGGTACTGAACGCGTGACGCTAGCCCTAAAGCTATTTCGGGGAGAACAAGCTATCTCCGAGTTCGTTTGGCATATCACCTCTACCCACAGCTCATCCCACGCTTTTGCATCAGCGAAAGGTTCGGGCCTCCACGAGCGTTTAGACTCGCTTCACCCTGGCCATGGGTAGCTCACTCGGTTTCGTGTCTAATCCCTGCGACTGGACGCCCTATTCAGACTCGCTTTCGCTACGGCTCCGGGTGTAACTCCCTTAACCTTGCCACAGAGATTAACTCGCCGGCTCATTCTCCAAAAGGCACGCCGTCAGGCCTAGCGGCGCACACCCTGGTTTCCCAGGAGCACAGACCCGCCATTAGCCCTCCGACTGCTTGTAGGCGCACGGTTTCAGGTTCTATTTCACTCCCCTAACAGGGGTACTTTTCACCTTTCCCTCACGGTACTTGTTCACTATCGGTCGCCAAATGTATTTAGCCTTGGAGAGTGGACTCCCCAGCTTCCCACCGGATTAGCGTGCCCGGCGGTACTCAGGAACACGGCGGGAGTCGACAAGCTTTTGCATACGGGACTGGTACCCTCTATGGTTGGCTTTTCAACACCATTCTGCTAGCCCGTCGATTTCTTACTCCCATCTGCCGGTCCTACAACCCCGACCCGGCAAGCCAGGTCGGTTTGGGCTTTTCCGCGTTCGCTCGCCACTACTAGCGGAATGATCTCTTTTCCTCTGGGTACTAAGATGTTTCAGTTCCCCAGGTTCCCCTCCCCTCGCCTATGTGTTCAGCGAGGGGATGACACCGGAGACTTGCGTCCCGGCGCCGGGTTTCCCCATTCGGAAATCCCCGGATCGCAGCCTGCACACGGCTCCCCGAGGCTTATCGCAGTGTTCCACGTCCTTCATCGGCATTTGACGCCAAGGCATCCACCGTACGCCCTTAGTAGCTTAACACAACGTGATGCGGAGAAATCGGCGTTCTTCCGTATTACTATTCGGTTGTTAAGGTGCGCTTCTGTTCACTTCCGGGCCGGCGGCTCGCCCGCCCGGGGCAGGCACCCATCTCTGCGTGCCTTCCCCCGACAGTCCAACCTGCCTGACGCAATCGGACCCGGCACACCGCCGGGTCCGCAATCGCCCCTTGCGTTTGTGCCTTACTTTGCTATTCAGTTCCGCTTCGATCGCTCGTTGTCAAACCCGATCCGTCTCCTGTCGAGCTCAGGTGGAGATGACGGGACTCGAACCCGTGACTTCTGCCTTGCAAAGGCAGCGCTCTCCCAGCTGAGCTACATCCCCATGCCTGCGGCTGCCTCGAGCAGTGGGCCTTTCAGGATTCGAACCTGAGACCTTTCCCTTATCAGAGGAACGCTCTAACCAACTGAGCTAAAGGCCCATAGCACCTTAACCCCTGAGGAGTGATAGGAAGATCCTGCCTTCGGTCCGGACGCCTCCTCACCGCTGGGGAGGCGATTTCCGGTTTTGGATTTTGAGCGCCGACCCGGCCCTTGCGGGCATCTTCGACAGGCCTTTGCTCAGCATCCCTTAGAAAGGAGGTGATCCAGCCGCACCTTCCGGTACAGCTACCTTGTTACGACTTCGTCCCAGTCACCAGCCCCACCTTGGGCGGCTCCCTCCTTGCGGTTGGGTCGCCGACTTCAGGTGTTGCCAGCTCCCATGACGTGACGGGCGGTGTGTACAAGGCCCGGGAACGTATTCACCGCAGTATGGCTGTCCTGCGGTTACTAGCAACTCCGACTTCATGCAGGCGGGTTGCAGCCTGCAATCCGAACTGAGACCGGCTTTGGAGGATTGGCTCCGCCTCACGGCTTCGCGACCCATTGTACCGGCCATTGTAGCGTGTGTGTAGCCCTGGACATAAAGGCCATGCTGACTTGACGTCATCCCCACCTTCCTCCGGCTTTATACCGGCAGTCCCGCATGACACGTATAACATGCGGCAAGGGTTGCGCTCGTTACCGGACTTAACCGGACACCTCACGGCACGAGCTGACGACAGCCATGCAGCACCTGTGCACGCTCCCCGAAGGGTCGGTCACCTTTCGGATCCCTACTACGTGCATGTCAAGCCCAGGTAAGGTTCTTCGTGTAGCCTCGAATTAAACCACACGCTCCGCTGCTTGTGCGGGCCCCCGTCAATTCCTTTGAGTTTTAGCCTTGCGGCCGTAGTCCCCAGGCGGCAGACTTATCGCGTTAGCTTCGGCACTGATCGTTTTTAAACGACCAACACCAAGTCTGCATCGTTTACGGCTAGGACTACCGGGGTGTCTAATCCCGTTTGCTCCCCTAGCTTTCGCGTCTGAGCGTCAGGAGCAGTCCAGGAGGCCGCCTTCGCCACTGGTGTTCCTCCGGATATCTACGCATTTCACCGCTACACCCGGAATTCCACCTCCCTCTACTGTCCTCTAGCCTGGTAGTTTCGAACGGCCTCTCCCAGTTGAGCCGGGAGCTTTCACGTCCGACTTACCAAGCCGCCTGCACGCGCTTTACGCCCAGTAAATCCGGATAACGCTCGCCTCCTACGTTTTACCGCGGCTGCTGGCACGTAGTTAGCCGAGACTTATTCCTGGGGTACCGTCCTTCCTCTTCCCCCAGAAAAGCGCTTTACAACCCGAAGGCCTTCATCGCGCACGCGGCGTTGCTGCCTCAGACTTTCGTCCATTGGGCAATATTCCCTACTGCTGCCACCCGTAGGTGTCTGGCCCGTGTTTCAGTGCCAGTGTGGGGGACCACCCTCTCAGGCCCCCTACCCGTCGTAGCCTTGGTAGGCCATTACCCTACCAACTAGCTGATGGGCCGCAGGCCCCTCCCAAAGCGGATTGCTCCTTTCCTCCGTGGTCCTCTAACACCATGGAGCGTATGGGGTATTAGCCTCCGTTTCCAGAGGTTATCCCCCGCTTCGGGGCAGGTCGCCTACGTGTTACTCACCCGTTCGCCACTAGGACACCTCCGTACAAGTACAGAGGGCCTCGTTCGACTTGCATGTATTAGGCACGCCGCCAGCGTTCATCCTGAGCCAGGATCAAACTCTCCGTAAGGTCTTCCCTACGTCCGAAGACGTAGATCAGATCTCAGGGACCGGACTCAAAGGCTTGGGACACTTCCTATCACTCTTCAGTTGTTAAGGTGCCACTCCCAGAGCGGGCGGAATGCTACCACCCGGCCATGGGGCTGTCAAGGGTTGGCAGGTGCAAAACGCCGATGTCAGACATTGCCAACATCGGCGAGGCCGGCCGACCATCCAGCCTGCTTTCGGTCGTGATGCCCTTGACTATGCTGTTGTCCAGGTCTTCCGCGCCTTCCGGCGGGCGAGACCGCAGCGATGATCTGCTTATATTATACGGCCTGCTGGAGGGGTGTCAAGGTTTGGGGAGAATCTACGGCATCCTCGCGCCCTCTAGATTTCCGATCGTCCCGCCAGGGCTTGGGTCAGGGTGCTGCTGTCCGCATACTCCAAGTCCCCACCCGAAGGCAGGCCGCGTGCCAGGCGCGTGATGCGCAGCGGGGCATCTTGCAATTGCTGTTTGATGTACATCGCCGTGGCCTCGCCCTCCAAGGTGGGGTTGGTGGCGATGATGAGTTCTTGCACTTCTCCGCTCGCCGCCCGCTCTAAAAGATCCGCCAGCCGAAGCTCGTCCGGGCCGATGCCCTCCACCGGAGAGAGCGCCCCATGCAGTACATGGTAGCGTCCATGAAAGGCACCGGTCCGCTCGATGGCAAGCACATCCAGGGGATCCTCGACGACGCAGATCACACCCCCCTCGCGCGTGGGGTCGACGCATATCGCGCAGGGGTCCTGCTCAAGGTTGGTGATGTTGTGGCAACGCGAGCAAAAGCGCGTGGTCGCCCGCAGGTCGCGCAGCGCCCCCGCAAGCTCCTCGCTCTCCTGCGGCGCGGCCCGCAGCAGGTAGTACGTCAGCCTGGAGGCGGTCTTGGGTCCGATGCCCGGAAGGCGCGCAAAAGCTTCGATCAGGCGCTCAACCGGCCGGGGGACACGCGCGCTCATCCTGCCCCTCCCAACCCGGCCAGGCCCCCACCCAGAGGGCCCAACTTGCGCGCCGCCAGAGCCTGCGAGTCATGGATGGCCTGGTTGACGGCCAGCAGCACCAGGTCCTGAAGCATCCCTACATCACCTTCCTTTAACAGATCCTCCTCGATATGCACGGCCCTACATTCTTGCGTTCCGCTCATCACCACCCGCACGGCGCCGCCCCCGGCGCTGGCTTCGATGGTCTCCTCCGCCAGCTCCTGATGGGCCTGCTCCAATTGCGTCTGCAGGGCCTTAACCTGCGCCAGTAGGTCTCTCTTCTTCATCATCAACCTCTTGTCCCGCCCTCAGAAGCCCCTGCCCTCCTCGGGCAAACCGCCGCGTGCGCGGCGGCCCTCCTCCAGCATTCCTCTGGTTCTTGCGCGCCAGGCGCGCCGGCAACTACCCATCTTTGGGAAGTTGCTCGACGTCCACCACCTGGGCCCCCAATTCCCGGATCGCGGTGGCAACCATCCCTCCTTCTTCGATGGGGGGGACGGTCTCCGAGCCCGGCCCGGCCTTCTTCCACTTGCTGGTGATCACGCATCGCAGTCGCAGGGGTGCGCCCAGCGCTTCCTGCAGCGCAGACATCGCCGTCGAGAGGTTGCGCTCCTTCTCCATCTTCTCTCGCAACAGATCACTGCTGAAGCCGATCACCAGCGCGCCCGCCTCCAGGCCCAGCGGTCGGCATGAGTTCAGCAACGCCTGGACCCGAGGGTTGCGCCGGCGAGCCGCCTGCAGAACCTGGTTCCAGCGGCCTACGATGGCTTGAAAAGTCAAATCCCCTTGCGGGTCGGGCGCGGGCTGATGGGGATCATCCGGTGCGGCGGCGGCGCTCTTCCTGGAAGGGGGCTCTGTTTGCCTTGGCTCTGGTTCCGCCTCCCCTTGCTCGGGCGGCGCGGAATTGCCCGGGGCCGCAGGTTCACCCTCCCCGACGGTCTCCACGAAGGCCAGCTCTAGCGGCAGGCTGGTCTGCCAGGTGGGCCTCTTTTCGCTCGCGGCCCGGCTGAAGGAATGGATACCCCGCAGGATCAACGCCAACGCGGGCCGCCCTGCCTGAGCCTCCATCCAGTGCAAAGTCTCCTGCGTGGCTTCCGCCAGGTCGGCATTGCCCATGCGCACCAACAACAAGTCGCGCAGGCAATCCACCACCTGCCGTCCGAATTGGCGCGGATCGCTCCCCTTATCCAGCGCGGCATGGATCAGGCTCAGTCCCTTCCCGACGTCGCGATCGATCAGCGCCTCCACCACACCCCGCACCACCTCGTCGGTTGCCGTCCCAAGAACCTCCTCGGCGAATGCCAGCGTGACTTCCTCGCCCGTGGAGGCGAGTTGATCGAGCAAGGAGATCGCATCCCGCAAGCTTCCGGTGGCCTGTCTGGCGATGAGTTCCAGGGCCTGTTTCTCTACTTGCAATCCTTCCTCTTGAACCTTGCTCTGCAGGTATGTCAGGATGGTGGCGACGGGGATGCGCCGAAATTCGTGCCGCTGGCAACGCGAGAGCACAGTGGCCGGGATCTTGTGAACCTCGGTGGTTGCCAGAATGAAGATGGCATGCTTAGGGGGCTCTTCCAGGGTCTTCAAAAGGGCGTTGAAAGCTGCGGTGGAGAGCATGTGGACTTCGTCCACGATGTAGACCTTGTAGCGGCCCTTATTGGGTGCGAAGTTGATGCGCTCGCGCAGATCGCGCACGTCCTCGACGCTGGTGTTAGAAGCGGCGTCGATCTCGATCAAATCCAGGAAGCTGCCCTCGGCAATGGCGCGGCAATGTTCACATTCACCGCAGGGCCGCTGGCCCAAATCCTCCGCCAGGCAATTGACCGCCTTTGCCAGCAGGCGCGCCGTGGTGGTCTTGCCGGTGCCGCGCGGTCCCGCAAAGAGATAGGCGTGCGCCACGCGCCCGCCTCGCACCGCATTCCGTAAGGTCCGCACGACATGATCCTGCCCGACGACTTCCCCCCAATCCTGGGGTCGCCACCTGCGGTAGAGCGCCTGGGCCATGCTCCGGTATACCTCCATGTTCTCAATCAATGGGACAAACAGCCGATTGTGATCGCTGCGGGGCGAGTTTATCAGACCGCCGATGTGGACGCAAGAAAGCGAGCCTGATGCCACCGCCCTCGTCCCCCGGATGCTATAATGGGTTCCAATCAAACGATGACACCCGGGAGGGGAACGACCATGAACCTAGGCTCAACCGAGCTGATTATCATTCTCGTGATTGTTGTGCTGCTCTTCGGTGTTGGACGGCTGAGCCGCATCGGTGGAGAACTCGGACGCGGCATACGCGAATTTCGCTCTGGTTTGAAGGGTGACGAAGAGCAAGATGCCAGCGCAGCCGAGGAGGAAAAGCCACAAGAGGGCTCGTAGTCCCGAATTTCTTTGTCGGAGGGCTCAAGGCCGCGGAGCCGTCGCCGCCTCCTTCAGGCGGCTCTCCCCAAACACGGCATTCTCCACGCTAGTGATTTCTCGTTCGATCGATAGCCTCGGGCGCCGGAAGTGGTCGCGCGGCGCCAGGAGATTAAGCTCATCGATCAGCGCGTTGACTTTCACCAGGCCTTCTGTGAACCGCCGTCTTGCCATCTCTTGCGCACCCTCCCGGCTTAGATCGGCTTCAAACCTCGCACGCGCCTGACGCAGCCGCCCCCTTACCTCGATCGTCAGCTCCACCCAGCGCGGCCGGAACCCGGCGCTGTCCAAGATATGAAAGGCCAGCCGCCAGGCGGAGTCTGCATGCGGGTACGCCTCCAGCCGCAAGGGCTTGCCCTCTCCCGGCAGGTCTTCGAAGGCGCCTGCCGCCATGGCCTCTTCGATCCGACGCTCGGCCAGTATCCGCCACCCGGACATCAGCGCATCACCTGGCGCAGGAAATCCAGCGTAACCCGTTTGGCATCGAAAGGGATCCGCCCGGAGAGGCCCCGGATCGAGATCATCCGGACCGCGTAGCCGCGCCCCTCCGCCTCCTCCACAAACGCCTGTCCCTCCGCACGGGCGCCCTCATCGTGCGAATCAACCAGGATGATCAGCGGCACCTGACCCTCCCCGGCAGGGAGTGCAGGGTAGGCATCCGGGGACACCGCTACTGCTCCCGCCACAGCGTGGGGGTATCGGAGCGCATATGCCAGCCCGAAGCGGGCTCCGGCCCCTGATCCCGCCAGGAAGAAGCGCTCCCGAAGTTGATAGCGACCATAGACCAAGCTCAAGATCTCGGCTAGGCGCGCCTCGCCCCCAACATAGTCGATCCCCTGCTCATCGCTGGGCAGTGTCGGGCAAAGAAGATACAACGGTTCGTCGCCGGCCAATTCCGACCAGTCTGCCATACATTGGGCGCCATCCTGGCCGGCATCATGCAGGCCAAGAAGTAGCGGCAGCCTTGCGCCCTGCTCTTTTGCATCGGGCTCGAGCCAGTAATACTCCGAAGGCTCTTCATGGCGATAGTCTGCGAATCGCCCCGCGGGCGAGCAACCCAGACTCATCGCCAGGCTCGCCGCGACCGCCGATAAGAGCGTCACTCGAGGGAGCCGCATGCTAGCTGCCTGGGACCTGGAAGCGTGACACGAGTGTGCCTTGGGCATCCCGGAGGTAGATCACTTTACCCGGGGTCCAGACGGCTTTTTCGAGACCCCAATAGAGATCAATAGTGGTGTTCGTGCCAGTTCGAGTGTGTATCTCGACCGCGCCTGTCCCGTAGAAGGTAAAGGCAGGGAATGTAAAGGTATGGCCCTGCCCATCCTCAAGCTGCCAACCTTCCATCGAGACTTCGCCCCCCTGGTTGAGCAGGCGCACGGACTCCTTCTCCAGATCACCGGCGCCTTCCAGCCCGCTGATCACGATCTGGGCCTGAGCAGTGGTCGTCTCTGTGGGCTCGGGAGTTGCCCGGATGGTCCCGCCCTCCCCTACTTCCACTTCTGGGATCTTGAGAACTTGCCCGGCCGAGAGCGAGTCGGGGTCCGTCAGGCGGTTGGCCGCCATCAACTCTTCGACCGTGATGCCGAACAGTTCGGCGATATCCGAGAGCGTGTCTCCCACGCGCACCGTATAGGTATTCGGTGTGGGTGAGGGCGCCTTTGTGGGCGTGATGGTTGGTACGGCGCTGGCCACGCTCGCCACGACATCCGCCGTGGGCGTGGCCGTCGGCTCGACCCGCCGCGCTCTCCCCTCCCAGAGGCTTAGGACGATGAGCACCGTGGCCGCAGAAACGACGACATTCAATCCTAGGTAGAGCAGGTAGGGGCGCCAATTAGGCTTTCGAACGCTTCCCATAGCCGCGCATCATAGCACAGGATGTGTCGCTTGGGAATTGACATCCATGTCCGCCCAGCGCGACAATCCACACTCCCAAGGATAGGTTCTCACCACGAATGGATACGGTCCCATGCCTTACCTGATCGATGGCCATAACCTCATCGGAGCACACCCCGCCATCTCCCTCGATGACCCTGAGGATGAGTTGCGATTGGTTCAAGCGCTGCAAGCCTTTGCAGGACGCGAAGGCCGCAGCATCTGGGTGTACTTTGATGCTGCTGGCCCGGCATCCCCGAAGTCCTTTCGGGCCGGCCGCGTGCAGGCTCGCTTCGTCACACCTCCACGGACAGCCGATGATGCCATCTGCGAGCATCTACGCCGGTTAGGGCGCGAAGCCTCCAATTGGACGGTGGTCAGCTCAGATCAGCAGGTGAGCCAGACTGCCCGGCAGGCGGGCGCGCGCGCCCTGAGCAGCCAGGAATTCATCCGGCGGCTGGCGGAGGCCGACGATGAGCAACCCGAGGAGAAGCCCGCAGCAAACCTCACTGCCGAGGAACTCGAAACGTGGCAGCGGCTATTCCGCGCCCGCGATAGGGATGAAGGCGCTTAGGGAATTCTAGCGCGGACCCTATTTGGGGTGTTATAAACGCCAGATGGTCCCAATTTCGCGCTTGGGTTGGTTTCCGGGCCAGTCTGAGGGGAGCCACCCTATCCTCTGCGTCTTCTCCCTGCGCAGAAGGCAGGACCCCGAATCATTTAGGATCCGCCGGATGGTCCCCCTACGCCCGGCGATCCGTCTTTTCTGGGATCGTTGCGGGAGCAGAGAAGCTACACCAGGCTCTCGGCCGGAGGGGGGAAACCCACCGCCACTGCGCTGGCATTATCCGGCCCAGAGGCCTCCCGAACCTTATTGATCAGGGCTTCGCAGAAGGTCTGCGGCGAGGGGTTCGCCTGGAAGGCAGCCAGAATCTCTTGTTCCGGGACCACCCCCCAGAGGCCATCCGAGCACAGCAGCAAGACAGAATCGGGGGGCGCCGTCAGCGTCGCCACATCCACCTTCACATCGATGGCTTTGCCGATCGTATTCCAAAGCACGCTCCGCTGAGGATGCTTGAGCGCCTCCTCTTCGGTGATGGTGCCGGTATCGACCAGCTCCTTCACCAGGGAGTGATCGCGCGTGAGTTGCGTGATCTCGCCCTCGGCTATCAGGTATGCCCGCGAATCGCCAACGTGCCCGAGCACTACCTGATCCCCGGCCACCAGGGCGACCGTCAGCGTTGCGGCGCCGTTCTCCACCCGTGCACGCACATCCCGATTGGCTTGCTGCACGGCCAGGCGGACGAGCTCCTCCAGCGAAGTCGGCGCGCTGGAGCTTTCCATACTGAGAATATCCAGGATCGCCCCCTGGGTGAGGCTGCGCGCCAGGCTCTTCAGGCAGATGCCGCTCGCCCGCGCGCCGCCCTCGGTGCCTCCCACGCCATCCGAGAGGCCAAACAAGCCAAAATCAGGGAGGCCGTCGTTGCCATCCGCCCGGCCCGAGAGGATCAAATAGGCGTCGTCGTTCTTCTCACGTTCGGTGCCTCTAATCCAGTCAGCCCCGAACTGCAGGTGCCCGCGCGGGCTCTCTGGCAGGGCCTCCGGAATGCGATGTGGGTCAAGTGGTGCCGTTGAGGCCTGATCGGGCGGTGGCCCCGACTCATCCGTGAGCCAGCGGCGGAGAAAATCCATACGGATAGCCCTCGTATCAAGGCACCCATTCTACATGGTGCCAACGCCAACGACAAGCACCCTCTACGAAGCCGCTCACAATTGCCGGGGCGATGATAACCACCGCTGGGATGGGGACGAAAAAGTAACCGGGTGCCCGGAGCTGCAGGCACCCTTGTTGGCAATCATTCACCCCAAAGTGGGCCCGGCAGGATTTGAACCTGCGACCAACCGGTTATGAGCCGGCCGCTCTAACCACTGAGCTACGGGCCCGTATGCTCATTGTAGCAGAGGCCCAGGGGGCGCGGTAGGGGCCGGTTTGAAATTGGCCCCTGCCTAGAAAGAAAACCTCTAATGCTGGCTGCGGTTCCTGCACTGCTGCCGCATTAATGGGCACGAACAATAGGGTTGCCTGGAGGCCAGGGGAACCCAGGTCCCGCCCGCGGCCCCTCGCACTGTGATTGCGGCAAGCTCTCGCTGCACACCAGGGGCGTCGGCGAAGGCGTGGGGGTGGGCAAGGGCGGCGGGGAGGTGGCCCGATTGCAGGCCGTGAGGAGCGTGGACACGAGGAGAACGGCGAGGGCCAGAAGGCCGCGTTGGGGTCTCGTCAGGTCGCTCCTTTCTAAGCATGTGTGGTGTTGGCCCACCCGAGGGTTCCCGCCCATCTGTCCTAATAACGCAGGAGCGTTCTGCCTTGTGGTAAATCCCGCGAGTCCTGGAAGATCCAACCCGGCTGCCCTTGCGAATGTCCGGCGGCAGGCGCCTTCCCGCAATGAGCTAGCCTGAGAAGCGGGACGCAAAAAGCCGCCCTCAGGGCGGCCAAAGAGCGGGCGACCGGACTCGAACCGGCGAATGTCAGCTTGGAAGGCTGATGCCTTACCACTTGGCGACGCCCGCTTTCGGGTGCATTCTATCCCGCGGCCCGTCCATGGTCAAGCCATTCCCTGTTGAGCATGCCCAGATGGGGGTGATTACGCAGGCTCCCGCTTAGAATGGAGGAAGCTTGAGGGCGTCCCGGCTCGCGGCCGCCCCGTTGACGACCAGGATCTCTCCCCCAGAGCCCTGTTTTAAATGCACCGGGGCTTCGATGCTGAATTCGCCCGGGATGTCTGTGGGAGCCCCCACGGCAATGCGCCGTCCCTGCCTCAGGGCCTCGATCAGCGCCTCGCGATCGAGCAACTGTTTGTCACCCCAGACTTCTCCCCGGCGAAGGTAGCCCTGGGTCAGGCTCAGGCGGCCATCCGCGCCATAGCGGGCCGCAATGAGGATCGCATCCCATTTTCGGGAATCCTTGGAGAGTTTCTTTCCGCGCACCGAAACCTCCTCCTAGCATGGGGTTATAAAGGTCAGTCGGGGTGGGCGGACTTGAACCGCCGACCTCCGCGTCCCAAACGCGGCGCGCTTCCATCTGCGCTACACCCCGGCGGCGGTGAGTATAAATCTCGCTCCAGCGCAGGTCAAGGAGAGTGCCTATGGCGAATAGTATCCATCTCGATACGGCCGAGCCCGCGGCCGGCCTGCTCATCATCCGACGGCCTCAGCTCCGCAATGCCCTGGATTGGGAGACTTCGTCCAGGTTCATGCAAACAAAGGGAAAGTCAAAGTGAACCCCCTGACCGGCGAACGCCTGGCCCGTTGGCTGGAGGCCCAGTTCGCCAATTTCCGCGAAGATTTGCCGCTTTGGACTGGCCTGGCGCGGACGCTGCCCGGGCTCATACTCGAGCTGGGTTGCGGCACCGGGCGGATCCTGCTGCCGCTGGCGGCTCAGGGCTGCCAGATCCTGGGCGTGGACAGGGAAACCGCTATGCTCCTGCGTTTGCGAACGCGCCTCACGGATACCCATCCCCCTGCTCAGGTGTTCCTGCTTCAGGCGGATGCCCGTGCCCTTCCGCTCAGAGGCCGCTTCCGGCTGATCCTTGCCCCGCTGAATGTGCTGGCCCACTTAAAGGACAGCCAACTCCTCGAGCTGTTCACTTGGGCCAGTGCAAACCTTGCCCCGGATGGCCTGCTTGCTGCAGAGCTTCCTGCGCCAGGACATCTCGCCGAGCCCTTGGAACAGGGCGAACCCATCGACACCTTCCTGGACCCTCAGACGGGCAACCCGGTGCAGGTCTCGGCCCGGACAGAGCTCTCGGCAGACGGACACCGACTCGAGGCCATGTGGTTCTATGACGAGCTGATGCCAGATGGATCGGCGAACCGATATCTTCTCAGACATCGCTACTGGGTGCGAACCCCTGGCCAGCTTCGGCGACTGTGCCGAATGGCCGGCCTCAAGGCCGTGCAGATCTTCGGTTCCTATGAGCTGGATCCCTTTGGCCCTTCCTCCCCGCTCCTCTTGTTCCTGGCCGCCCCGCAGCAAATTTCTGACCTTTCGGCAAGGTGATCTAAGAAACACAAGCCCCGACTTCGTAGAGCGACGCCGGGGCAACTACGCCAAGTCCGGGATATGGGATGGCTTAATCGAGCTGGCGCACGACCAGCATCACCTTGCCCTGCACCTCCAGGGTCTCGGGATTATCGATGATTATTGACTGCATGGTGGGGTTCGCGGGTTGCAGTCGCACGCGATTCCCTTCCCGGTAGATGTACTTCAGGGTGGTCTCCTCGCGATCCTTCAGCCAGACCGCCACCATGTCCCCGTTGTGCCATTCAGGCACCCGGCGCATGATGACGATATCACCATCGCTGACCATGGCATCAATCATCGAATCGCCCTTGACCTCCAGGGCGTAGAGGTCTTCGGTGGAACTCACCAGGTCGCGCGTGATCTCGATCGCCTCATCGGCACCAAACATCGGCGCGTCCGTGCTCGGCAACGGCACAGGCTCACTTGCGAAGATGCGGCCGATTTTGGGGACACGCACGACATCCCCCAAGGCGCCGCTGGCCTTCAGCAGTTTCTCTGTGAGCCGCAGGCCACGGGAGACGTTCTGGTCCCGATCCAAATAGCCTTCCTCCACGAGCCGGTTCAGGTTGTAGTTCACCACCGAAGTGGAAGAAATCCCCACCGCCTTCCCAATTTGCCGGATGGAGGGAGGGTAGCCGTTCTCGAGCGTGAAGCGCTGGATGAAATCCAGCATACGACGCTGCCGGTCCGTAAGATTTCGCTTTGCCATATTCGCCTCCAGGGGGCGGGGCACGCGACCCTGCCCGGCGCGGGCGCACACTTGTTCGTATTCTATCGGAACATCCGTTCTATGTCAAGTCCGCCGGCCTAGTTCAGGAGAGTCCCCGGCCTTTCCCTGGCCGCCATGCGGATGGAATCGATGGCCTGGAAATTGTCAAGCCTGAGTGGTCAATGTACAATCAGCGCGCAATCCTCATCGATCCAAAGGACAGCATATGGAAGCACTGAAGGCACGCATCCTGGCCGAGGGGCAGAACCTGGGCGGCGGCATCCTTAAAGTCGATGGCTTCATCAACCACCAGGTTGACCCTGAACTCATGGAGGCCTGCGGACTGGCGTTGGCCGACCGGTTTCGCACGGTTGGGGCCACCAAGGTGCTCACGGCGGAGATCTCGGGCATCGCCCCAGCGTTGACCACGGGAAAGCATTTGGGATTACCGGTGGTCTATGCCCGTAAGCACAAGCCCATCACCATGCCCGATCAGGTCTACCTTACGCTCACGCCTTCCCATACGAAAGGCCGCACGGTTGAATTGATCGTCTCTCCGGAATATCTTGCCACAGGAGAGCGCATCCTCATCATCGATGATTTCCTCGCCAGCGGGCAAACCATTCTGGGTTTGGTCCGCCTAGCGCAGGCCGCCGGCGCCACAGTCGTCGGCATCGGCGCGCTGATCGAGAAGCGTTTCGAAGGTGGCCGCGATGCACTCACCCATCTGGGCATCCCGGTCGAATCTCTGGCCGTGATCGCCGCCATGGAAGGCGACACCATCCAGTTTGCGGATTAAGAGACGATGGATTCGATCGCCGTCTTGGATTTCGGCTCACAATATTCCCAGCTCATCACACGCCGGATCCGGGAGGCACAGGTCTATTCCGAGCTTTTCCCATACTGCGCCGAACAGGAAGAGGTGGCTGCCTCCTCGCCCAAGGGATTCATCCTATCCGGCGGCCCCGCTTCGGTCTACGAGCCCGGCGCGCCGCGGATCCCTGCCTGGGTGCTCGCGAGCGGCAAGCCCATCCTCGGCATCTGCTACGGCATGCAGGCTCTCACGCATGCCTTAGGCGGGCAGGTGGCCGCGTCCAGCGCGCGCGAGTACGGCCCGGCCTGGGTGGAAGCCCTCGGGCGAGATCCCTTGTTTCCGGAATCGCGCCTGCGGGTCTGGATGTCTCACGGAGACCGCATCGAGCGGCTCCCTCCGGGATTCACGGCACTTGCCCGATCGGAGAATTCACCCATCGCGGCCATGGTCGATTCTCACCGGCGCTGGTACGGGCTTCAATTCCATCCCGAGGTCGCCCATACGCCGCGCGGCGCGGAGATCCTGCGCGCCTTCGCCGTCGAGGTTTGTGGCGCCCGGCCCGAATGGCGGCCCGATTCGATGATCCATCAATCGGTCGCGCGCGTGCGCGAGCAGGTCACCCGTGGCCGAGCGTTGGCAGCCGTCAGCGGAGGGGTCGATTCCACCGTCGCGGCTGCGTTGGTGCATCGCGCCCTCGAGGACCGGCTGCATTGCATCTTCATCAACAATGGGCTGATGCGCGCCGGCGAGCCCGAGCAAGTGGCGCGCACATTCCAAGAGCTCCTGCAAGCTCCATTCCTGGCCGTGGATGCCTCCGAACGGTTCCTGGATGCGCTGAAGGGAATCCGAGATCCAGAAACCAAGCGGCGCCGCATCGGCGAGACCTTCATCCGCATCTTCGAAGAGCACGCCGCCTCGCTGGGCGAGATTGACTTCCTGGTGCAGGGGACGATCTATCCCGACGTGGTCGAATCCAGCGCGCCCGATCGCAGCATCGCGGCCCGGATCAAGACCCACCATAACGTCGGCGGGCTGCCGGAACGCATGGAGCTCTCGCTGATAGAGCCCCTGCGCTATCTATTCAAGGATGAGGTGCGCGCCGTAGGGCTGGCGCTCGGGCTCCCCGAGGAGTTGGTCATGCGCCAGCCCTTTCCCGGCCCCGGCCTGGCAGTTCGCTGTCTCGGTGAGGTCAGTTTCGAGCGCCTGGAGAGGTTGCGGGCCGCCGACCGCATCTGGCTCGAGGAATTGCAGGTTGCAGGGCTTCTCGGCCCTCATCCCGATCAGGCTGGCGCCGCGACCCCGCTCGCACAAGCCTTCGCGGTTCTGCTTCCGGTCCGCTCGGTGGGGGTGATGGGAGACCAGCGCACCTACGAGGAGACAATCGTCCTTCGGGCCGTGACAAGCGAGGATTACATGACGGCCGACTGGGCCCGCTTGCCCGCGGATTTGCTGGCCCGCGCCAGTTCGCGAATCGTCAACGAGGTCGCTGGCATCAACCGCGTGGTTTACGACATCACAAGCAAGCCGCCCGGCACGATCGAATGGGAATAGGGGCCCGCGGCCAGAACCCTGTCGATTGCTCATCGCTGCCCATCTCGCAGGCGATCAGTTTTCCATCACAGAGGGGAACCTCAGCTAAGAGCCCCGGCTGAGAGCCAACCGAAAACCGGCGACCTTGCCAGGCCACGTGCTACAATGGCCGCATGCGCAGGACGGCCCTCTTCTTGCTCCTGGCATGGCAAATCGCCGCTGCGGGCCTCGCCCCGGTCGCCATGGCCCAGGGCGAGGCCATCGAAGTGCGCGTATCGGAGCCCCTGCTCGAGTCCTTCCCACGGGTGAGGCTGCGCGTTCAGGTCTCAGATGCCACAGGCAGGCGCCTGCCAAACTTGCCCTCCTCCAGCTTCATCCTCTTCGAGAATGAAGACCTAGCGTTCGATCTTTCCCTTCGTGAGGTGACGGTAGGAACCCGCCTGGTTTTCGCCATCAACACCAACTTGGGGCTGCGAATTCGAGATGCGCTGGGCCGCTCGCGCTACGACCTCGCCCGCCAAGCCCTGCTTGAATGGTGGAGCCAGCCGCAATTTACGACTCTCGGCGCGCATGACTTCAGCCTTATCACGCCCGATGACCTTCTGCTCTCCCACACGCCCTCCTCAGCCGATCTGGCGGCCTCACTGGATCATCATCAACCCCGGTTTGAGGATGCGGATACCGCGTACGAACTTGCCTTCCAGGCTTTTGACCTCCTAACCGAGCCCGCGCCTCAGCCCGGGATGCGTTCCTTCCTGATCCTGCTGACAGCCCTGCCCCGGCCCCCACGCGGAATGCCGCTCGAGAACATCATTTCTCGCGCCCGTTCTACGGGCACGTCGATCTACCCGGTTCTGCTGGCTAACCCTGAGGACCTCGAGTTGCCCGAGACCGAACCCCTGAAACGGCTGGCCGAGGAAACCGGAGGCCGGCTTGTGCTTCTGGACCCAGAGGCCGGCCTCGCCGATCTCGCAGATCTGATCGCCGATCAGGGGCGCCAGTATGAGCTGACCTACACTTCCCGTGTGACCAACCCCGGGCCGCACCAGATACGGCTCGAAGTGAATGTAGACGGCGTCGAGGTTGCCGCGCCGGTGCGCAGCTTCAGCGTGGATCTGCGGCCGCCGGAGATCTTATTGCTCGATCCTCCGCGCGCAATCCGGCGGGCATCGGACGATCCCACCCTTCCCCTGGCCGAACTGCCACCCAAGTCGGTCGAGGTGGAGTTTCTGGCGAACTTCCCTGACGGCTATGCGCGTCCTTTGGCGCTCAGTCAGCTGCGGGTAGACGGGCAGGTCGTGTCCGAACAGGAGCAACCACCTTTCGAGGTTCTCACCTGGGATCTGGGGGAGGTGGTCGAAACCGGCGAGCACCGTCTGCAAGTCCGGGCCGTGGATTCGATCGGCATGGAAGCGCTCTCAAGCGTCGCCATAGTGCAGGTCGAAGTTCAGGCCCCGCCGCAAGGCCTGGCGGCCATCCGGCCAGGCCTGCTGTACTTCCTGGCTGCCATCGCAATCCTGCTGGCCGGCGCGGGCCTGGCGGTGGGGCTGCTCTCCATGGGCCAGCGCGCAGCCCGGCCCGGCGGGACCCCACGGGAAACTTCCACCACCCGCGCTCCGCGCGCCGCCACGCTCCATCGCGAGCTCCCGGATGAGCCTGCCGAAGCTCACCTCCGCCCGGTCTCGCCCAGCCTGCAACTGGAGGACATCCCGCTCATCGGCAAGGATGTCATCCTGGGCCGTGATCCCTCCCTGGCCGCCGTTCCCTTGGATCATCCTTCTGTAGACCGCATGCACGCCCGCCTGATACGGCTTGCGGATGGCGGATACTTATTGCAAGATCAGGGATCTTTGGCGGGTACCTGGGTCAATTTCGAGCAGATTCCCGAGAGTGGTGTTCGCCTACGGCATGGCGATCAAATCCACCTGGGGGATGTCTGCCTGCGATTTGAATATGAAAACCCACCGGAACCGCGCCGGATCGTGGTCAAGATCCTTGAGGACGACAAGGGCCTACCCGCCAAGACCTAAGGAGAGCTGCGCGTGATCCCCGCTCCCAACGCTCACCTGACGCTCGCTACCCGCACCCACCCCGGCAACCGCCGGCCGAAGAATGAGGATTTCTTTGCCGCCCAGAGCTACCGCCTCGAAGGAGACGGAACTCCGGTGCTCCTCGCGCTGGTGGCCGATGGCATTGGCGGGCATTTGGCTGGCGAGGTCGCCTCCAAGATGACTGTCGAAGTGATCCTCTCCCGGATGCTGGCTTTCCGGGGTGGCGATCCGCTTCCACTCTTGCACGATGCCATCCTGGAAGCGAGCCGGCAGGTTTCGCAGGCAGCCAGGGCGTCTCCCGAACTCGAAGGCATGGGCTCCACGCTGGCCGCGGCTCTGATCTTGGGAGACCGGCTCTACGTGGCCAACGTTGGGGACAGCCGCATCTACCTGCTGCGCGACGGCCGCCTGCGGCAGGTCACCATCGACCACACCTGGGTTCAGGAAGCCATCCGCTACAACATCATCACCCAGGAGGAGGCCAGAGGGCATCCGCAATCGCATGTGCTCAGAAGACACATCGGGGGCGATCACCTACCCGAACCCGACCTTCGGCTTCATTTTCGGGACGGCGAGACTGACGCCAAGGCGGTTGCCAACCAAGGGTTGCGCCTGAAAGCCAGGGATCGATTACTGCTCTGCAGCGATGGGCTCACCGATATGGTGGAGGATTTGGAAATCTACCGCGCTCTGGCCACTAAGAGCCCAGAGCAGGCCGCCGACGCCCTCCTGGATTTGGCCCTTGAGCGCGGGGGCGAGGATAACATCACCCTGATCATCGCCGCTCCGAACTTCCCTCCGGAAACATCCAGGACGCGCTCACGCGCAAGCTGGGTTCTGACTACATTGATCAGCGCCGCGGCGGTTGCCCTGCTGGCGCTGACCGCTTTCCTGATTGGCAGGATCGCGGGTCTCTGGCCTTGGTGACTCAAGCCTTGCGCTTCTGCGAGCTGGCCGACGAGTGTCCATCATCGCCGCCCTCAGGCGAGGGTCAGCCT
>Ga0190347_1000089_pt1 | contig 27239 bp, 26 predicted proteins | sample 48721356_MG_FD_161652 | JGI IMG/M metagenome (GOLD analysis project Ga0190347, IMG submission 161652) | Hydrothermal vent microbial mat bacterial communities from Southern Trench, Guaymas Basin, Mexico - 4872-13-5-6_MG | ecosystem: Environmental > Aquatic > Marine > Hydrothermal vents >...
GAGTTTCGAGTCACGAGAGAAAACAACTAAACCCTGGACCCAGTATTTTTTGAAACGAAATAATCTATCAAAAAAATAAAAGCTGGGACTATTATTAAAAAAGGGGTGAGGCCTCTGGGGAATCTTTGCTTGGCGTGATACTCTAAAGCGTAAAATATTGCTAAACTCCCGATTGTAATCAATGGACCCGTTAGTCTCCATTTCCATGCCAAAAGCATTCCAGCGAGCACACCCATGGGGAAGAACATCAGTTCGAGGAATTCGTAAGGAGTCGGTAAAGACTCTCCTTCTTCAGGAAATATTACATTGCTTACAAAAGCAAGAGCAATTAATGCAGTAATGATAAGAGTGGTGATCTTGGCGATTTTAATGCTCAGCTTATCATTTTCGAAAATTTCGAAAGGCTTTTTTCTCACCAGGCATCATCCTTCTTGAAAGCTGAATTTTGTATTCAAAGAATCGCTTTCAGGCTTTCCTATGTTCTGATAGATGAAATGAGGCCCATTCTTTTATCCTGTGGATTTTCGATTCTATTATGAGCTTCTCATGAGCAGGAGCTTCATTTTCGACTTTTTTGAAGGTTTTTATTGCCTTTTCTGCTATTTCCTTTCGCACACTTTTCCCGTGCCATAGGTAAAGTGTTATCCATCTTATGAAAAAGTAGTAGCTAACTAACGCAATGCCGAGGAGCATCAGATCTCCAAACATAGCAATCCCTCCATATAATATTCTATACTTTGTCAAGAAACTACCCAAGTGATTTGCACAGTTAAAAGACCGCCCGAAGGCGGTCTTTTAGGCTGTTTTCCAGATGGTTCTGTTTAACCATGATACCACTATGTCTATGGCTTTATCGAGAATTTCGTCAAGCAATTCTTTGTCGATTTTCCAATTTTCCTCTGGAAGAACCTGATACAACAGGCTTTTTAGTTCCTGTTTCTTCTGTCTTCCTTCACCGGGTCTTTCCAGTAGACAAGCGCCAAGAGAGAGTAGTCCGGTTAATGACTTGAGAAAGTACATTTTACACCTCCATTAATGAAAGCGGGCCCTTCGGGCCCGCTTTTGGATTTGCTCAGATCAAATTGAAAAGTTCGTTTGTGGCTTTGTCAATGACGCTGGCATAGTCCGTTGCGTAGTTCGATGGGATGACTTTGAGAGTCACAAGTGCGTCCATGACATTCTGAACTTCTGCTTGGGTTAAACCGTCTTTTGGGGATCTAAGCACAAGCCCTTTTGACTTTCCCTGAGCCGAGTCGTACCATCTCATGTTAAGCGTTTTCAACTAATCACACCTCCTCATTAGTCAATTGGTCCAAGACTGTCTGTGCTGATAAGCCTTATCTCGCTGATGGTATAAGTAGAAAGAGAAGCGAGATTATAAGCCGCATCGTAGGCTTCCTGTTCAGTTATGGAGCTGTCCACGGATATGGATTGTCTGTAGTAAACAGGCTCTCCATCCTCCACAACTCCGGTATCCCAAACGATCTGAAGCCTTTTTGTGTTACTGAGATTTACTACTGTTGAACCAAGTCCCACGCTTTACACCTCCTGTTTGTTTTCTGCGGCCGCGCGATAAAATAATAGCAAGATATACGTATGAATACCATATGGTTCAAAAAAAGGAGAATCAAAATGAAGATCCCCCTTTGTATGCAAGAGCTTATGTGATTTTTAAAGTATGTGAAAATGTGAAGCGGTGGTAATCAGATTAGGTTTTCAAGAGCCTTTGCCTTTGAAAAAGCCCCCTTCACTTCCCTTGTCATTTTTTGTGATGCTTCCACCGCTGATCTTGTTGCGAAGAGCATATCCCGGGTTCTGAGATACAATGTTATGAAAGTGATGTCAAAGGCATCGCCCGCACCAACTGTATAAGGGTATACAAATGTATCTGATGGTATCAATTTATCTCTTACCTGGGCGCCTTTAGGACCGAGTTTCACAATATCACAAGCTCCATTACACTCTTTTTCTGTACCTATGAGAAGCAACTCTGTATCACAGGCTTTCTTAAGCTCTTCAGGCGATATAACAGGTCTGGGCCCGAGATCAACCACTGCCAATTTTGAAGGAATCTTTAACGCATCCAGTATAACTTCTTTTGGTATTTCCGTGTTTATAACGCATACATCGGCCTTTTCGATAACAGGCACATCTATTTTTTCTTTGTTTGCGCCTCTGTCAACAGCAATTGGTTTATCGTTAAGGGCAATATGATGTCCTGTTTTTGTGTCGTTTAATGTCTTGATATGCGAGATATTGAATTTGTCATCAGCAAGAATTCGCTTTATCTCTTTTCCACGCCAGTCAGAGCCAATGTTTGAGTAAAAGTGGACATCAAATCCTTGCTTAAAAAGGCCGTATGCGATATTTAACCCGGAGCCTCCGGGCATTTCAAGGATTTCTGCTTCATGGGGTTCATTGCCATAGATAAACACATCCCAAAATATGCCGCCAAATACGAGGATTTTCATTTTACCCCCTCCTTTGTGGTTCTAAAGGTGCTTAAAAGTATTCTAACTCAACAAATTCAAAAATTGCTATATACATATGGCATATATATAAAACGGTGTTATAATAATTGACGAGAATTTACCCCGCCGGGGTATCAATAAGAGGAGGATTGAAATGGTTGCATCAACTGCCTTTCAAATTGGCAAAAAAGTGTTGAAGAATCGTTTTGTCGCCGCTCCATTCAAAACTGGGTTGGGCCAAATCGGTGGTTCAGTCTCAAAGGAGCAAATGAAGTTCTTTGGAAGAATTGCAGACGGGGGTGTAGCACTTATTCTTGGTGAACCAATCGCAGTATCAGCTGATGGAAGGGAGCATCCAAGGCAAATGATGCTCAATGAAGGCAATTTCAATGAATTCAGCGAATTTGTGCATTCAATTAAAAACCGTGGTGCATTATTTGGAGCACATCTTAACCATGCTGGACGAGCTGCAAATCCCAAAGTTATAGGTAAAGTCCCGGTTGCACCATCTGCCATTCCCTGTCCAACAACAGGAGCAACTCCTGGTGAACTATCTATTAAAGAAATAGAAAGGATTTTAAATGATTATCAAAAGGCTGCATCGCTATGCAAAAAGGCAGGAGTGGATTTCATTGAACTTCAAATGGGGCACGGTTATCTCGTTCACCAGTTTTATTCAGAACGATTAAACAAGCGTAAAGATGGGTATGGCGGGAGTTTAGATAATCGTTTGAAGTTTGCCCAAAAACTCCTTGAAACTGTTAAATCCCAGATAGAGGATATACCTATAATTGTGAGACTTTCGGCTTCAGAATTTATCGAAGGCGGCATAACACCTGAAGCCCTTAAGCCCCTTATAGCGCTTCTGGAAAAGGAAAACGTAGCTGCACTGCACCTTGGTTTTGGAAACGCGTGTGATAGCCCTGCGTGGTACTACCAGCACATGGCATTACCTGAGGGTCCAAAAATCGATGCCGCAAAGGAAATAAGGAAGCTGACAAAGCTACCGCTTATTCTCGTTGGCAAAATGGTGGAAGAAGAAAAAATTGAGACACTACTTTCTGATGGTGTCGTTGATCTGATTGCCATGGCGAGGCCTCTGGTTGCTGATCCTGGTTTACCCGGCAAAATTATACGAAATGAAGAACCCAAATTCCGATGCGGTGCCTGTCTGCAAGGGTGCCTTATGAATGTTAAATCCGGGAATTCGATAGGTTGCATTATAAATCCAACAACGGATGTTTTTGAAGAACCTAAAAAAGCTGAGCACGTGAAAAAGGTAATCGTTGTTGGTGGAGGACCTGCTGGAATGACAGCTGCACTAACACTTGTTGAGCGTGGGTACGATGTTACCCTTGTGGAAGAATCCAACCAGCTTGGAGGGCAGTTTAACTATGCGCATTTAACACCCGGCAAAGATAGAATGACATTACCGTTGGATTCGCTGAGAAATGCTGTGGAGAAAAAAGTGAAAATATTGAAAAACAAAAGAGCAGATATGGAATTGATAAAGGAAATGAAACCGGATTTTGTTGTACTTGCTACAGGTGCCGAGCCCATTGTTCCAAAGATCGATGGCCTTGACTCTGTGAAGTGGATAACGGGGAACGATGCCCTTAAAAAGGATATTTCGGGGAAGCGGGTTCTTGTCATCGGCGGTGGTCTGATTGGAATGGAAGTCGCTGAAAAGCTCCTGGAGCAGGAAAACAAAGTGGATGTTGTTGAATTGAAAGATAAAGTGGCTGATGGTATGGAACCAGTAACGGAAAAATTGATGTGGAAACGTCTTTGGGGTAAGGAAATTGACATCTATACTAACACAGCGGTTCGAGCATTTGATCCAGATGGGGTTGTTGTTGAAGACTTGAGAAATGGGGAGAAGAAAAATCTCGGGAGATATGACCTCGTTGTGCTTGCAGTTGGAACAGCTTCGCGATGTGAGCTTGAAAGCGAACTTCAAGCCTCAGATATTCCCTTTAGCGTTGTTGGTGATGCCAGGGAACTGAATCAGATAATCGGAGCTGTGAGAAGCGCTTATAGTACTGTGGTTTCTATGATATAGCAACTTGTGAGATTGTGTGCTACGAAGCAGTTCGAAACAACCATGCGGTGATTTAGAACAACCTCAAAAGAGTTCGTAACAATTCCTAAGGGATTTGTATCTGCATAATAATAGAATTAAATGGGGTGAGTATTTTGAGAAAGCTGGTAGCTGTTGGAACTAAAGATGGTGTTTATCTGAATGATGACCATTTTGGCCAATCGAAAATCTTTGTGATTTTTGAAGTGTATGGAGATCGGTTCGCTAAGGTTGAAGAACGTGAAAACCCATATTTTGGCAGGCATCAGCATGCAAAAGTAAGTGAAGTGCTTACAGTGCTTGGAGACTGTAAGGTGTGGGTAGGTTCAACTATGGGTGCAGGTTCCATGAAAAAACTAAAAGAAATGAATTATGATCCCTTTTTGGTGGAAAAGGGTTCTGCCGAGGAGGCTGTGAAAGCCTATCTCGAGGGCAAAAAGGATTAGGGGAAGGGGGTTTAATGCCCCCTTTTTAATTCTTTTATCCAGTTTGTCATAACTTCGATTACCTCTTCAGAGACAAAACCCTGTTTGTAATAATCATTGGTAGAGTGTTGTATACCGGGTTCAGTTTCCAGAAACAAATGATTCAACCCCGGAAAGGATTTAAAGGTGAAATTTTGCTTATTCGCGAACTTTTCCTTTATTGGAAGAAAATCCTCGTTCAAGGTTACTTGAAAATCTTCTTCGCCTTGTAATACAAGAACCGGTAAAGAGATTTTTTCCAACGCCGGGATTGTGGGATAGTTATCCGCATCATAATAATATGCTGCTGTCACACCACCATCTATGGGTGTGTCAGGTGGAAGCTCGTGATTCAGGAGCTTTGTAAAGAAGATTTCGATGGTTTGAAGTTGGAGCTCCGAAATACCTGTGATCGGTGCAAGATACCTGTTCTGGGAAAGGCTGAGCTGGGCGAGTTGCCTTGCGGGAGGGGCAAGCATGATTATGCCTGACACTTTGTCAGAGCGGAGAGCTATATATGGCGCTAGCTCTGCGCCCATACTATGTCCGATGATGTATAAGGAATTCACACCTGGAATTTCGACCGCCTTTTCAACCGCGGCAAGGGCATCTGTGATGTATTCATCTTCTATTGTAATTGAAGCCAATTCACTGATTTCCTTTCCATACGTATAAGTGCGTTTATCATAGCGCAATACAGCAATTCCATGTGTAGATAGGCCCCAGGCAATATCTCTGAATATCTTGTTTGGCCCCACTGTTTCATCCCTATCTGATGGGCCTGAGCCTGGGACAAGAACAGCGATAGGAAAATTCTCCAATCCCTTAGGAAGTGTTACATAGCCTTTGAGAACCCAGGGTTCTTTCCCAATGGAGATTTCTTTTTCCACAAACGATTCTGGATTTGCGTAAGGTGGGATCAGTGGTTCCGGGGGAGCAGCAGGTTGAATGAGAAATTGAGCAATTTTATTGTGTTTGTCTACAACTATGCGTACATTCGCATAACCCTGCTCAAACTTCGTGTAGAATACAACAAGAGTTCCCTCGTTGAAGGGCTGGGTATTTGTACTGTAAATTTCCACTGGTGAGCCAAACATTTGTTCAATCTGATTTTGAGCAGTTTCCATTGTCTTCACTCCAAATTGGAGTTTTACCTGGAATGATTGCATTTCAAAGGCCTGCTTATACTCTCCTGAGAAGAAAAGAGACATATACTGCCCGGCAATCTCAGTTGCTGATTCCTGAGCCAAAATAACGATGGAAAAGACCGCTATAACCACGGTGAAAAGCATCACCACTTTGGTTTTCATATACATCACCCCGTAATATATTATACCCGCTCTATTATAAAACCTTTGTGTAAAACCCGTTGGAGAATAAACTATAAAGGAGGAGGTGAAAAGATGAAACGCTTAATAATCATTTTGTTTTTGATTGTTTCAATGATGGCTTTTGCAGGCGAAGATGAGTTGAAAGCAAAACTTGAAGAAAATCCTCGCGATTTTGAAGCACTTCAGGAGTTGCTTGAGCTTTACGAGGAAAATGATGATTACTGGGGATACATATCTGCCATGGTGGAAATAACCGGAAAGCTTGAAGATGCGCCTGCAGATATAATGCCATATGTACTTCAAGCAGCAAGATATGCTGCGGATCAGTATTACGACACGGAATCGATTTCCCTGTACACGTATTTTTTGAATGCACTGCCAAGAATAATCATTTTGAAGGAATTTATGTCTAAATTTGAGTATATGTATGATTATGACGGTACCATGGAAGAGATCATCACCAAAAGCATATCCTCTTTTGAAGACCCGAAAGCGGTGCTCAAAGAGATACACAGTTATGCTTTTGATGAATACCTCACGTATGTGCAAAAAGCTGTTGAAAAAATCCTCTATGTAAAATACGGCGAAAACCAGTATATGATTCCTTTTCTGGAATCGTTACTCGATGACGGAAAATACGCTGAGGTAGAAGAGGCTCTTCGTGAGAATGAAGAGGACTTGAAAGACACTCCCATGCTTTATTACATGAAAGGCGTACTTGCCGCTGCACGGGAAAATTATGATGAAACCTACAAGCAGTTCAAAATAGCTCGGGGAATGGAAGGTGGGGCTCAAGAACTGGATAGGGCCCTGAATTTGCTGGACAAGATTTATGTTCCTGATTACCTTATAGAGTTTTATCAGGCGCTTCTCATGGATCTCGATGAAGAAAACCAACTACAAAACCTCATAAGCTACGCGGCCAGAAACAAAGGGATACAGTGGATAGCGGGTTTCTTACAAGGACTGCCAGAGCCAGCTAAGATATCAGATGCTCTTCAAGCAACGGGGACATTATACGCTATTACAGAATATTATCCAGACTCTGATATGGTTTACTTGACGTTGATTGACAATTCGGGTAAAAAGCTCCTTCGGATGCCCGGTGTCAGTTATGGACGCTTTTTCAAAGCAGGGCTCTTTTACGTTGATTTTTCAGGGAATTATCCGAAAGTTATCTATGAAGGTGAAGAGAAGAAATTCTGGGATGGTTACAACGCTGTTGATACTTCCCCGCTTGGCGACAAGTTTTTGATCTCCAGCGATGATCACTTGAAATGTATTAGCTCTGAATTTGAACTGCTTTGGGAACAGGATCTTTCGCCTTACGACGCTTTTCCGATCTCCTGGTCAGTGGATGAAAAGTATCTCCTGATCGAAAACTATGATGATTACATCCGCACACTGATCAATGCAGAGACAGGAGAACCGGTTAAAACCTTTGAAAATGTTGACGAATATGACTATCTGTTTCTTGGAAAATCCAATGAGGTCTATAGTATTGATTACGACGGTAATATTCAGATGCTTTCCCCTATCAAGCCTCTCCTGACGTCACGATTGGCAAAATGGGCAATTATGGTGGATGAAGAAAATCTATTGTACTTCGAATCTGTTTCAGGATTTCTCGATGATCTGTACCTGGGAAATCTTTTGCTTTATAGTACTCAGAGCCATACCGAAAAAGTAATCGCTTCTGATGTGCTTTTTGTTCCTTCGTCTATTCCCTCGATGTCTATTAAAGTTGGGAAGATTCTTTACGCTGGTTATGACACAACCAACGAAAAGGGCTTTATGGAAGAGTACGACATTGAATCCGGCGAGACTACAAGATTAGTAGAAACATCGAAGGTTGTTCTGGCTTTTCCGGATCTGTTGCCAAGGTAAAGTTTGACAAACTCTTCTGTTCGTAGAGGCGCCGTTCAAGGCGCCTTTTTCATATTTTGAAAAAGAGAGCTATTTTGCTATACTATGCTTGATTTTGAATGCCGCTAAAAGCAGGTGTGAGTTGTGCTAAATTATGTGATCAGAAGACTCTTTCTTCTTCCTCTTGTATTGCTTGGAGTTACACTGATAGCCTTTTCCATGATCTGGGTGCTTGGCCCCGAAGTGCTTGTGAGCGCTTATATTCAAAATCCCAGAGCTCTTGACAAAACTCCCGATACTTACGAAAGACTCGTCGCGAAATATGGTCTCGATCAACCTCTCATAATACGTTACTGGAAATGGCTCCAGAATATTTTAAAAGGCGACTGGGGGTATTCCCTTGTAGCAAAAGATAAAGTAGCAATTGCTATCTCACATAGGCTAGCTCCCACGCTTGAATTAACAGTGATTTCAGGTGTTATCATCATATTGTTGGGAGTGTGGCTTGGCACGTTTATGGCTGGAAAATATGGTAGCTGGTTTGATAAGATAACTTCCGTAATTTCAATGATAGGTTGGTCGATACCCGAATTTATTACAGGACTGTTGGTGTTTTTGATCTTTTTAAAATTGTTCAACTGGATCCCTGTTGGGCTTGCGTCGGCCGAGACATATGATATTGTGAATTCTTCACAATGGCATGCCTACACCCATTCACTCATAATCGATTCGATGCTAAATGGGAATTTTACAGTACTTGGTAATGCGTTGTTGAATTTGATAGAACCTGTTTTGACTCTGATAATAATGTGGACCTGCTACATTATGAGGATAACGAGAACCAGCATCATAGAAATCATGCACCTGGATTATATAAGGACAGCTCGTGCCAAGGGGCTGGAAGAAAAGAAAGTTCTGAAAAAACATGCGAGAAGAAACGCTCTGATCTCTGTGGTAACCATTTCAGGAAACGTTTTTGTTTATCTGCTGGCCGGGGCTGTAATCGTGGAATCGATTTTCAACAGGCCCGGCCTTGGCAGATTCATCGCCGCCGCCAGTGCACGAAAGGATTTTATCTCTGTTATAGCAACTACCTTCTATATAGGCATTATTGCAGTTTTGATGAACTTGGTTGTGGATATAATTTATACTGTAATTGATCCCCGTGTTAGGTTGAGGTAATTGTTGCTAAAACGTATAAGTCGAGTTCGCGAGCGTCCAATATTTGTTCCAGAACGTATAACTCACAGAGGGGATGTTGCCACACAAGTTTTTCAACCAACCTGCCATGTGCACCCCCCCATTTACATTGAATCCCGCCGTTATTTTGTATCCTACCTGGTTGCTGCTTCCCGCTGAAGCAAAGGTTTCACCTTTAATCCACGGCTCGAACTGTACATAGGGTCCCGCTATGTAGTAAACATAAGCGGAAAGTGTTAAAGGCAAAGAGCCTTTTGCAGACGCGTTAACTTTTGCATCTGCCGAAAATTGCACCCCTGAGTAGCTATATGATTTTGAAACGCTCTTGCTCCACCCATTTTGGTATTTAACAGTAAGGCTGGTATTGGCTGAAAGTGTTGTGGATACGTTAAATCCTATAATCCCTGATATGCTTGCTTGTGCATTTGCATCGAATTTCACTTCCATCACCAGGGTCACCGGTACGCAAGAAACCCAAAAAGTGATCCATTTCCTTTTAGTGGTGATGTTATAACTCCAGGACTTGCTTATCGAAGCTCCCGAAGAGACTGCTACAAAGGGAGTAAGGCTTGGGTTGATTGACACGGTGGTCTGGAACTTCTTTAGAACGTATTTGTACCTCCACCAGCTTACTTTTTTCCAATAATGTTGCCAGAGAAGTGAGGCCCCAAAATTCAAGCTTGCTGTCATGCCTGGTTTTACTGTAAGGGTATAATAAGTGAATTGGTGAGAGAGGGTTTGTGAGACGTAAAAGCTCCACGATCCGGAATAATCGTCTTTGAATTTATAAGGGGTGGGTTGTGTTAGCTTGGTTGATGCTTTCTCGTTAGCGAATATGATATCAAAAGCAGTGTAATCCCTCAACTGTTCGAAGAGATCCGCATTGTCATCTTTTAGTATTCGCTCCGGGGATCCACCTCCAGTGACAATCTCCTCCTTGATTCTCAAAGTATTTCCTTGTACATCTAGCTCAGCGTAAAACTTTGTTCCGCCCCCAAAATCCACTGACCAACTTTTTTGGGGTTCTTTCTGAAACGGCGAAAGAACATCCAGTATTCTTGAGCCCTCAGGAAGGATAATGGTCGTTGTTTTTTCAGTACGAATGGAGTTCTTTTCAGAACCAAGAAAAGCCGTCTCGAATATCTTGCCATCAAGTACATTTTCAAAGTATTTCAGCATCACCTTTTCCTCGGAGAAATGTTTTCTTGAAAATTGCAGGAGCTCCTGTTTGCTTTCTGGGTGTGTGAGGAGCCCTGTTACTTTCATCTCGATAATACAGGTGTAATTACCGTTTCTGTCGATATCTACTTTCAAATTCCGGTCTCCAAATCCCGGTACCGAGTCGTAGAGAAAATAGTAACTTTTTGAGATTTCGTCATAGAAATTTTGAAAAACTTCTTTTTCTTTTTCAAGCGTTTCTGCGTGTGAAATATAAATCTTAGAAAGATCTGACGCAGGTACCTTTTCAATACGCGTTATTACAGCAGAGCCATCTGGATAGATTTCTATGGTGTCTTCAATCGAACGATAAAACTGTGCAGAAAAGCCTAAAACAGCAACAACGATAAATACTACAAGCATGAATCTTCTTATCATCTTTTACACCCCCCATTTTAATCTACACAAATTATAGGTTCATTATTTTTTAAAAGAAAGGGATTGAGAAACTCCTCACAAGATTTTAGATTTTTTTATATAATCGTTACTGATAGCTTCCGAACACTAAAAAAACAGAGAGAGTCCTAAAATAGGACATTCTTTGATTGTTAGGCCTGTAAAATTGAATATAATCCTAAGGAGTGGAAAAAAGTGTGGAAGAGTATACTTTCCCAATTTTCAAGTAGGCCTGTTGCCGTTTTTTTGCTTTTTTCAATTCTTGTTTTCCTCGGTTTTTTTTCCTGGGGAAAGCTTCCCCTTGATCTTTTGCCGAATGTGGATATTCCCTATGCAGTGGTAGTAACCCCCTATATAGGGGCAGGACCTGAAGAAGTGGAATTGAATGTGACCAACCAGGTGGAAAGCGCGATAGGTCTTGTGAGTGGTGTGAAGTCATTTCACTCTCAATCGGTTGATGGTTTTTCTATTGTCCAGATAGAATTTGAGAGCGGGACAGACATGAATGCCGCCGTTTCAAGGATAAAACAATCATTAGAATCATTCGCTACAGGCCTTCCAGAAGGGGTCAACCCAATAGTAGTCGAATTCAATCCCTCTATGATACCTGTGTATATACTTGGCATTTCTTCATCTGATGGTGATGTGGAGAATGCTTCGCTGGAGCTTCAAAAAAAGCTTTCAAGAGTGGTTGGAGTTGCCAATGTGGAGAGATTGGGAATTCCGGAAAAGGAAGTAAGGATTACCCTTGATAAAGACAAACTGTCAACTTATGGTATACCATATGACATCCTTCAGACCGTTCTATCCAAAGGCGTCAGATATCCTATGGGCAATCTTGAAAGTGGCGATCAAGTTTTCAAACTTTCCGTTTCCAGTCAGTTCGAATCTCTCGATGGATTAAAAAATACGATAATTGGCATTCGCGGTATGGACAAGATGCTCACTTCTTCTCTGACGGGGCAGAGCCTCAAGTTGGGAGGAATACCCATACCTGTCAGATTAAAACAGATCGCCGATGTTGAGCTTGTCGATTCAGAAACAAGAGGTTTTGTTCAAGTAAATGGCAAAGGTGCTGCAGTACTTGTGGTTCAGAAAAAAGGCGGAACAAATACAGTTAAGGTTGCAAGGAATATTAAGCAGGCGGTTAATGAATGGCAAAATGCTCATCCTGATGTTCAGCTGATCACACTCAGTGATAGCAGTAAGTTCACAGAGAAGGCTGTTAGCGGGCTTTTCAGAAATCTTATCATAGGAGCTTTGGTGGCAACTGTTGTTATCCTGATATTCTTGAAAAACCTGACTGCTACGCTGGCAGTGGCACTGTCTATGCCTCTTTCACTGCTTATTGCCGTTACCCTGCTGTATTTCTCGGGACTTGGGCTGGATCTCATGACTCTGGGCGGTCTTACCATGGCAGTGGGGATGATTGTGGATAACAGTATTGTTGTTCTTGAAGCGATATATAGGCATCTTGAAGAAAAGAAGTCGGCGGCTGAGGCTGCTGGTTTAGGAGGAAGCGAAGTTGTTGGAGCAATATTCTCATCTACTCTCACAACCCTTGCGATGTTTGTGCCTCTTGCTTTTATCTCTGGCTTTTTCTCGCAATTCTTAAAGTATTTCGCCATAGCTCTAGCACTTTCACTTGCAGCCTCTTTACTTGTGGCGATTGTGCTTGTTCCAGCTTTTTCAGGGTTTATCAAAAGCAAGAAAAAATCGCGCAATTCCCTTGAACAAACCTATAAAAAGTGGCTAACTGTTCTACTGAGAAAAAAGGGCATTGCCATCGCCGTGTTTTTAGGCATTTTCATTGTTGGCGCTTTGTTAATGGCAACACGGAATTTTGAACTCATACCACCTATGGATAGCGGCATAATAAATATCTCTGTAAGACTTCCAGAAAATAGCAGTTATAAGGAAACAAAGGCAACTGTTGAAAAGATAACAGGAGAGATCCTTTCAAATTCCGGCGAGTACCAGCTTGAAAATCTTTATGCTAATGGTGGTACAACTGGTGGGATTTATTCGGTTTTGTTAGGTGGAAGCGAAAATACCGCTTCTATTCAACTGAGTCTAAAACCAAAAAGAGAAAGGACTTCAACTTCTCAGGAAATATCAGAAAAGCTCAGAGAAGACCTTACGCCTTTAGCTGATAAGCTGGACGCTGAAATCAAAGTTTCTGCCGGTGGCCTGGAAATAGAAAGCCTCATGGGCAATGATATTGAGATCGCATTTTACAGTGATGACTTCCAATCTCTTGAAAAGGCTACAAATCAATTTGCCCAGAAACTGAGAGGAATAGCTGGTGTGGTGAATGTCAGCACAAATTTTGAAGAGAAAGAGAAGAACCTCGAATTGAAAATAGACAGGGGTAAAGCTATCATGTCGGGTATTGTTCCTATGCAGGTTATAGGAGCCATCCAACCCTATACTATGGGGGTTGACCTTGGAGATATTTTCATAAAAGGCGAAAGAGTACCTTTGAAACTCTGTTATGAAACTCCTGAAGATGGGTACCAGTGGTTGAAATCAATTCCCGTAGATTCTATGCTTGGAAAGCCAAGTTATGTAGGAGTGGTAGCTCAGCTCGGCATCAAAGAAACACCAAAAAGCATCGATCATAAAGATGGCCATAGAGTTGGCTATGTGGAGGTTAGCATATCCGGTCGTACATTGAGCCAGGTAGTAAAGGATGTGAACGCTTTACTTCAAAGCGATGAAAATCTGTTGCAATTTACCCCTGAACTTGGCGGACAAGCATCTAACCTTCAAGAGACGCTAAAGCAATTCGCTTTTGCGCTTGTGGTGGGAATCGTTTTAATGTATTTAGTGATTGGCGCACAGTTCGAATCTCTAGTGTATCCTTTTGTCATATTCCTTACCCTACCCATGGCCATAATAGGTGTAGCAGTTGTTTCTGTTATAAGCGGTAAGGCAATAAGTATTGGAAGCCTTATGGGAATTCTCACTCTTATAGGTGTAACGGTGAACAATGGAATCGTGATGGTAACGTATATCAATCAGTTAAGGGAAAGAGGAATGGAGTTAACAAGGGCTGTTATTGAAGGAGCCGGAAGGCGCTTAAGGCCAATTCTCATGACTTCTCTTACGACTGTGGTTGCACTCTTACCCACTATTTTCTCCCGGGCTGAAGGTGCTGAGCTGGAAAGCCCTCTGGCATTAACGATAGCAGCAGGACTCCTTTTCGGGGTGTTTTTCACACTGTTTTTGATACCGGTCCTTTACAGTATTTTTGATAAACTTTCCTTTAGATTCAAAAAATAAGGGCGGTTAACACCGCCCTTTTTCTTCATCTATGAGCTTTCTGTAAAGTTCCATGGCTTTTAAGGTAATTTTATCCGGAGCCGCGAGTTGCTTATTGTCTATTTTTCGCACAGGCATCACCATAGAGACGGTGCTCACCAGGAAGACTTCATCGGCTTTCAAAAATTCGTCGTAATAAACTCTTCTTTCCACAACTTCCACGCCATTTTCTTTGAGAAGCTTGACAACCTTGCTTCTGGTAATGCCCGGAAGTATATTGTCTATTTCAGGTGTTATCACTGTATGGTTTTTTACAAGAAAATAATTCGAACTTCCTCCTTCAGTCGCGTACCTGCCCTTTGAATCCTCTCTGTACATGAGTGCCTCATAACCCCCACGCTTATATGCGAAGTTTTTAGCCATCACATTGGGTAAAAGGTTAATCGTCTTGTGCTCACACAATTTATGCCTAAGATCGGGAAAGCCAAAGACAACTGCGCCTCTTTCCCAATTCGAAGGGTCTATTTCGCGCAGCGGGATAGCTAACATGAAAAAAGTAGGTTGTGTGTTTTCAGATGGATACTTGTGTTCGCGGTTTTGATCGATACCGCGGGTTAGTTCTACATACAGCTCGCCATCATCTATACCATTGAATGCGATTAATTCCCGGGCCCTGTCTTTTATTTCATCAAGCGAATATGGAAAGGGAATACCAAAAAATACAGCGCTACTCTTCATTCGTGCCAGGTGGTCTTCGAAGAAGAAAATATGCCCATCCTTTACCCTTAGAACTTCAAAAAGCCCATCTCCAAAAGTTAGGCCTCTGTTTTCGAGTGTTATTAGCCTTTCTTTTTTCTCAATGAATTTTCCATCCAAAAAAGCTTTCATCTGACTGTCAAGCCTTTTTTGGGTTAAACCAGCCCGCTCTTTCCATAGCCTTTCTGGCAGCCAATGAACTTTTTCCATCACCTCTTGCCACGTTTACCGAAACATCTTTCCCTACGGTTTTGGCAATTTCTGCAACTTGCTCATGAGTGAATCCTGGGCAAAGGATTATCGCGTTTCCACCTTTGCTCGCGAAATCCTTGCATATGTCCAGAATCCTGGAAAAATCACTGTGTTTCACGAGTACAACTTCGACTTCAGAAAGTTCCGTTTTTACAAGAGCTCTGTCTTTTACTGGATTGGCGTCTGGCGACCCAGAGAGAAATAGGCTTTTAAAGGGCATATTTATCACTCCTTGGATAATGAGCTATATATAGTTTATACCCGGAGCATTGCTAAAATCAACCTTCGGTTTCCGTTTTCAGTACGTTTAATTTTCCTGTTGCGAGGAAAGGAATTGTCACGCCAATTGTAAGTGATAGCGCTACAAGCACCAGATAATGCGCTGGCATCCTATCTACAAGGAACCCAAAGAGAGCGGTTCCGAGCGGAACGATGAGCTGTGATAGCACAGAAAGCACCGAAAAAGCCCGGGAACGCACTTCCGTGGGGATAGTCCGCTGGAAAAAAACGTTGAGGGGCGTGTTTATAAATGCGTTCAGCGTACCAGCTACGATGAACGATACTGACAGAACGCCAAGGTACATCCAGCTCGCGCCGCCAAAAGTTTTTACCAGCATTGGGAACATAAGCACATTGAATACAAAAAATGCGCCTATTTGACCAAAAAGCCCCACATCAAAGAGTTTTCCCGGGTTTGTCCTGGAGAGGAAGGATGCTATTAATAAATTCCCTATCAAACCACCCACAACCCAGGTGGAATTTAAAATACCATATTGCTGGCTGCTGAATCCCACGACAGTTCTGGCGAAATAAGGCATAACAACCATGAATACAGGTGCCATAAGGAAGTTCGTTATCATCGCAAAGGTCATTATCAGGAAAATATCTGACCTGTTCTTCAGAAATGCTAACCCTCCCTTAAAATCCTCGAAGAATTGTCTGGCTGTCATCTTCTTTTTCTCTGTTGTTTGCTTGTACTCTATAAACATCTCACTGATACCCGAAGCAATGAAAGATGAAGCGTTTAAGATAAAAACGATGCCGATCCCCAGAGGATATAGTATTCCCCCAACAGCTGGTCCAATGATGTAGCTGAAGCTGTTTATCGAACCGAGAATTGAGTTAGCCCTTGTGAGTTTTTCTTTGGGAACTATATCAGGCACCATAGCACCAGTTGCGGGATCAAAAAAGATATCAAGGGTTGAAATTAAAAGCTGAGATATGTATATAACAACGAGTGACAGCATTCCTTTATAGGCGATAAATGCCAGGAGAAAAATCAACACTCCTCTGGCAAAGTCCAAATAAACCATTATTTTCTTCCTGTTGAACCTATCTCCAACCACACCAGCAAACGGAGCGAAAATCACTCTTGGAAGCATACTCACTACGAGAAAAGTCCCCATCATCGTACCTGAACCGGTGATGTCGAGGATGTATAGTGACAAAGCTAAATACTGTACCCCGCTTCCAATGAGAGAAACAAATCTTCCTGCGGCATAAAGCCAGAAATTCTTCAGATAATTTTTCATCACATCACCTCAATTATTTTAATGTATTTCTTAAATAATATCATATTTCGCCGAAAATATTCAAGTTGCATATCGCTATATTGGAAAGAATTCTTAAAAAATATTATATTTTTTACTTATAGAAATTTGATCGCCTAAACCCACACATTTTAATGAGGGGATACAGACTTTGTTTGTAAGGTATATTATTGTTCTGTTGAATACGAATACACAAAATCGGAAACAATCAAGACTTCGAACCAAACTCAAAAGGAGGAAGTCAATATCAATAGCGGTACCTGCACCTTTCTCTAATTGCAGATGTAAGGAAGCTTGTCTGCTTTCCTGAATGAGCACCAGACTGTTAAACCAAAGGCAAAAGATATCATGATCAATTTTTTTGGCTAAACAAAACTCTATGAATAACACTATAATAACTATGTATTATTATATATAATTGTCTTAAATAGGTATATTGGAAGGTGAAATCATATAAAAATGCTCAAGTTAAAGCGAATCATTATTTTATTTATACTCCTGATAAGCACTTCTTTATTTGCTAGTGATTTGCTTCTTGTTGGTGTATACCAAAATGCCCCATTAAATTATATGGATGGAAACACCCCTAAGGGATTCTTTGTAGATCTTGCCAAAGATTGGGCTTTAGCTTCAGGATATGAGCTCAGCTTTGTTTACGGGGAATTTCCTGATTTGCTTGAGAAGATAAAAAACAATGAAATTGATTTGCTTCTAAGTGCCGCAAAATCGCCTGAACGTGAGAAATTTATGGCCTTCAACAACACGCCTCTTTTCACTAATCATGGAGTTGTAATTGTCAGGAATTCTTCTGAAATTGTTTCAATTTCACAGCTCTCCGGTAAAACGATAGGCGTACTCACCGAGGACATTTACGAACCCCTTCTGGATGAGTTTACAGAAGAGAAAAATCTAACAATCAAAAAGGTTTATTACCGGTCTTACGAAGAGATTGTAAATTCAATAATGGCAGGGAATATTGATGCCGGCTTGCTGAATTATAGCTTGAGCACTTATTATCTGAATAATGGCCGTGGCTTGAAGATGGTTATTGAAAAACTTGGTTCGGTGGATCTTTATATCGGGCTGAGCAAAAAACGCCAGGGACTCAAAGCTTCTCTGGATAATTTTTTTCAGAAACAATTAAAGGACAAAGAAAGCACTTATTATTCAGTTCTTGAGAAATGGTTCGGTAAATATCTCATGCCTTCGATTAATGAAGAAAAAGCAAAGCGATTGCTAACAGTTGGCATTATAATTATCGGCATCTCTACCCTTGGAGCATTGACAGCCGTTTTTTCTTACCGGATTATAAAATCAAAGCTCCATAAAAGCGAAATACACGTCGAGGAACTCAACAAACTCCTCCTTGATGCAGTTGCTACATTTGCGGAAATGAATCCAAATGTCTCAGACCGCATATTTTTTGAAAAACTGCTTGATCTTGCACTTGAATTCATTCCAGAAGCTGATAGCGGGTGTGTTTCGGTGATTTCTGATGGCTTCTGGAAGTTCAGGGCTGTGAGAGGATATGACAGTTCGCTGTATGATCTGAAAATTCCTGCAGAATATATGATTAATGCCAAAGAAAAAGCCATTGTTGTCAAAAATATTTCTGATTACAACAAGAAAGAATTGCCTGAGAAGTACCAGAAAGCTTTTATAAAAGCCGGGGCTTTAGAAATCAAGGTATCTTTGATGGTTGGCTATTACGTCAACGGAGAATATCTTGGAAATATAAGCCTTGATACGAAAAAAGACACAGAATTTTCAGAGAGTTCCAGGATAAAACTCGAATATCTTGGAAAAATCGCTTCCCAGTTTTTCAGAATGAGGCAGGTTACTGAACTGGAAAACCAGGCAAAAGAGGAAGTTATCTATGCCCTTGTAAGGGCTCTTGAAACAGGGGATCCCTATACAAGCGGCCATAGTGTTCGTGTAGCTAACTATGCAATTATGCTTGGAAAAAGATTGAATTTGAATGAGGATGAACTCAACACACTAAAATGGGCTGCGTTGTTGCATGATATCGGGAAGATAGGTGTACCGAGAGAGATCCTGTTAAAAACCGGAAAATTGAATGCTTACGAACTGCAAATCATAAGGGAACATGTAAAAACGGGGGTGGATATGTTAAAGAACTTTCGCTCTCTAAAGAAAATGATCCCTATTATCGCCGCGCATCATGAGCGCTGGGATGGCAAGGGATACCCTGAAGGCCTTAAAGGCGAGGAAATTCCACTGCTGTCGCGAATCCTTTCGATCGTCGATGCATACGATGCAATGAGAAGCAACAGGCCATATAGAGCACCTATAAGCTTCGAAGAAGCTCTTGAAGGAATCATAAAAAATGCTGGAACTCAGTTCGATCCGCAAATAGCAAGGATATTTGTTGAATACGTCCATGAAATAGATTTAACCCATTTTAAGGAGGACACGCTGAGAAAATCATGAGAAAAGCCCTTGTGCTCAGTGGAGGCGGAGCGAAAGGCGCAGCACATGTAGGAGTGATAAAAGCCCTTGAAGAAGCGGGTTTTAGACCCGATTTCATCGTTGGGGTTAGTATAGGGGCCGTTGTTGGCGCTGGCTATGCTCTTTTAGGGGATGCTTCGTTATTGTGGAGGTACGCACATAAGGTTTACAAAAGGGCTTTGAAATTCTTCCCTTTTGATTTTTCCGCTCTTGATCATAAGTATTCTCCTTTTTTCGCTAAACTTGGTTGCTGGTATATGTCTTTAAGGATATCCGTATTACCATCGTGGATTTATTTCGGCATCTTCAGGCATTATTTGAAGAGATTCCGCTTTGAAGATGTGAAAATACCCTTTTGCTGTATTGCCTGTGATCTGAACAGTGGAGAGGATGTTTTTCTTTCTTCTGGAAGGCTTCTGGAGGCTGTGGAGGCTTCTATGTCAATTCCAGGAATTTTTCCTCCCATAAAGTTGCAAGGAAGATTGTTGGTAGATGGGGGAACGTTGAATAACCTGCCTGTTTCCGCTGCCAGGAAACTTGGAGCTGAATATGTCGTGGCGGTGAACTTGATGGAAAAGCAACATAGCCCAAAGAAACCCGAAACTTCAAACCAGATTCTTACTACGATTAATGAAGCTATAACGGAGAAATTGTCAACCTTACGTAGAGAAGAGGAAAAAGCTGATTTTCTCATTATTCCACCGGTTTCGCATATTGGCACTTTGAAATTCAGAGAATCCTTTGAATTAATGGAAAGTTCTTACACTTATACAAAAGGCCTACTTAAGAAGAGGGAAATAAGAGTATGAATCTTCACGCTGGGGGATTTGGGCTTTCAGGACTTATGGCTATTCCGTACATACGTAAATATTTACGAAAAGAAAAAACAACGGGAATTATCCTGAACGGCATTGCGGGCTTGTACACCATCTCTGCTAAGGAATTTAGCAAGAGAAAAGCTGCTGAAATTGTTCTGGATTTTTTGAAAACTTTTGAAGATCCCCTCAAGGTCATGGAAAGAGCTTATGCCGGAAGTTGTAAAGGAAGCACTACCGGGAGAAAAGAAATAGCCTACTGTGCCCGCTGGACGACTGCCGGCTATCTGGCTAACTGGGAAAGTTTTTGCTGGTTTGAATCTTTCTCGAACACAGTTTATACCGGCATCTATATCGAACTCCTGGATTTGGTGGAGAAAAGGCCACTCCTTTTCAATGGTACTGCAAAGGCCATGGCTCAAGCTTCTGTTGCTTTTCCGGGGCTTTTTCCCCCGCTTGGGGGGAGATATGTGAGCACAACGTACTACACACAAATTCCCGTCTCATTTGTTGAAGATGGTGATACGGTAATCCTGAATTTGCTAAAATCAGATGCTTCTCCGCAAAATGCCAACCAGATACTTACCCGGGTACTCCAGCTCAGGCAAATCGCTCTGGCTAAAGAACTGCTTGGCAGAAAGAAAGTCGAAACCCTCCATCCGGAGGGTCGAATAAACTGGGATAAACTCAAAGATGAGAACTTTCTTTTAGAAATATTTGATCATTGAGCTTTTTGATTGTCTGATTTTCTGTAAGGCAACGGAACATATTGTACTGAAGGCCTGCGCTGTTCAGTCTGTTTGTAATGGTTCATTAACGAGTATATTTCCTCTGGCATTTCTGAGTTCACCTTTAGCCCAAGTGCTTGAGCTTCTTCGACGGTAATAGGGTAATCATGGGTCCATGTCCCGGAACAGAGCTTTTCGGAAAGCTCTTCCGCTTCTTCTTCACCCATCTTCTCGAGGAGAAGCTCCTTTACGAACTTTTTCATCTGTCCAATGGCCTTTTTTGATATATCTGCCAGTATCATCGTTTCGTCATCAACGTTGTTTTTGTCCTTGGTTTCCACTACGCTCAAAATTGAAGCAGCTGGATATTGCCCTATTTGTGGGTCTAAAGGACCCAGCACAGCATTTTCGTCCATAATGATTTCATCAGCGGAGAGGGCGATCAATGTACCGCCAGACATGGCATAATGTGGGACAAAGACTGTCACCTTGCCTTTGTGTTTCTTCAAAGCCCTTGCAATTTGCTCGGCGGCCAGAACAAGGCCTCCGGGTGTGTGTATGATGAAATCGATGGGCATATCATCCGGGGTTAGTTTAATCGCCCTGAGCACTTCTTCTGAATCTTCGATGTCGATAAATCTATTCATTTTCAATCCAAAGAAACTCATCGCTTCCTGCCTATGGATAAGGGTAATCACCCGGCTTTTCCTTTTGTTCTCGAGTTCCCTTATAGCGGCCAATCTTGTTCCTTTTAAGTTGACAGAGCGGAGGAAGGGTACAAACATGCTGATTATGAATATCATCCAGAAAATTTGGAATATTAGCGTACCTACATCCATCAGAGCACCTCCTTTTCAGATGGTACAAATAGTCAAGCTTTCTTGCTTTTTGTAAAAGAATATATAACCAGAAATTCCACAAAGAGCGCGACGACAATGGCTGATCCCGGTGGAATGTTGAGGTAGTAGGCTAAAATCATGCCACAGAAAGATGCACCTATACTCAAGCCAATGGCAAAGGTAACCATACCCTTAAATGTTTTTGCCATCAATTTAGCCGTGGCCGCGGGAGTAACAAGAAACGCAGTTACGAGAATTATCCCGGCTATTTTCACAGAAGCCACGATACTTAAAGATATGCCTATGAGCACCGAATAATGTATAAATCCGGTATTGACGCCAAAGTGCTTTGCCATTTTTTCATCAAAGGAGTAATAAACGATTTCTCTGTGAAAAAGCGAGAAAAACAAGACAGCGATAACGACAAGTATTAGCAAAAGTACCACATCGGCTTTTGAAACAAGCAAGATGTTTCCGAAGAGATAGCTCATCACGTCAGGTGTGTAACCCTTGACGAAGGAGAGGAAAATAACTCCCAGTGCCATTGACAATGGAAGTAAGATGCCTATCATGCTGTTTTCCGAAACCCGCCTTTTTTGACTGAAATAGCTTATGGTTATGGCAAAAGCAACCGCGGAAATGGCTGCTACGAGTGTACTGCTTATTCCAATCAAAAATCCGAGAGCAAGGCCTCCAAACGATGCGTGGGCTGCGCCATCACCTATGAATTCTATTTTTCGTAAGACGACAACCGTTGAAAACAACGCTGTCAAAATGCTTACCAGTATGCTGGCGAAAAATGCGTTTTTTAAGAACTCAAAGACAAACATATCCTGAAAAAAACTCATAGTTCATGCTCCCTATGCAAATGGTCTTTTCCTCGTATCAACAAGTCAAAATCAGGAGAAAAGATAACCTGTAAATCCTCTGGAGATACTTCGTGAGTGCTCTTGTGACAATGAAGAGTTTTGTTCAGGCACATTATGCGATCACAGGCGTCAAAAACGAGTCCTATGTCATGGCTCACCATAAGCAGGGTAAGGCCCTTTTCTTTTTTCAAACTGCTGAGTAGTTCGTAAAAGGAAGCTTTGCCCATCTCATCGATACCTGCTTCTGGCTCATCGAGAATCAGAATTTCAGGCTCTGTTGCAAGAGCTCTTGCGAGCATGACGCGCTGGTATTCACCACCAGAGAGCACTCCGATTCTTCTGTCATAGAGCTCTTCAGCGCCCACGATTTTGAGCAACTCTTTCACTTTTTCCCAATCCGTACTATTGAAAAATCTCAATGGCCCTTTTTTCTTATAAAGACCCATAGCCACAGCGTCCTTAACGGATATGGGGAAATCTCTTTCGAAATCTTTTTGTTGGGGAAGGTAACCGATTTGCCCTTTTAGTTCTACCTTTCCCTGATAACCTTCAAGCTCTCCGATGATGGCTTTTACAAGCGTGGATTTGCCGGCACCGTTCGGGCCGATAAGTCCAACAAATTCCCCACGCCTTATTTCAAAGGATATATTTTGTAAAATGTGATTTCTTCCAACATTGTAGTTTAGATTCTCAATTTTCAAGATCACATCAATGGACATTTATAACCTCCATTATACGGGTGATATTCCAGTTTAGGAAATCTTTGAAATCCTTCCTTCCTATACCGAGAGGGTCGAGTTCAGATTTAGCAATTCCAGCTTCTCTAACCACTATCTCTATGGATTTGTTGTTTTGCTGGTATTCCCCAAAAGCGGCGATGTATTCTCCGCTTTTCGCGGCTTTGATTATATCTTTTAACTCAGAAATAGTTGGCTCGTCACCGTGGCCTTCAAAAAGGGAAACGGTGCCAATTCCAAAATCACGGAAAAAATAATAGAAGCTCGGATGTGACATCAATATTTTTTTGCCTGCAAAGGGAAGAAAATATTCTGATAGATTTTTATATATCTCTTTTAGATTGTCGATGAGCTTTTCTGCGTTTTCAGTGTAAAGATTTGCCTTTGAAGGTTCTATCTTCATTAGATCTTTTGTTAGGCCAGGAATTATATACTTGGTGAGCAAAGAAATCCCCAGCCAAATGTGTGGGTTTATATGATCTTCGTTTGGGGTAGAATCCGATGATGAACGAAGTACTTTATCAACATATGAGGAAACAAAAATGACCCTTTTCCCTGAACGTTCAAGCCAATCCAATTTTTCAGTCAAAAAGCTTTCCAGCTCAAATCCGTTTGCAACTATTAGATCGGCACTTGAAAGTTTCCGGATATCTTCCATATTGGGTGAATATATATGTGGATTCTGACCGGGTTCAATCAAAAGGGTGACATTATCGGTTTCAGCAGTGATCTCTTTCAAGAGCAAATAATAGGGATTTATTGTGGTGATTATATTCAAAGCAAACAGCGAGGAAGTGATAAGTAAAATCAAAAATATGATGGCTATTATTGGCTTCACCGCACTCACCTCCTTTTCACTGTTCGGAAAGCTTTTTGCGGCATTCTGAGCATATGCCTACAAAATAAAATATGTGGTCGAGAATCTTGTAATCGTGTTTTTTTTCGAGTTCTTTCTGAATCCTATTGGCGAAACATATGTCAAAAGCCTCGAGCCTACCGCACATTTTGCAGTACAAATAATGTCTGGGGTGCTCTGTGGCTTTAAAAAAGTATCTCGTATTTCCGTCAAAGGTGATGGACTTTATCATTTCTCTTTCTTCCAAATAACAAAGCCCTCTGTATACACTGGAAAGATTGGGTTTCTCATCGAGATTCTGGTATATTTCCTCGGCACATAAAGGAACCTTAGAGCGTTCTATGAGGTTCAATATCTCTTTTCTAAGCTTTGTAAGACCTTTCAACATTATCACCTCGCGAATCGTTTGCGCAAATGATTTGCATAAGATTCTATAACAATCAGCTGCAGTTGTCAAGAAGTGAGTTAGAACTATGTTAACGATTTATACCTTAAAGCTATGGCAGTAAGGGAGATTTTTAGTGTAAAATTGCGAAGAAGCTTTATGTTGGAGGGTTGTATGACATACTTGATATTCGCCACTTTATGTAGTGTTTCCATTATTTTGTTTCTTCGCTTTAGTGAAGGGATGAACCTGAACAGGTATGTTGTTACCAGCGCAAATTATTTGATAGCCTCTGTTATTACGCTTTTTTTGGTTTTAAAAGGCGATATTCTTTTGGATTCAGATGGAATGTGGAGTTTTTTAACAGAGTTTTGGGATGTTTTCAGGAATTCAAAAACCTTTTCTAATGCCGCCTCACCCTGGTGGGCACTCTTTCTCGGTGTCATTGCGGGAAATTTCTTTTTTCTCGCCTTTATTTATTATCAAAAGAGTTTGAAAGAAAGCGGCGTAGCCGTTACAGGTGTTATTGGGAAACTGAGCGTTGTGGTATTGCCACCATTCTTTGCTTTGGTTCTGTGGCTTGAAATACCTGGACCGATACGTTGTCTTGGAATAGTATTTGCCATCATCTCTGTGTTGTTGAGCGGAAAAAAGACCGGTGAATCTCATTTAAAACCAAGTGTTGCTGTAATTCTTTTCTTCATGTTCTCTGGCTTCGCAGAATTTTTCAATAAGCTTTTTCAGAAGTACGCAACTATTTCAACAAGGCCATTGTTTCTCTTTGCGGTTTTTTCAACTGCTTTGGTCATCAGCATGCCCTTTGTGATAAGAAGTCGTAAACCCAGATGGATTGAAGTTGGTATCGGTCTTGTGGTAGGGGTTCCCAACTTGTTCTCTTCATTTTTCCTTATTTCAGCATTGAATTCTGTACCGGCTTCTGTCGCATTTCCGTTGTACGGTATTGGCAGCCTTATGTTGATGAGCATTGGTGGAATGCTCTTATTCAAGGAGATTCTCGACAAAAAAGACTGGCTTATGATAGCCAGTGCTGTGGTTTCTATTGCTTTACTGAGCGGGGGAAACTGAGATGCGAAAATATGACCTGATCGTTATAGGCGCTGGTCCCGCAGGCCTTTTCGCATCGATAAATGCTGCCGCATGTAACCTGTCCGTGCTTTTGCTCGAAAAAAAGGATCGTCCTGGAAGAAAGTTGTTGATATCGGGTTCGGGCAAATGTAACCTCACTCATACGGGTACTCCAGATGAACTCTTATCTCATTACAACGGTGAAGAAAAGTTCGTCAAACCTGCGATTTATGCATTTGATAATAAAGACCTTATCGAATATTTCAACAAAATGGGAGTTCCAACTCTTATAACCGAAAATGGCAAGGTGTTTCCAGCATCCTTTGAAGCTAGAGATGTTTTAAACATCCTTGTTGATGATGCGAGAAGAAAAGGAGTTTCAATTAAAACTTCATGCCCTGTTATTGCTGTCAAGAAAACCAATAAAGGATTTATTGTAAAAGCCACAGATAAGACCTTTGAATCCAGTGCGCTGTTAATTGCAACCGGGGGAAAAACCTATCCCTGGACGGGTTCAGAGGGTGATGGTTATCGCTTCGCAAAAGCGCTGGGCCACACCGTAATAAGCCCAGAACCCGCACTTGCACCGTTTTTTATCGAGAACTTTTCTTTAGGCGAATTATCAGGGCTTTCTTTCAAAGCTGCGAGAGTGTCTCTTTGGAAAAACGAAAGGAAAATAGTTGAAAAAGTAGGGCCACTTTTGATCACGCATAAGGGTTTTTCAGGGCCTGTGATACTCCATCTTTCAAGAGAGGCGCAAACGGGGGATGAGGTTTTGATTAATTTTCTTGATATTGATCCGGAAAAGCTCAAAAATGATCTTTTGACGCAGAAAAACATGCTTGTAAGAACGAGCTTGAAAAAACTCGGCTATCCATTAAGTCTGGTAGACAAGATAATGCAGAATTGTGGGGTTTCACTTAAAACGAACCTCAGCGTGCTCATTAAGGCAAAGAGAAAGTGCTTGATAAAAGCCTTAACGTCTTATCGAGTGAAAATAACAAAAGCAGGGTTTCAATTTGCCATGGTTACAAAAGGAGGTGTGAGATTAAGGGAAGTAAACCCGAAAACCATGGAGTCAAGAAAGGTTCAAGAGCTTTATTTTGCGGGCGAGATTCTCAATATCGACGGGGAAACTGGAGGTTACAACATTCAGTTTGCCTTTTCTTCAGCATATCTTGGAGCGAAAGCTATTTGCCATCGGCTCTGTTCGTTATGATTTTGCCCACGATTTTGGGAGTTATGCCTGCTTTAACCATATGTCGAATGAGCTTTTCCCTATCCCACAGAACTACTCCTGTTTTCCTGGCCAGTTCTCGGGCTTCACGTGTAAACCTGCTGTTTGTAACAACCATGGCCTTGCGGCAATTGTAGATTTTCCTGGAAGCATAAACCTGCTGAACAGCTGCATTGCCCACAGAATTGCTGTATCTTTTTGCTTGAACGGCGGTACGGAGAAAGCGTTTCTTTATGACCAGATCAGCCCCCTGGTCTTTACCACGCCCGGTGAGGTGCGCATTATAGCCAAGCCTTCTGAACAAAAGAAGCAAAAACCTCTCGAAGTCTTTGCCTTCAAGGTTATCTATGAGAGACATGCTTTTTTGTAC
>Ga0190347_1000093_pt1 | contig 26800 bp, 29 predicted proteins | sample 48721356_MG_FD_161652 | JGI IMG/M metagenome (GOLD analysis project Ga0190347, IMG submission 161652) | Hydrothermal vent microbial mat bacterial communities from Southern Trench, Guaymas Basin, Mexico - 4872-13-5-6_MG | ecosystem: Environmental > Aquatic > Marine > Hydrothermal vents >...
CCGAGAAAAAAATAAATATTTCAATCGGGCTTGGAGGCAGGAGCGAGCTGACGAAGGCGATAAAAAAGATTATGTGCAGGGTGCAGGCGGGGGAGGTGGAGCCTGATGAAATAGACGAGAAACTGATTGAGTCCGAATTAATCTTCAAATCCGAGCCCGACCTCGTCATTCGGTCTGGAGCCACGCTACTAACTGATTTCCTGATTTGGCAGTCGGTGTACAGCGAGTTTTACTTTACAGATGTCAATTGGGCGCGGTTCAGGAAAATAGACCTGCTCCGTGCGGTTCGCGACTTTCAGTGGCGAGAGCGGCGATTTGGTCGCTGAACTAACTTCCTCTTTTTAACAGCATTTTAACAGCATCGCCATTTGGGGTAAAGCCAAAGTCAGGAGGCGTAGGAGAGAGAAGGAAGAAGAAACGCAGCAGTTAGGAGGGCGGAACACACCCAAGGATTTCATCAGGCTCCAAAACAGTCTTGAGAGTATTGGGGGAGGTAAAGTAGAAAAAAGACAGAACAGGAGTTTATACAAAGAAAGCGAACCTGCTAAAAGGGGAAGGAAGAAAAGAAATACCAAAGGAATTAAAAGGATTTAAGATGTTTGATAAAGAGTTATTCAAGATATTGGAAAGAGCAATTCAAGATATTGGAAAGAGCAAGAGGGAGAAGACAGGAGGTGAGCGGGCAATTCCTCCCGCCCTGAAGGACGGGGTCTCCTTGCCCAAATAAAATGAAATACATCGTAGTAACCGGCGGCGTGATGAGCGGGCTCGGAAAAGGGATCACGATGGCGTCCGTCGGCAGAATCCTGAAAGACCACGGCTACAAAATCGTGCCGATAAAAATCGACCCCTACATAAACATCGACGCAGGCACGATGAACCCGTTCCAGCACGGCGAGGTCTTCGTTCTGGCAGACGGCACAGAGGTAGACCTCGACCTCGGGCACTACGAGCGGTTTATGGATGTGGACTTGCGGCGGGAACACAACCTCACCACCGGCGTCGTCTACTCCGCAGTGATCAAACGCGAGCGGCGAGGCGAATATTTGGGGCAGACAGTCCAAATTATTCCGCACATAACGAACGAGATAAAAGCACGAATTCGGGCAGTCGCAGCGAAAAGCGGTGCGGACGTGTGCTTGGTAGAAATCGGCGGCACGGTCGGCGACATCGAAAGTATGCCTTTTCTTGAGGCGGTTCGGCAAATGCACGGCGAGGAGGACGAGAACGACTTCCTCTTTGTCCACGTTACTCTTGTGCCGACCACGACGCAGAAGGAGCAGAAGACGAAGCCCACGCAGCACTCGGTTAAGGCACTCCGCGAACTTGGGCTTCAGCCCGATTTAATCGTGTGCAGGGGCGAGGAGGCGTTGCAGACGGGGGTGAAAGAGAAAATCGCGATGTTCTGCAACGTGCGGAAGGAAGCGGTGGTCAGCGCACCCGACACGGAGGACATTTACGAGGTGCCGCTGCTGCTGGAAAAGGAAGGCATCTCGGCTTACATAACACGAAAGATGCAGTTAGAACAGTTGGAGCAGTCAAAGGAAGACCACGCGTGGGAGAAAATGGTGGAGCGGCGAAAGTCGCGGCGAAAGTCGTGCACTGTAGAAAAAATTAGAATTGCAGTAGTGGGTAAGTACGCAGGGCTGGAAGACTCGTATTTAAGCATAAAAGAGGCTTTAAAGCACGCTGCTACGACGTTGGGCTGCGAAGTCGAGACGAGGTGGGTGGAGGCGGAAGTGTTAGAGGTTGAGGCTGAGGCTGAAGTTGAAGCGTCGTTTTTTGACGGCTTTGACGGCTTTCAGGGAGTGCTTGTTCCTGGGGGGTTCGGCGTTCGCGGTGCAGAGGGGAAAATAAAGGCGATTGAGTACGCGAGGACGCGGAAGATTCCGTTTCTTGGGCTTTGCTTTGGTTTTCAGTTGGCAGTGGTCGAGGCGGCGCGGAACCTTGCAGGGCTTGAGGACGTGAACAGTTCTGAACTCTCTGCTGCGACGCCGCACCCTGTTGTGTGTTTGTTGGAGGAGCAAGCAGGCGTGGTCGAGAAGGGCGGAACAATGCGACTGGGCGACTACGAGGTTTTCATAAAAAAAGACACTTTGGCGGCGAAGGTCTACGAGGTGCACGGGGTGCACGGAGTGCACGGGGCAGCGAGAGTAGTGGAACGGCACAGGCACAGGTACGAGGTGAACCCTGCGTACGCAGAGCGGTTAGAGCAGGCGGGCGTGATTTTTTCTGGCACCGACCGGAGTGGGCTGCGGAAGGAAATTTTAGAAATTCCTGCTACTCAGCACCCCTTCTTCCTCGCCACGCAGTTCCACCCGGAGTTTAAGTCGCGACCGAACAAGCCCTCGCCACCGTTTAAGGCGTTTCTGGCGGCGTGTTTGAAAAAATGAAAAAACCTGACGACGAAATTGAAAATATTTATCATAAAAAATATTTAGAGCAGTGTGGCGTGAAACTTCCAAAATTAACTGGCTCACAAGGAAATTACTCCAAAGACGCTCTCGTCTTGGTCTACTTGGCGCAGGGCTACCCAAACACAAAAAAATCTCAAAAGGCGAACTAACACAATTTATTCGGCTCTACGACCCCTCTGTAAACGACGTCCAGCAAGCGAGACACCTTGCCGCTCAAAAGGGGTGGTTTATTGCCGCAGGCGGTCGCGATAATCGAGATGTCGTTCTGGCACGGGGCGAGTACCAACTCGTCTCCCTGAAAAAGCCTTACCCCGCCTTTCACGGGCACAGAGTAGAAGAAACAGAGGACTGGGAAGAGTTGAAGAGACGGTACGGCTACCGGTGTGCTACTTGCGGTTCAAGGGAGGGCGAGCCAAACATTCACTGGCCAAACACCACTACAAAATTACAAAAAAGCCACAAAGACCCGACTAAACCGCTGGTTCCACAGAACACCCTTCCTCAGTGCCAAAAATGCAACCGAGCAGACAGAAACAATTGGGTTTACGACGAGAGAGGTCGTGTGATAAAATTAGCAAATCCCACTGTAATAAAACGGTCAGACAAAGAAATTAGGTGGAAGGTCTACAAAATCTTGCACGAAGAGTTTGAGGGGGTAAACCCAAATGACCCAAATGAACGAGAAGAACGAGAAAATGCTGAATAAAATCTTGTGTGGAGACGCTGAAAAAATATTGCCCGAAATTGAAGACTGCTCAATTGACCTCGTCTTGACAGACCCGCCGTATTTCTTGGACAAAATGGACAACCACTGGAGCCACAAAACCGTCTCAACCCTGACCGACTACTGCCGCACTGTAAAATCGCTCCCGCCGGGAATGAAGTTTGACAAAGAGCAGGGGAAAAGATTTTACAAATGGTTTCTGAAAATCTCGAAGGAGTTGCACAGGGTGTTAAAACCCGGCGGTTTCTTCTTCTCGTTCTCAAGCCCGCGGCTTTACCACAGAATGGCTTCCGCGGTTGACGACGCGGGTTTTTTGATAAGGGACTGCTTTATTTGGCTTTACACGCAGAACCAGCCGAAAGCAATGTCGCTCAACCATTTTATCGAGAAGTTGAACTGCGACGGAGAGACAAAAAATGAATTGAAAGAACGGCTGAACGGGTGGAAGACCCCGCAGATAAAATCCTGCTTCGAGCCGATTGTGTTGGCTCAAAAGGAGTGCGAGAAGACTTTTCTGAACAACATCTTAAAGCACAACGTCGGGCTCTTAAACACGAGCGTGAAAATCGGAGTTGGAGAAAGGGTAGGAGAAGGAATGTTTCCCGCAAATGTCGTGACCACGCAAGAAATTAGCGAGGCTGTGGACAGGTGTTTTCTTCTGCCGAAGCCGAGCAAAGACGAGAAAGGAGTGTTCAACACGCACAAAACCGTGAAACCGCTGGCAATTTGTGAGCACTTAATCAAACTAACGACCTTCTCTGAAGAGGCGGTTGTTTTAGACCCGTTTGTAGGAAGCGGGACGACCGCGGTTGCAGCAAAGAAGTTGGGAAGAAAATTCGTTGGGATTGACAGTAACCGGGAGTACGTGGAGGTTGCGTTGAGGAGGTTGGAAAAGTTAGGAAGACAAAAAAATGCCCACTTTTGGCAGGAAACTTGAGGAGTTGCGGAGAGGCGTAAGAGAGAGAGGGAGGGCGGAAGGCGGGTTAGTTGTCGCTTTCTCGGGCGGTGTGGACAGCGGTCTTCTGCTGACTGTTGCTCACGAGGTGTTGGGAGAAGTTGGAGCGAGGGTCTTGGGGGTGACGCTCGAGAGCGAACTCTTGCCAAAGCGGGAGTTAGAGCAGGCGAGGAGTTTTTTAGAACGCACGGGCGTCCGGCACAGGCGAGTGCAGTTCGCGTGGCAGGAGAACGAGGATTTTGTCAGGAACCCGCGAGAGAGGTGCTATTTTTGTAAGAAGCAGTTTTCGCGGGTCTTAAAGGCGGTTGCAGCGGAAGAAGGGCTAAAAACCGTCGCAGAGGGGGTTACCGCCTCCGACCTTGTGCAAGACCGTCCTGGAATCGCCGCAGCGGAAGAAGAAGGCGTTTGGCACCCGCTGGCGGAAGTCGGGCTAACGAAGGAGGAGGTGCGGCAGGCGGCGAAGGAGTTGGGTCTGCCTTTCTGGGACAAGCCCGCTTCTCCGTGCTTGGCTACGAGGATTGAGCACGGCGAGCGGGTAACGGTGGAGCGGCTGGCGCGGGTGGAGGCAGCGGAGAATTTCTTGAAGGATTTGGGCTTTGGCTGGCACAGCGTCGGGCAAGGCAGGCACGGAGAAGGGCAGGTTAGGGTTAGGCTGCACCGCGGGGGAGTAGCGAGGCTTGAGGTTGAGAGAGAGGAGTTTGAAGCGTTCTTAGACGGAAAGAAGCTTGAGGAGATTTGTGGCAGACTGAAGGGGCTTGGGTTCAATTTCGTCACGCTTGACCTCGAGGGCTACAGAAATGAAATAAAAGGAGCAGTTGGAGGGAAAGTGTAGCGTTTTAATGCTCTCGGAAGTGAAATCTGAAAGGCAGCGTCCCCTTCGTCTCGTACACCGCCCACGAGAAGTACAGCAGTGCGTAGAGCCACAGGAAAGCATAATAAATGCAGATCGTAACATTCTCGCTGACGCCGATTGGAAAAATTGTAGAGAAGAGAATGTACAGGAGCATAAAAGTAACGGGAACCGAGAGAATGGACGCAAAGACCGTTAGCCACGCAACAGAGTTGCTAAAGAGTCGGAATTCACTTGTAATTAGCGCCCACCAGAGCACAAAAAATGCGAGCGTGAGGTAGTGAATGCCGCCTAAATTGACCTCGATCATCAAGAAAAAGGCGGACATCGTAATTATCGCCAAGAGGATGGATTTTACAGCGAAAGCCATTGAAGTGCCGGGAACAATCGCCCTTCTTACCTCCGCCTCCCCTCTCACCCCTCTCGCCCTCGCTCCCTCTCCCTCTCCCTCTGCCCCCCCCGTACCTACCGCCGCGCCAACTTTTGGTTTCACCTGCTCCTCAATCACGGTCTCAACCATTCGGTCGATTTTGTTGATGCGACTTTCTAATCCTTCCATTCCGACCTGCGTCTCGGCTACCTTCCGCAGCACCGGCTCCAGCCGCGTGTAAATCCCCTTTTCAAAGGCAGAATTCACGAGACTCTCGTAGTAGACCGATTTTTTGTAGATGCGGACCGAGAAATGCCCGAGTGCGCCGCCGACCGCGAGGAAGACAAAATCAACCACGATGCCGTGCAAGTTAAATTGAAGGAGCAGGTCAACCGAAAGCGAGAAGATCGAGAAGGCGGTTAGAACCGCAGCGATGACCAGACTAATCGCTAACCCTACCTTCTCTGTCGCGGGCATCGTTGCGGTTGCCCCGCTGGCTTGTGGTGTCGGCGTCGGTGCGTTCCCCATTTCTGTTCTAAATCCCGCTCATTAAATTTTGCTCATCAAATCCTCAACCTCAGGGTCAGAGCAGACTTCTACGGGCTTGCCGTCTGTCAAGTTGCAAATCAACGCAGTTAAGACCTTCGCTTCCTGCTCCTCGCCGATGCTTGTGCCAGCGCCGGGTCGGTAATATTTGCAGCCCAGAACCAGTGTCGGCACGCCACCACCGGGATTATATTTCTCGAAGATTTCCCTGTCCGCGCTGAAATTTCCCATATTGTCGTGCAGCGAAATGAAGCCCTCAAACTTTGCGGTGACATTCTGGAAGACTGGATGCTCCCACTTGCAGTACCCGCACCCTTCAGAACCGAAGAAATAAATAATCGGTTTCCCTTCGCCTTCTTCGCCTTCTTCGCCTTCTTCTCCTTCTTCGCTACCCTCTCTGCAGACCTCGTCCTCGCTCACTTTAAAATTGCCAATGGTTCTTACTTCTAGCTCCTCCTCTTCTTTCTCCGCTGACTGATTCTCCGCTGCTGTTTGATTCTCTGTTTGATTCTCAATTTCTTTTTCCTGCTGCTCTACCATTTTCTTGAATTCTTCGACTTCAATTCCGGTTGGGAAGATCAGTTTGCCGTCTCTTGAAATGTAAGAGTTTCCAGGCTGTGAGATTCCAAACGCGGAAGAAATATTGAACGCCACTTTGTACAAGCCCGCTCCCTCTACCTCAGTCGCATTTACCAACTCAACCTCAACGCCTGGCGGAAGACCACCGTAATTCATGATAAAATCCACCGTCGCGTTACCTGCTTCGTCTGCTGTTAGCACCTCTGCGGTGCCAGTGCCAGTAGTGAGGCTTTGAGTTTGAAAAGAGAGCCCGAACGATCCGACTACAACTCCAACTACCACACCAACCACCAGTCCAAGAGCCAAAACACCGACTGTCTCTGTCTTCATTTTCCCGCCGCCTCCTTTCTTCTCTGCTTTCCCTGGCTTCTCTGCTTCCCTTTTCCTACTCCTTCTCCTTTACCTTTCTCTTCGCTCAACATTTGACAACACTTACTCTCTAAATTTCAAGACTATAAAAACCTCTTCTAATTTTCACAGAAACGCAATGAAAAATCACGCTTACGACTTTGAGTTGGAGAAGATAAAAAGGTTGGTGAGGGAGAAGGGGGCGAGAAGGGTAGGGCTGCAGCTGCCCGAGGGGCTCAAGACAGTGGCGACCGAACTCGCTGCGGAGATTTCAGGGGCAGCGGGAACTGAAGCGGGTGCGGAGGAAGTGGAAGTCTTAATTTCTGGGAACTCGTGCTTCGGGGCGTGCGACGTGGACGAACGGCTGGAGCGGGTCGTTGACCTGCTCTTTCATTTCGGACACACTTTTTCTTTTCAAAAAAGAAAACCTGTACTAAAAGAAAAAGAAAAAACGCCGGAGAAGGTTGTTTTCGTAGAGCTCAGGAGCAGTGCAGACCTTAAGCCCGCGGTGGAGAAGGCGGTAGCCGCGATAAAAGGGGAGGTGGTAGGACTGGTAGCGACGGTGCAGCACGCCCACGCCTTAAAAGAGGCTGAAGAGGTGCTTGCTCGGTTTGGAAAGAAGGCAGAAATCCGGAAATCCAGGAATTTAAAATACGAGGGGCAGGTCTTGGGTTGCGACTTCTCCGCCGCAGTTGGCAGTGCCTGCGAGGACTGCGAGGAGGTTTTGTTCGTTGGCACGGGCAGTTTTCACCCAACTGGGCTCGCCCTCTACACAGGGAAGCGAGTAGTCGCGGCTGACCCGTTCACGGAGCAAGTGAGCGTCTTCGAGCCTGAAGAACTGCGGAAGAGGCGCTGGCTCGAGATTGCACGAGCGTTGGACGCGAGGTCAGTCGGGATAATTTTGAGTCTAAAGAGCGGGCAGTTCAACCAGGAAGCCGCGGTCTCGTTGCGGAGAAGAGCAGCAGAAAGAGGGTTAAAAGCGTTTTTGCTCGCTTTTGACGAAGTGAGCGAGGAGAGACTGCTCGGGTTCAAGACCCAGGTTGACGCTTTCGTGAACACTGCGTGTCCGAGGTTGGCGGAGGATTTCGTTCATTTTGAGAAGCCCGTTCTCTCTGCCGCGGAGTTTGAGGTCGTTCTCGGCGAGAGGGAGTGGGAGGCGATTTTTTAAGCTTACAAGCCTACAAATATTCCACCGCACCGCTCGAATGCACCCTCGCAGACGCCTTACGAGCCGCCCAGCACTGAAAATTTACCGCCACGGGTAGGCTTGTGATGTGCGTGTCCGCGGTCTCCACGAGGACGTCGAGCGCGGTTGTTCTCCCGCCTAAGCCCATCGGACCAATTCCCGTGCGGTTCACTGCCTCAAGAAGTTCCGTCTCAAGCCGCGCCACTCTCTCTTCTTTGTTCCGCTCGCCGACGGGTCGGAGCAGCGCTGCTTTCGCCAAAAACATCGCCAAATCCGCAGACCCTCCTACGCCCACTCCAACAATCGTCGGCGGGCAGGGCTTCCCCGCAGCCTTGACCACCGCCTCGAGAACAAACTCCTTAATTTCCCGCACCGCCTCCTCCTCGGGCTTGGGAGAGAGCATTCTAAAAGCACTCATATTTTCTGACCCCCCGCCCTTCGGAAACGCCGTCAACTCAATCCCGTCAAAATCCGCCTCTGCAACATTCGCAATTTTGTAATTCACACTCGGCATCCCGCGACCTGTGTTCCCTTCCCTCCCGCTCCCCTTACCGCCCACTCTTGTCAACGCATTTACCACGTTCGGACGCAGCGGAATTGTCTCCGTCGCTTCCTTCACGCCCTCTCTTATGCCGTCTTCAATCTCAGCAAGGTTTACCTCTCCTCCCCCAAGCCTCACGAAAAAAATAGGAAGCCCCGTATCTTGACACAAGGGTCGCTGCAGCTCTTCTGCAAGCCGCACGTTCTCAAGCATCGCCTCCAACTGCACCTTCGCGATCTCGTTCCCTTCTCCTTCGCACCCGCACTCGCACCCGCACTCGCACCCGCACTCGCACTCACGCTCGTACGCCCGCGCCAACGCTGCTTTCACATCTTTCGGAAGCGTCGTCTCAGCCCGCCTCAAAATCTCTGCTGTTACGCCTCTAATCTGTTCTTTTGAGAGCATTAAACTTTTTCGCCTCGCAAATTGATAACTTCTAAAAAGTTTTAAGCCAGCCACCTGTGCAGAAGCATCGCGATTAAATACAGCGCGAAAAAGAGAAGAACCAGCAGCAACCCTGTCCCGATGCTCATCTTCTGCAGGTGCTCGTCTACAGGTCGCATTTTCATCTCCTCCAAGTCCTGCTCGTAGTGCTTGTAGATCGGGTGAAACAAGGGGTTGAAGACGAAGACGAAAGGTTTCAGCAGTGACAGAACGATTAAGTCCCGCCCCATTCGCGTCGCTTTAAGCGGGTTCTTGCTGAAGTCCGCGAAGAGCGAAACAACCCGCAACAGACCCCGCTCTAACAGCCTCGCAAAACTCAAGACCGGCCCCTCGCAGAGCCAAATGAACCTTCTACCCGCTTTTCTGTAAATGTAATCGATGTCGTAGGTTACCCTCTCGTGCGGCATAATTAAGACCCGCAGTGCGAAGAACATAAATCCAGTCATCGCCAACAACTCTATCGTGCCCAAAGTATGCCCAACAGAGTATGCCTGATATTCAAAAGCGTCCGCCCGATACGGAAGAATTTCGTAAAGCATCCGCGGATAAACGCCAATCGCAACGCAGAGGAACGCGGTAACGCACATCGGAATAAGCATTAACAACGGCGCCTCCTTCACCTCTCCTACCTCCTCTCTCCTCTCACCCCCTCTCTCCTCTCGCCTCTCTCTCCCCCTTTTCCCCACTTGGCCTCCCTCTCGCCTCTCTCTCACCGCTCTCTCCATTTCCTCGTTTCGTCTGAAAAAAGTGAAGTAAGTGAGTTTCAAGAACGAGAGAAAAGTTCCTACAGAACCGAGCATCAAAGCAAGAGCGAGAATGTGCATCTCTTTCAACTCCGCAGCGTGAATTATCATCCCCTTGCTCACGTACCCGTTAAAGCCCACGACGCCTGAAATCGAGAGTGCCGCGATCACACAAGTTACCGTCGTCACCGGCATCTTCCTCGCCAGCCCCCCGAGTTCCGTGAGGTTGCTCTTTCCTGTCCGAAAAATTACCGCTCCCATACACATAAACAGCAGAGCCTTGTACAGAATGTGGTTGAAGACGTGTGCGATTCCGCCGTTTATTCCCATCTGCACGACCTCTCCGTGCACCACGACCGCCCCGATTCCGACGCCCGCGACCATGTAGCCGACCTGGGAAATTATGTGGTAGGAGAGGAGTTTCCGCACATCGTTCTGCAGCAACGCAAACACAACGCCGTAAACGCACATCACGCCGCCAATGTACGCGACTGCCTCTACGCCCGGGAAAGTCCGAGCCAGCACGTAGACGCCCGTCTTCGTCGTGTAGACAGACATAAACACGGCACCCGCGATCGTCGCCTTTGGGTAAGAGTCCGGCAGCCAAGTGTGCAGCGGTATAAAAGCGGCGTTCACGCCGATTCCGACAAGCAAGAGGAAGTAGCCCAAGCCCGGTTCGACAGGTCCCACCGCGATGTTGCCGGTGCTCATATAATTAATAATTATCCCTGCGAGAAGCGCACAGCCGCCGAAGAGGTGAAACAAAATATACCGCATTCCCGCGTTCGTCGCCCGCTCGGTTCGGCTGTACCAAATCAGCCCGAGCGAAGAGAACGCCATTATTTCCCAAAAAATGTAGAGCGTGAAGAAGTCGCCTGCGAAAACCGCACCCAACGCACTCCCCAAATAAAGCAGCCCGCACGCAACCTCGCCGTTCTCTCTCGTCGCAGGGAGCGAGTACAAAATCGCAGCAGCACCGATTAAAGCGAAAATGTAGCCCATTATTCGGCTCAGCGGGTCAACGTGCAAGAAAGTCAGCACAAACCCCGAGACAGGAAATTCCCACGACGTCTGCGGTCTCAGCACTGCCACACTGACTAATCCAACCGCCGCCAGGAGGATGAGGTAAATTTTCCTTGCCGTCTCCGATGCCCCTCCGCCAGCTGCCGTGCCTGCCGTCGTGCCTGCCGCCGTCCTGCCTGCCGCCGTCCTGCCTGCCGTCGTGCCTGCCGTCCTGCCTGCCGTCCTGCCTTTCCTGAAGAGAGGCAGCAACGCCGCTCCTGCAAGGTAAATAAGAGCAGGCGGGACGGCGGGCAGAATATTTGCTACGCTCTCAATCATCCTGCTTCCCCTCTCTTTGTATCGCCGACAATATTTTCATCGCCAGCACGAAAAACCCAACTCCTGCCGCTCCGTACAAGAGATAGAACCACACAAAATGCTTGCTGTACACGATCAAGACCACAGACGCGACCAACGCCGCCACTACGCCTACCGCCACTGCTTTTAATATATTCTCTATCTTCATCGTCTTCAATGTGTGTGTTTTTTCACTCTTTATAAACTTCAAGAAGAATCTATGTTGGTGTATGTGTGCCTCAATATGTAGGTGCATAAACCCTACCTGCTCAAGCTCAGACAGGCAGGGTCAGCAACCTTCTTTTCCTCTCCTTCTTCTCTACTTTTCTCTTCTCCTTTCTTTCCCTTTCGGCTTCTCTTCTCCTTTCTTTCCCTTTCGGCTTCTCCCTCCTCTATTCTCTCTTCTCTTTTCTCTTCTTCGTTCCCTTTTCTTCTCCTCTCCCCCTCTCTCTTCGGCTCGCTTCACACCCACAGCACCCCGTGCGTCAGGTAAATGAGCAAGTAGAAGGAGAAGAACAGGAGCACGAGCAGCACACCCGTCCCAATCGCCACACGGTGCGCTGGCTCCCCGTACAACCGCCTGAGCTCCTCCAAGTCTTGCTCGTATCTCGTGCGCGTCTGCGTCTGCGTCTGCGTCTGCGTCTGCGTCTGCGTGTTCGCCGTGGGATTGAAAGACCGCTCTACAACTACCGCGAGCGAGAGCAGCATTATTCGTGTCGCCGCAGTCGGGTTCTTGCTAAACCAGACGAAGGAATTGGCGAGGTCCTTCAGCACTCGGTCAAGAGCGTCTGCGAAGTCCAACAACGGCTTCTCGCAGAACCAAAGGAACCGCTTACCCGCTTTTCGGTAGAACCAGTCGGTGTCGAGCGAGATCGTGGGCGTGCCGTGAAGCATTCGCCGCAGCAGCCAGAACCCCACGAAAGTAAAGAGCAGGAGCTGGCTCATTCCTACCACGTGCCCCGCCGCGTAGGGAACGTACTCAACCGCGTGAGGCAGCAGCCCGTAGAGTGCCTGCGGGTAGACGCCGATAAAAACGCAGAGGAACGCGGTGACGCCCATCGCGGCGAGCATATTTTTGGGCGCCTCCTTCACCTTCACCACCTCTGCTGCCTCCTCCGCCTGCTCCTTCTTCGTCTTCATCTCCGCAAACCAGGTGAGGTAGGGAACTTTCAGACCTGCAACAACGAAAGTTCCTATCGCAGCCCCCTCGAGCATTAGCCAGACGAGTGGCAGGTGCGACGCGGCTGCGGACTCAACGATCATCGTCTTGCTCACGAACCCGCTGAAGAGCGGGAAGCCGGAGATTGAGAACGCCCCGATCATATAAAGCCAGAACGTGAGCGGCATAAATTTGTAGAGACCGCCCAAGTCGGACAACTCGGTGAACTTGCTTCGCCCCGTCGTCTCCAGCACTACCCCTGCACCCATAAAGAGCAACGCCGTATAAAGAACGCAGCAGAGAGCGTGAGCAGTCGAGCCGTTCAACGCCAACTCCGTTCCTATCCCAACGCCCGCTACCATGTAGCCTCCCTGACTGATGAGGGCATAGGCAAGAACTCTTCTCGCATCGTTCTCAAGCACTGCGTAGACGACCCCGTAGACCGCCATCACCGCACCCAGCCAAATTAGCAGCTCAACGTGCGGAAAGCCGCGAATCAAAACATAGACCGCAGTCTTCGTCGTGAACGCAGTCAGGAAGACCGCCCCTGTAACCGTCGCCTCGGGGTAAGCGTCCGCGAGCCAGGCGTGCAACGGCGGAACCGCAGCGTTTATCAGAAACCCCGCCAGAATAAAGTAAGACGCCAAGTAACCGCTGCCCAAGCCCCAGTCAAAAACCCTGAAATCCGCAGTGCCCGTGTTCTGCACGTGCAAAATAATTCCCGCCAGCAGGCAGACGCCGCCGAAAAGGTGCACTAAAATATACCTGAAACCCGCCTCCGAGGACGCCTTCGTCTTGCGGTACCAAATTAAAAACAGCGACGCCCACGCCATTATTTCCCAAAACAAGTACAGCGAGAAGAGGTCGCCTGCGAAGACAACGCCGAGTGCGCTGCCCACGTAGAGGAACGCTGCGACGTGCTGCCCGTCCTCCTTCACGTGCAGTGCGTAAAGCGTCATACAGAACGACGCAATCACAAAAACATACGCAAAGACCAGGCTCAACTTGTCCACACTCCCGAAAGTAAGCACGTAGTCCGAGAGCGGGAAACTCCAGAAAGTCCCCTCCGACATCAGCGAGAGGTCTAAAAGCGCGACCAGCGGCAACAGCAGAAGGTACGCCTTCTTCCACCGCCCCTTCAGCACTGGAATCAGAAACGCGCCCAAAATGAAGACCAGCCCCGGATGCAGCCATTCAGTCATAATAATTCACCTCCTTCTGCAGCCAGCGGTGCCCCAGCGCCTTCGAGACGACGATGATAAGAATGCAGCCAACGAAGCCGTAGATCGCGCTGAACCCCGGGATCTCCTGCCACACGAACGCGGCGTGAGCCTGCTCGTGGGAAAGAGGAGGGGAAAGAAGAGGCACAAGCAGTTCCGCCACTACACTCGCCGCGAGGCACGCGTACAAGATTCCAAACAACTGCTTCTGCCTTTTTTTTGTCTCCATTTTCATCCCTCTCTAAACGAAACCCTGCGCGCTCTCAATCAGCGATTTGCCGAGTTCTGAGAGCCTGTAGTAAGTTGCATTTCCGTGCTCCTTCTTCTCCACGACCCCGTGTTTGAGGAGCGAGTTCCCCGCGTCGAACCTGTTCCCCATCCCGCGCAGTCCGCCGAGGACGTTCGCGGGGTTTATCCCTGTCTTCCTCGAGATCTCCGCGGGATACGACGCATTCGGATAACACTTATATAAAAACATCAGAATCTCGGTCCTCACCCTGCTCCTTCTAAGCGATCGAAACACCTGCTCAAATCCCCCCTTCTTCTCCTTTCTCTTCTCCTTTCTCTTCTCCTTTCTCTTCCCTTTCTCTCTCATCTTGTTTCCTCCTCCTAAAACCAGAGCGCCCCGTAGGTCAGGTAAATGAAGAGATACATCACGGCAAACGCAAGCGTATACAACGCCGCAGTCGCCACCGCCAAGGTTCGTGTATCCTCCAAATAACCCGCCTTCTCCAAATCCAGCACATAACGCACAGGATTAGACTCTCGCACTGTCGCTCCTGCGGTGTTCATCAACACCCTCGTCGCAAGCTCCGGGTTCTTACTAAAACACCTCCACGCACTCCAAATCCCATTTATTTCCATTTTCCTCTCCTCTCACTCCTATTTTTTATCCCTCTCTTCCCTCCTTCTCGCCTACTTCTCGCCCTTCTCACTTCTCTCACTTCTCTCACTTCTCTCACTTCTCTCACTTCTCTCGCCTCTCCCCTTTCGCCCTTTTCCAACAAACACATATGTTCTAACATATGTAATAGTATATGCATATGTCTTAAAAAGATTTTCGCTTTTTTTCTATGAAACCCGAAAAAATCCAAGAAATCGCAAAAACCGAAATTGTCCTAAAAAACTACTCTAACTCTTCTGTATGCTTTCTATTAGCGATTTGCCGAGTTCTGAGAGCCTGTAGTAAGTTGCATTTCCGTGCTCATTCTTCTCCACGACCCCGTGTTTGAGGAGCGAGTTCCCCGCGTCGAACCTGCCCCCCATCCCGCGCAGCCCGCCGAGAATATTTGTAGGGTCGATCCCGGTGTTCCTTGAGATCTCCGCGGGATACGACGCATTCGGATAAATTTTATAAAGAAACATCACGATTTCCGTCCTCACCCTGCTCCTCCTGAGAGAACGCAAAATCTCCTCAAACCGCACTTCTTCGCTCCCCTCGCTTCCCTCAGTCATTCCTTTCCCTCCTCCCGCTCTGTCATTCCTTTCCCTCCTCCCTCACTCCCCAAAAAGTTTTTCAAGCACATCAAATAAATTTTTTACCGTGAACGGCTTCCACAAGTATTCTTCAGCCCCCGCGTCCAGCGCCGCGTTCCTCTGATCCGGCGTGCCCAACGCCGTAATTGCGACAATCAAAGCCTCTGGGTCGTGCTTTTTTATCTCCTTTATCGCCTGAATCCCGTCCATCACTTCCATCACCAAATCCATCGTAACAAGGTCAGGCTTCAATTCCTTGTACTTCTCCACAGCCTCCAGTCCGTTCTCCGCAAAGCCCACCACCTCGTATTTCCCCCCTGCCTGCTCCAGCATTTCGACCAGCATCTCCCGCATATACGCCGCGTCTTCCACAATCAAAATCCTTTTCTTCTCCATCTTCTTTCTCCTTCGCCCTCTTCTTCGCCCTCTTCTTCTCCCTCCCTCCTTTCCTCCCTCCTTTCCTCCCTCCTTTCCCCTCTCCTTTCCCCCCTCGCTCTCCTTCTCTCTGCTCCCGTCTTCATTCCCCTTTATTTATCTTTGTCCTTACCTTTGTCGTTTCGGGATTATAAAAAAGAATTTTGAGCCTTTCCCGAGTTCGCTCGTCGCCCAGACCCTCCCGCCGTGCAATTTTACATACTCCTTAACAATTGATAAACCCAGTCCGAGACTGCCTGACTTCCGCGTTAGCGAGGTGTCGACCATATAAAACCGCTCAAAAATCTTCGGCAGATCCTCCGCGGGAATTCCAATCCCTGTGTCCGCAACGCAGCACCGCACTTCTTCGCCCCTGTCCTCAACCCTGTCAACCCTGATCTCAATTCTACCGCCAGCAGGGGTGTATTTAATTGCGTTGGAAATCAGGTTAGAGAAGACCGCGACCACCTGCTGCTTGTCCGCCTGAATCACTTCTCCTACCTCCGAGACGACGGTGGAGATTTTTTGTTCCTTCTTCGCTGCCTCGGGTTCGAAGCCCTTAACCACTTCCTGCACCACCTCCGAAAGCGAGAACTCCTTCAAATTTAACTTTATTTTCCTGCTGTCAATCCGCGCAAGTTCCAACATCCGATTAATCATCTTCTCAAGTTCCTTCGCACACTGCTCGATATTTTGAATGTAGCGCCGCCCCTTGTCCGGCAGTTCACAGCGCTCCAAGAGGCTTGCGTAACCCACGATCGGTGCAAGAGGGGACCGCATCTCGTGGTAAGCCACATTAAGAAACTCCCGCTTCATATCGTCCAGCTCTGTAAGTTTTTCGCAGGTCTCTCGCAGCTCGTCCTCCTTCCTCTTCAACTCTGTAATGTCAAGCAAGGAGGCAATGCACCTTTTTGACCCTTTTCCTGCCCTTGCCTCTGGCTCTGTTTCTACCCCTGCCTCTACCTCTGCCCCTGCCTCTACCTCTGCCCCCGGAATCGGTTCTATCCAGGACTGCACATTTCGTATCTCGCCACTGCGGCTAACGAACTTGAAAGGGCAGCACGCGGGCGCTTTCCCGTCCCTCCGCTTGGCGCAGTAATTCTGCACCCGCACCCTGTCCTCGTCAGCGATGAAATCGCCCCACTTCTTCCCCCTCAGTTCGCTCCTTGAGTAGCCACTCAGAGCCTCAAATTCCTTGTTCGCCAACGAAATCCGCCCGCCAGCCTCAATGAGACACAAAGCGGTGAGTGCATGCTCAAAAATCACCCTGTACCGCTCCTCTGCGTCCCTTAACTTCTTCTCAATCCGCTTTCGCTCGCTGATGTCTCGGAAAATTGTTAATTTTGAGACCGTGCCGTCAATGTTCCTGAGCGGCGTCTCAACGAGGTCGTAAGTCCTCTCCTTCTTGCGAGAGTGCCACTCCCACTGCACTGTCTCGCCCTTTCTGACCTCTTCCTGTTTGCACAGCGGACAGGGTGTCGTCCTGTTATGAAAAACTTTGTAGCAGACCTCGCCGACATTGTAGCCAAAAACCTCAATTAAAGTCCTGTTCATAAACTCCACCTCGTAGTCCTTTGAGACGATGTAAACGCCGTCAGGCAGGGTCTCAAGAATCAAATTCAGGTTGTCTCGCTCCTTCTTTATCTTCTCTCGCTCCTCCTTTTTCCTCTCCTCCAACTCCTCTTCCAACTCCTCCTCTTTTGTTACATCTCGGCTTACACGGACGGTCCCAACCGGCACGCCGAGTTTGTCCTTTAGCAGCGCCGCGGACATTCGAATGCGAACCGGCTTTTTAGCCTTGTTTAGCACGGTCGTTCGGTAATTCTTGAGCTCCCCCTCTCGCTCCACAATTTCTGCTATTCTCTCCGCTTCGTCAGGGTCGGCGAAGAACCTTTTGTTTGGCGTGCCGAGGACCTCTTTTGCAGTGTAGCCCATATAATCTTCCGCGGCTTTGTTCCAGGACCGCACTTTTCCGTCCAAATCCACGACGACAATCGCGTCCGCAGAACTCGCAATAATGTTGTCCAAATAATCTTTTGTCTCTTTTAGCCGCTCCTCGCCCTTAGCCCGCTTCTCGCTCACGAGTCCGATTGTGTACGCGACCGCGACAAAAATGACGCTCCTCTCGAGGATCCTCTCGAGGACAGCAACCGAAAGAGACGGGGTCAAAGGCGGGGTCAGAGGACAAGTAACAAGAATGTAGAATAGGCTGAGAAAAAAGGCGACATAAATCGCCTTCTTGTGGTACCACACCCCGGCTAAAAGGATGGGGATGTAGAAGAGGTGGGTGTAAACGCCTGTTTCTCCTTTAGAGGCGAAATAAACGGTCACGACAACGCAGGACAAAACACTGAAAAACAGTACAAGAAATTTACAATTCAATTTCTTTGCCCGCGTCCCCATTCTTCCTGTTTCCACCGTTTTGGAGTTAGAAATTAATTTATAAGTGTTTTATCTTTTTAAATGTAAAATAAAAGGAGAAGAGGGGAGAGAAGAAGATGGGAATAGAAGCAAAAACATTAGAAGTAAGGGATGTAATGACGCCGCGGGTCGTTACCGCGGATGAGGAGACGCCGCTCACCAAAGTGTCGACCGAGATGGAGGTGGCGGGAATCGGGAGCGTTGTGATAACAAGGCAGGGAAAGCCAGTGGGGATCGTCACCGAGCGGGACATTGCACTGAATGTCATAATGAAGGACCGAATGCCAAGCGAGGTGAAAGTGAAAGAGGTGATGTCGTCGCCGTTGGTCACGATTGACCCGTTTGCGTCGGTTGAAAAGGCGTGCGAGCTACTTGCAGAGAAGAGGATAAGACGGCTGCCGGTGGTTGAGGCGGAGGCAGAGGGAGACAGGCTTGTTGGAATTATAAGCGTGAGGAACATCTTAACGAGAAATCCAACCTCGGTGACCAAGTTTTATTACGAGGGTTCTTAAAAAATAAAAGAGCGAGCGAAGTTCTTCGCCGTTGGTCACCGTTAGGTTGGGTGTGTGAACTCGCGCTCGCGGCGGGGGACGGGTGCCGATTTAATTATTCCGTGTCCTCAAACCGCTCCTCCAGCCTCTTCAACACATTCGGCAGCGTCGTGTACTCCATTTCCTCAACCGGCAGCCTGTGCGGCTCGAACGGTCCGTGCGCTCTCATATAATCCGCGACCTCTGTCGCCCTCCTCCTCGCGAGGTCAAAAGCAGGGTCGTCGAACAAGTCCGCAGTCCCCACGAGCCTGCCCTTACTCACTTGGAAGCCAGCAGCGAGAACCCGCGGCGGTCCGTCGAACCGAGTGCACTGCGAGTACCTGAACGGAACCGGAATTATAGGTCCGTTGTGCGAGCCTCGCATCCAGCCACTAACGAGGTAAGGCAGCGAGAACGGCTCTAAAACCTCGCCCAACGCAGGCAGTCCGCCCTGCGACCGCACCAACGCCACTGGGTCGTCCTTGCCCACATATTTCCCTGCAGTGAAGAACAACTTCTCGGTGCTAACTACCGCCACCGGCTCGTCCTCTGGAATTGGGCTCGCCCCCGTGCCCTTCGGAAAGACGCGCTTTATCACATATTTGCTCTTCGCCCCAATCAACGCAAGTAGCGAGTACAACTCCTCGGGGCACCGCAAAAAGACCTTCTTCTTCTCTTTTATGTCCCACACTTCAAAGACGAACCCATCGTGCATCGTCGGGTCAATCACGAGCCCCGCGGTGTTGAACGGGTCTGCGAACATCTTGTAAATCGGGTAGTTGAACGCACCCGGCTCGGTCTTGTCCATCATAAACGCGACCAACGGCTCGGACCCCCGCTCTTCAAATTCCATCTCTGCAATCCCCGGTCCCATTCCGCGAATGTTCCCGCTGAACGCGTCCACGAGCAAGTCCTGACCCGCACCGTGCAACTTCAGCTCCTTCGCCACCTCGGTCGCCGCCTCAAATGTCTCCCACGCCAACCCGTGAATCTCCTCCGAGTCCGTCCCTTTCCTGTGGCTCATCAGCAACTGCAAATCGTCGCCCGCGTGCAGAACGTGGTAGCTCACGAGCAGCCCCTCGCTCTTCGCCTTCTCCATCCACTCTCTCGCCTTCTCCTCCAACTCGGGTCGCACTGTCGAGTGCCCCGGAAATCCACCTACGTCTGCCTTTATCAAACTTACTGTTATTTTCTCCATTTTTTCGGTTATTTTTTCCATTTTTCAGTCCTCTTATTTTTAGTTTTTAGCAAGCATAAAATTAGTTAAAGTTCTCACACCTCCGCTCCGAACACCCGTTCTGCCTCCTCGTCCCTGCGTTTGTGCTCTTGCTTTATCATTTCCCCGCGCTTGAAATACTGCTCTGCCTTCTCTGCTTCCCCCGTGGTCTTGTAAAGCAGCGCGAGATTGTAGCAAGCCGAGATGCCCTCGTCCATCAAATATCTGCTGAGGTTCAGCGCTGCGTTGAAGAACCCCTTCGCCATCTCGTACTGCTCCAAACTTGCGTAAGCCACGCCGCAGTCGTTGCAGACTTTAGCAAGCGTAGGACGAATCGGATCTTTCCTCACGATTTCCTTGTAAATTTCTATCGCCTCCTCGTACCTCCCCTCACCAAGAAATTTCTCGCCAACGAGGAGCAACTCTTCCGCCGTCTTTTCTCCCTCTTCGCTCCTCTTTCCTTCCTCTTCCTCCGCTTCCCTCTTTCCCTGCATAAAATTACAAATGCCTCTTAACCTTATTAATCTGCGCAAATAAAACTTCACCCGAGCCTGCCCGCGTCTTCTCTCACTCGCATTCTGAACGCTTTGTGCAGTTTTATAATCTCTGCTCTCCTCCGCTCGTCTGCACGCTCGAGGTTGTGAAAATACGGAATTTCAAACCCACCAAACCCACCAAACCCACCAAACCCACTAAACCCACTAAACCCACCAAACTCGCCACACTTCTCTTCTTCCCTCCAACGCTTCTTTTCTTCCCTCCAACGCTTCTCTTCTTCCCTCCGCCGCACCTCTTCAAACACTGCCCTCTTTCCGCCCCGCGCAAAAGCGTCGCACAAAACCCAAAGTGAGCCCACATTCAGAGACGCGAGCCCGACATTCGCGTAGGGAACTGCGTACTCGTTCCCGTTGAAGACGACCGCGACTCCGCCGTGCTGTGCGACCTCGCGCAGCATTTTGTAGTCGGTAATGCTGTCGCCCACCGCGATGACTTCGCTCAGCCGCACGCCCTTCGCTCTCGCGATTTTCCGCACTGCCTCCGCTTTCCGCTCGCCTCCCACCACCCGCGTCGCCCCGAGCACGTCGTAGCCCAGAGCGGGCAGTTGGCGAAAAAAGAACTCGTCCAACCGACTTACAAATCGCTCTCTCCCTGCCTCGTCAATGCTGGAATAAAGTCCGATTAAGTCCTCCTCGACTTTTTCCACCAAAGAAAAAAAAGCCTCTTTCTCTCCCAGCCTCGCTCTCGCACCCTCCAAGTCCAACCTCGTGCAGACAATATTTTCCTCGGGGACCCCCAGCCTGCGACCGACATTGTAAGCGTGCTGCTCGTAGCTCGTTGAAATTATGTAAACCTCCCACTTCTCTCCCCCCTTTCCCTCCTTTTCTCTCTCCTTTCCCTCCTTTTCTCCACCCCCTTCCTGCAGCCGCTCAAACAACTCTCTCGCACCGTCCACCAACTTCGCACGCTCCGAGACCCGTTTTATCTCCGCCTCGGTTACGCCGTGCAGCAGGAGAAAAGGGACAATTAAGGCGAGCGTGTCGCCGGGCTCGTAGCCGTCCCGTTCCTGAAGCGAAATAAAATCGTCGTATTTGCTTATTGCCTCAAAGACGCGGGCTCCCTCCTTTCCTCCCTCTCCCACCTTGCCCTCCTTTCCTACAAGTTTCATCACTTCGTAGGCGTTGTCCTGCGGCGATAAAGGTCCCTCGAGGTCAAAGAAAATTGTCCTTCGCATTTTGTTTTTCTATTAACTTTTGCTAAATTATGCTTTCTAACCGCTCCAGCCCCTCCAAAATGTCTTCCATCGCGGCGGCGTACGAGAACCGCACGAAACCTCTGCCCGCCTCTCCAAACGCCGAACCCGGCGTAACAACAACGCGAGCCTCCTTTAGCAACCGCTCCGTGAATTCTTCCCCGTCTCCGTTTACATTCACAAAAGCGTAAAACGCACCCTCCGGGTTCAAGCACCGCAGTCCCACCGCTCCCGCGTTCAGCCGCTTCACAATTACATCCCGCCGCCTCTTGAACTCCGCAACCATTTCCGCAACGCACTCCTGCGAGCCTTGAAGCCCTGCCAAAGCCGCGAACTGCGAAACCGACGGTGCGCAGGTTACCGAGTGCTGCTGTATTTTTAGCATTCCCCCCACAATTTCAGGCGGTGCGACCGCGTAGCCAACTCGCCAGCCGGTCATCGCGTAGGTCTTCGAGAACCCGTTTATGACGACCGTCCGCTCCTGCATTCCGTCAAAACTGGCGATGCTCACGTGCCTCCGACCGTCGTAAATTATCCGCTCGTAAATCTCGTCAGACAGCACGATTATGTCGTGCTCTACCGCGAACTCCGCAACCTCCCGCAACTCCCGCTCGCTCAAAACGTACCCTACAGGGTTGTTTGGACTGTTTAGCACCAGCAGCTTCGTCTTCTCTGACGCCGCAGACGCCAACGATTCGTAGGACACGCCTCCTTCTCCTCCGTCTTTCCCTTCCCCTTCGCCCGCCGCACCCAGCCGCCGCACCCACTTTGGCACGCCACCTGCGAGTTTCACTGCGGATTCAAAACTGACCCACGAAGGGTCGAGCAGAACCACCTCGTCGCCGTCGTCCAAAACCGCCATCATTAACTCGTAAATCGCCTGCTTCGCTCCAGGCGTTACCAAGACATTCTCAACCTCCACCTCAACCCCATTCTCCGCCCGCATCTTCGCCGCAATCTCCGCCCGCAACTCTTCAATTCCCGCACCGCTCGTGTAGTGCGTCTCTCCAGCGTCCAACGCCTTTTTCGCGGCTTCGCAAATGTGCTTCGGCGTCTTGAAGTCTGGCTCGCCAAGCGAGAAGTTTAAGACTCGTTTTACTTTCCTTTCTCCCTCCCCCTGACTTTCCGCCTCCAACTGCCTCGCCAGATGCCCCATTTTCATCGTCGCCGACTCCTCCACCCTGCTCAGTCTTCTTGCCAACATTTCACTCCAACACACCCTAAAAAACACACCCTAAAAACAAAAAGTCGCACAATTTAAATATCTTGACATTGAATTTAAAGAGAATTGATTATCGGAATAGACGACACAGACTCGAGAAAAGGAATGTGCACCACCTACTTGTGCGCGGTTTTAGTCGGCGAACTTGAGCGGTTTGGGCAGGTCTCGAGACCACGACTGGTAAGACTCAACCCCTGCGTCCCGTTTAAGACAAGAGGCAACGGTGCGGTCTCTTTTGAGGTGCGTGTGGCACGAGCAGAAGCACGAGCAGAAGCACGAGCAGAAGCACGAGCAGAAGCACGAGCAGAAGAAGTGAAAAAAGTGAAAGAAGTTGTCAAATCGCGAGTGAGCGAGTTCTCGGAGTTGGGGGAGGAGGGGACGAACCCGGGTGTTGTTTTTGTTGAGGAACAGAATTCAGGTTTAGGTAAAGGAGAAATAGGCGTTTTAAAGCGTTTTTACGAGGACGCGGTCAGGGAAGTGCTGACGCTGGAGGACGCCTGCGAAGTCATTTCAGAGTTGCGTTTGGACTGCTTTGGGCTGAAGAACAGGCGTGGTTTAATTGGGGCTTTGGCTGCTGCTTCTTTCCTGGTGCTGCAGAGGAGCCAGAAGACCAGGAGCCAGAAGACCGGTCTCTGCGACTGCGACTACGACTTTACCTACGAACTGGTGGCGTACAGGAGGAGGGAGCGGTGGGGGACGCGGAGAATTATTGACGAGGCGAGCGTGTGGCGGGCGGCTGCGGCGACTTACCCGCTGGTCTGGGACACCGTAGACACAGCGAACAAGCAGGTTGTCTTCGCTCCGCATTCTCCGTGCCCCGTCCTCTTCGGGCTGCGGGGCGACAGCGTAGAAGCCATTTACAAGGCTTACGAACTGATTCAGCCGAATGCCGAACCCGTAGAGCGAGCAGAGTTGTTCGTGACAAATCAAGGCACGGACTTCCATTTAATCGACACGAGAAAGAAAAGAGAAGAGAAACTGGAACTGCAGGACGACCGCTCCTACATTTTGGACGGCGTGGTCTGCTCCAACCCCAGGACAATAAAAGGAGGGCACACGGTCTTTTCGCTCTCGCTCTCACTGCCAGCGGGCAGTGAAGAAGAAAAACTCGAGTGCATTGCCTACGAGCCGACGAAGGGCTTTCGTGCTGTTGTGAGGCAACTCCGAGTCGGCGACGAGGTCACAGTTTACGGGTCTCTAAAGAAAGGGGCGGTAAATCTTGAGAAGTTGGAGGTGAGGAAATTGAACCTGCTGGAAGTGAGGAATCCCAGGTGCGAGCGGTGCGGTAAGGCAATGAAATCGGCTGGCAGGTCGCAGGGCTACCGGTGCAAACGCTGCGGGACTTTCTGTGCGGAGAAGGAGGTGAAGGAGGAGGAAAGGGGAGTTTTGAAGGGGTTTTACGAAGTCCCGCCGGTTGCGAGGCGGCATATTTCTAAACCCTTGGTTCGCACTCGTCCGAGCAAATGATTTTTGAGACGCTGGGAAGGGCGGTAGTAATTTTTGCAGTAGCGTTCGCGGTTCTCTTAGTACTCGCGCTCCTCTTCTGCCTTTTCATTTTTCACACCAACCGAATAATTTTCCCGAACTTCGTGCTATTCGCAACAAGCCTGCTTTACGAGCCTTTACGCAGGCTGCTCTCGTTCTTTCGTGTTGACCCGACGCTGATTGACCGCGTCTCGGTAGAAATAAGAAACGCACTTAACTACCACGAGTTTGCGGCTACGCGTGTGGACGAGCGAGTTTTACTGCTACCGCAGTGCCTCCGCAGTCCTGAGTGTCCTGCGAAACTGAGTGCGGTGGACGGGCTTCACTGTGCGGGAAAAGAGGCGTGCGGGCGGTGTGCGATCGCGGAGCTGAGCGCTGCCTGCGAGGAGCTCGGGGTTAAGGTCTTCGTCTCGCCAGGCGGGACATTTGCAAAGCGGATTCTCCTGCAGAGCCAACCAAAAGCGGTGGTTGGCGTTGCCTGCTACAACAACCTCGCTGAAGGAATGTTGAACGCAAAACTCGTGGGTGTTCCAGCGCAGGGAGTGCCTCTCACGACCCCGGGCTGCGTTAGCACCACCGTCGACATTGACAAAATAATTGAGAAGTGCAAAATGCAAAAGGAAACGAAATGAAAAAGAGGATAAAAAATGATTTATGAGTGGGTAGGGAAGATTTTTGTAGTCGCGGTTGGCGTGCTGGCGGCGTTAATTCTGACCGCTGTCTGCCTCGCGATTTACAAAAGAGACCTGTTCCCGAGGTTCACGCTCTCCGTGCTCAACCTCTTCTACCAGCCAGCCAAACTGCTGTTCGGCTACTTCCGCGTAAATCCCGTGCTCGTGGACGAGCTCGGAATTGCACTGATGAACTCGGTTTACCGAGACGCGTACGGGAAGACGCCGTTGGAGAGGCGGTTGTTGTTTCTACCGCAGTGCCTTCGCAGTCTGGAGTGCCCGGCGAAGACCTCGTCGCAGGAGGGACTAATTTGTAGGGAGTGTTGCAAGTGCGGGATTGCGGAGATTAAGCGGCTCTGCGACGAGCACGGAGTGGGGCTTTGCATTGCTCCCGGCGGTGAGTTCGTGAAGCGGGCGGTGAGGGACAAGAAGCCGCAGGCTGCGGTCGGCGTTGCGTGTCAGCACGACCTTTACGAGACGATGAAATATGTCACTTCGCAGGGCGTGCCGATGCTCGGCGTGCTGCTTTCAAAGACCGGCTGTGTGCTGACCGAGGTGGACTGGGAGGAGGTGAAAAGGGTGTTAGATTTAACTTTAGCTCACGCCAATTATCGCACTGTTCCCCGTGGGGTCGTCAATTATTAAAGTCACTTTCTCCTCTCCTTCGCCCGATTTTATTTTCTCTAACCGCTTCAAAACCGCTTCTGCATGCTTCTTTTCTTCGTTCCTTGCATTTCTGCTCAGCATTTTCACCACCTTCTCCACCCGCTTCAAGACGCCTTCAACCGTAGAAATAAACGCCTCCCCTCTCCTCGGCTCTACGCTGACGCCCAGCTCGGGAATTTCAATCCGCCCGAACGACGACCTCACTACCCGAGCATTTAAGTCCCGCACCGACGAAACCTCAAACTCGCACCTCCTTCCCCGCCCACTCCGCTCTCCGCTCTCTCCCTCCCCCGCCAGCAACATCAAATCGGCAGACCGAAACCCACACGAGGGGCAGACAGCGGTAAAAAAAAGAGCCTCGCCAAAGTGCGGGATTTCGTACGGCAGAAACTCCAACTCGCTCTCCGCCCCGCAAATCGGGCAACGCTCCTTCACCTCCCTACCTCACATTCAACTTCTTCCGTTCCAACTTAATCCCAGTCGGCGCTACAACAACCAGGTCGTCTCCAATTCCCGCAATGTCGCCTCGCACATCAAGCGCCGCCATTTTCAAGTCTTTCACCGCCTTCTCTACTAAAACCTTGTCCTGCTTCGCCCGCGAAATGTCCAAGATTAAAATATTGCCCGCGTAAATTTCCTTCTTTAACTCAGGAATGTCAAACAGACCCGTCAACTCCGCCGTTTTTATGTACAACCTCGCACGTTCGTCCTCCAGGTCCTCCTCGTACTCCTCAATGTCCAAGTCCAGGTAGTCCTTTTCAATCCCTACCCCTTCCCCTTCTCCTACCCCTCCCTCTCTCTTCCCCTTCGGAAGCAGCTTTCCTAAACCGCCTTTTAGCCTCATTTTCCCCTTCCCTCTCCTTTTCTCCTCATTTATTTAAATAAAAGAATCTTCTCTTTTATCCTTTTTATCCGCCCAACCACTTCCGCAGTTGCGCCTGCTTCCGCGTCCAACGGAGCCGTCCCTTCCAAATCCGCCTTCACCAACGCCTGCTCGTAAGGAATGGTCTCGAGCAGCGGAATGCCGAACTCCCGCAACTTCGCCTCCACCTTCTCCACCGCACCCGAGTCCGTAACCTTGTTCAGCACCGCCACGACTTTTTTAATGCCAATGTCTTCGGCGAGTTTTTTTATTCTGTCCACCGTCTCAACTGACCTCATTCCCGGCTCCACCACAGCAAGCATCAAGTCAACGCCCTTCGCAGTCCCCCGACCCAAATGCTCTACGCCCGCTTCCATATCCAGCACGACCGTGCTCTCGCGCTCCTTGAACAACAAATGCCGCAGCAGAGCGCGTAGAAAAGCGTTCTCAGGGCAGACGCACCCCGTCCCGCCCTGCACCACCGTTCCCATCACCAGCAGCGTCACTCCATCCGGACCCCTCGCACCGTACCGCTCAATTATGTCGCTCACCTTTGGGTTCAGCCTGTAGACGCCAGTCCAGGCGGCAGAGGCAGAGCCAGAGACAGAGGCAGAGCCAGAGCCAGAGCCAGAGGCAGAAGCAGAAG
>Ga0190347_1000094_pt1 | contig 26682 bp, 28 predicted proteins | sample 48721356_MG_FD_161652 | JGI IMG/M metagenome (GOLD analysis project Ga0190347, IMG submission 161652) | Hydrothermal vent microbial mat bacterial communities from Southern Trench, Guaymas Basin, Mexico - 4872-13-5-6_MG | ecosystem: Environmental > Aquatic > Marine > Hydrothermal vents >...
CTATAGCATTTATAAGAAAAAAAACTAAAAAATAAGATGGGCAGGAATAAGATGGGCAGGAAATTCTTGCTTAAGACATTCATGCCGATGTCTCCATAAGAAAAATATTAAGCATTTCCGAAAAAAAGAGAGTAAAAATTATTATATAATTTTAAGCGGAAACTTGCAAGCGGAAACTTGCAATTGATTGATTTCTTAAATTTAATCTTGTGGATAAAATTCAGTCGTCCATTTCAGCATAGGCCTCACAACTCCGCTCATGCGTCCCTGCCAATCCCCCCTTGCGGAATCACCCTCCAAACTGTCCACGACATGAAATGCAACCGCATCGAGCTCGCAGAATTGAAAAATGTTCGGATTGAGAGTAGTCATAGCAGCAGCAACAAAAATAGTTCCCTCTGCAAAAAAGTTTCCAGGAACCCAGGCAGTACTTACGTATCTCCCTGCAGGACGATGGCGTCCTCGCCATTCAGGATCAAGGTCATGGGCAGAAAATAATTCTATACCCTCTTCATTTAAAACATTATAGTGAGGCATTAGCATATATCCTGGCTTAAGCACCTCAAATTCCATCTCCAATCTCACCGGTCGACGTATATCCACAGTCTCAATGATCTGCCCATCTTCTGACCGAACCCTCACAGCCCTGAGACGACAGACCTCTCCCGCCGGTGCTTTTAAAGGATCAGGCCACACGCGTTCTCCTATTGTGCCTGTCTCGGTACCTAAATAGGCACTGATCACATCCCGTGAAGGTCCGTCCTTAAGGACCTGTCCCTCTTCGAGCAATATTGTCCGGCTGCAAAGGCGTGCAACCGCCGGCATATTATGCGAAACAAAGAGCACTGTGCGTCCTGCCCGTCCCACATCCTGCATCTTCTTCAGACACTTCTTTTGAAAGCGAGCGTCCCCTACGGCCAACACCTCGTCAATAATCAATATCTCCGGCTCCAGATGTGCTGCCACGGCAAAGGCAACGCGGACGCTCATTCCGCTTGAGTAGCGCTTTACAGGTGTATCAATAAATTTTTCCACCCCGGAAAAATCGACTATCTCATCAAATTTCTCATCTATTTCGGATTTCCTCATGCCAAGAATTGTGCCGTTAAGGTATATATTTTCTCTGCCTGTGAGTTCGGGATGGAAACCGGTTCCTACCTCCAACAAACTTGATACTCTTCCATGAATTTCTGCCCGCCCTGTTGTCGGATCCGTGATTTTTGCAAGAATCTTCAAGAGAGTAGATTTGCCGGCACCGTTTCGTCCGATAATGCCTAGAACCTCTCCTCTTTCTACTGTGAAAGAAACGTCCCGCAAGGCCCAAATAATATCAGCGGACTCGGTAAATGAAATGTCTTTAATGTCGTCGAACTTATAAAGTGAACGATATTTCCGGTAGTTTTTCAAAGGGCTTTTGATGAAATCTAATATTGCCCCTCCCAGGCTGTCTTGCACCTGCTCCTTCAGCCCGATGCGATAACGCTTGCTTATGTTTTCTGCCCTGATTGCTATATCCTTTGAACTCATAATTGTTGGTTAAATCGTTGACTGGTTAAGTGATTAAATTGACGACTCAACCACTCGACTACTTGACGATTGTCTATATTACATCAACGAATACTCTCTCCATGCGGTGAAAATATAAAGCGCCGCCAACAAGCAAAACAATAGAAGCAACAAGGCTGGGGACCAGATATTGCCATAGCATAGGTGTTCCCAGGAGGCAGGCCCGAAAACCCTCAATAACACCTACAATTGGATTAAGGGAATATATGATACGATATTTTCCCGGAATTGTTGACGCAGAATATACGATTGGTGCGGAATAGATCAGCATCCGAAGAATAAACTGCATTGCAAACTTCACGTCACGAAACCGTATTGCCAGGGCTGACAAAAACATGCCGACACCTGCGGGCACAAAAATCATCTGGAGAAAAAAGAGAGGTAAAAACAGCAAGTTCCATGTGGGCGTTATGCGATAATAGATCAAAGCAGCAAATAAAATTACAAGAGAGATTCCGAAATCTACGAGCTTGGCTAGCACGGATGTCATTGGAAACATGATCCTGGGAAAGTAAATTTTTCCGAGCATACCTTGTCCGGTCACCAGGCTCAGGCTTGACTGAGACATTGCCTGAGACATATAGGTCCATGGAATAATCGCCACGGTAGAATATAGAATATACGGAATACCTTCGGTGGATATTTTTGCCACCTTGCCAAAGATGATGGTGAATATGACTATCTGTACAAGAGGAACCAATACGGCCCACAAAAAACCCAGAATGGTCTGGGCGTATAATATTTTAATGTCGCGCCAAACCAAAAAATAAAACAGATCACGATAGTCCGCCAGCTCCTTGAAATCAACAAGCTGCCAGCCTGATTTGGGCTTGATGATCGTAATTGATTCGCTTTTTGAATTCATTTCATGAATTGCCCGCTCTTTGCAAAAGCAGAAAGTAATCGTTCTGCTCGGCCCTCAGCTTGTCACACAGCCTTTCCGCGGGCAACTCCACGTTCTCATAGGAAATGGCCTGATCCATGGCAATATTCGTTTTCAGGCGACATTCTTCAGACAATCCCATTGGCAGAAGGTTCTCTCGCTGGCAGATCCCGGAGTTTTCGAGCACACCGTAACAGGTAAAGCCTCCGATACCATCCAGTTTCTCTCCGGCTTTGAGATCACGCTTTGCGACAGTGATTACGTCGCAGACCGGGCCGGCTATGGGTGTAATGGCAGGATCACCGAACAACACTGCTCGTGCAACGGTAAGCGGTGTCTCTAAGTGGCACAGATGATATGGTGTATAAAAGGTGTAAAAAGGACCTTCACCCATTTTATAGTAATATAAATAGCGCTGCTGGATAGGATGATCATTATAACCTATTACAAACACCCCGGGGCCGGGTTCGGCGCCCAGGACATAGTCGACCAACCCTCCATTGAGCATCTGATCCCTGGGGAACAGGTTGACCGCCTCTGTCACGTGGGAACACCTAGGTCCATACATACCACGCCTTCCCGCCCTAAAGCCGGTGGCATTGGCCACCACGGCCATTTCCATTGAAATCTTGGTACCATCTGCAAATGAGGTAACCATCCTGGGCTTTTGGTGATATTTTGCAGCGTATGCCTTCTGGGTCTCCGGGGTACGGCGGACATCCTGTAATCCCTTCATGTTGCCCGCAAGGACCGGCCTGCACCCTATAGCCTTTACAAAGCGATAAAGGTTCATGATCACGCCGGGCTGATCCCCGTCGGCATTAGTGAAAATCACGCCTGCACGATCAGCGTAAACTTTCAGGATGGGACCGATCGTAGCGTCCAGTTCGGCATTCATTAATATGACGTGTTTTTTGTTCTTGATCGCCTCTAATATGACACCGGCACTGAACTCAACATGCCCGGTCGCCTCTATCAGTGCCTCAACATTTTCGGCCCGGCATACCAGGGATGCATTATCAGTTACAGCATATTGATCCCGAGCAATAGCATCTTCCAGTTGGGATACATTATCAACACTCTTCACAGCGGCTACGCCGGCTTCTCTGTAAGCGCGCTCAGCTTCCGAAGGGGTCCGGTTGGCTATCGCCACCAACCGCATTCCCTTCACTGATGCAATAATTTGGAGAGCGATGCCTCGCCCCATGAAACCCGCACCAACCAAGGCGACCCGAACGGGATTGCCTTCGTCGTGCCTTCTCTCCAGCGCCGTATCCACAATGATCATCTATTGTCCTCTACTATCAAACGTAATCCGCCCAATTTTTGTCCTTTTCCGAAATTTCCAGATTATCGACTATAGGCCAATCAATACCAAAAACCGGATCATTCCATCTCACACCACGCTCGGCTTCAGGACAATAAAATTCCGACACCTGATAAAAGACCTCCGTATCGTTTACCAGTGTCTGATAACCGTGAGCAAATCCCTTTGGCACAAAAAGCATCTGCCTGTTTTCTGCATTCAGCTCCACACCAATCCATTCTTTATGAGTTGGCGAGTCCGGTTGCAGGTCTATAATTACATCATATATCGAACCCATTGTGCAACGCACCAATTTGGTCTCTTCGTGTGGCGATACCTGGTAATGCATGCCCCGGAGCGTACCTCGTTTTTTATTGTAGGAAACGTTGCACTGAACCAACCGCGATATCAAACCCTGTTCGTCAAACTCCCTCTTGCACCAGGCCCGTGCAAAAAATCCTCTTTCGTCTTCTATTCTTTCGAGCTGAATAATATAAGCCCCTTTTAACTTCGTCTCTGTAAATATCATGCCTTTACCCTGAAAAACGTGGGCTATTGAGCTTCTACCGTATCATCTTTTCGTAGCGATCAATCTGGGCCTCGGTGAGTTGCCTCATGGCCTTCTTTTCTTGATAGCCTTTATACCACTCAACAGTCCACTCCAGTGCCGTCAGAAGGTTGAGTCTGGATTCCCAGCCCAACAGCATTCTCGCCTTTGAGGAGTCCAGTTTGAGGTACGTTGATTCATGAGGATGCGGCCCATCAGGGTCCGGACGCCATTCAGCCCCTTCCCCCCAGAGATTGGAAAGCCTTTCGGCAATCCAACAAACCGGCTTTGCTTCATGGCTGTGAGGCCCAAAATTCCAGGCCTGCGCAAAACCCGCATCCGTCCAGAGCCTCTCTGCAAGGCCGAGATATCCGTTTAGCGGCTCCAGTACATGCTGCCATGGACGAATCGCATTCGGACTCCGAATCACAACCGCTTCCCCTTTTATGAATGCAGCCATGATGTCGGGAACGAGACGGTCTTTTCCCCAGTCACCTCCACCGATAACATTACCCGCCCTTACGCTGGCAACGGCCGTCCCGACATCGCCGGCATCATAACCCTTATGTCCGAAGTATGACCGGCGATATGCCGATATGACCAGCTCAGCACATCCCTTACTGCTGGAGTAAGGGTCGTAACCGCCCATAGGCTCATTTTCCCGATACCCCCAAATCCATTCTCTGTTCTCATAACACTTGTCGCTCGTGACAACGACCGCGACCCTGACACATTTTGCAAGACGGACTGCCTCCAACACGTTAACCGTGCCCATCACATTTGTAGCATAAGTCTCGATCGGGTTGCTGTAAGAGTGCCGGACCAGGGATTGCGCGGCCATGTGGATAATAATGTCCGGTTGATATTCGGAGAAGACTCTCTGGAGATGTTCCAGATCACGAACATCCCCGGTGATTGATGTCATGCCACGGCTTACCTGCGCCGCATCAAACAAGTTCGGCTGAGTTGGGGGAGCAAGGGAATAGCCATACACACTGGCTCCACATTTCCGCAGCCAGAGGCACAGCCAACCCCCCTTAAAACCTGTATGGCCTGTAACGAGGACTCTCTTCCCGCTCCAGAAATCCGGCGTCATTTCCAGACCTTCCAGGGTGGATTGCCGGAAGCCCACAGTTGCTCCAAGTACATCTTGTCCCGCAATGTATCCATGGGCTGCCAAAACCCATCATGCCGATAGGCGGCAAGCATCCCCTCCCCGGCCATTTTCTCCAGCGGCTCCTGTTCCCAAACCGTCTCGTCGCCTTCTATATACTCCATAACGCCTGGCTCGAGGACAAAAAAACCGCCGTTCACCCAGGCGCCGTCACCCTTTGTTTTCTCGCGAAACCGAGTAATCCTGGTCTGCCCTTCTTTCAGTGCGATCGCACCGAATCTGCCTGGCGGCTGCACAGCAGTCAGTGTCGCCAATACGTTCTGCTTCTTGTGAAACTCTATCAAATCCTTAACATTTACGTTGCTGACTCCATCACCATATGTCAGACAGAATGTCTCGTTTCCTATTTGTTCCTTAACCCGCTTAAGGCGTCCGCCTGTCATGGTCTTTTCACCCGTGTCGATCAGTGTCACCTTCCACGGCTCGGAACTGCTTTTATGTGTCTCAATTTTATTTTCTTTCAGGTCAAAGGTCATATCGTCTGAATGAAGATAGTAATTGGCAAAGTACTCTTTTATCATATAACCCTTATAGCCACAACATATAATAAATTCGTTAAGGCCGTGAGCAGAATATATTTTCATGATATGCCAGAGAATCGGCTTGTTCCCGATCTCTACCATTGGCTTCGGCCTTACTTTACTCTCTTCGCTTATTCGGGTACCATAACCTCCTGCCAATATGACAACCTTCATTTAAAGACCTCCGGATCTCTTTGCTTAAATGCGTTACATCGTAGAGATAATGCTCTATTCTGCACAGGGAAACACCTCCAGGAATGCGGTCAAGAGACGTGAGATCGCTGTACCCGCTTAGACCACAGGCGTCGCCATCCTCCCTGGACCTCATCATGCCCGGAACTGGAGACCTCGGCATTTTCAGGCGGCTCCGCAGTCAGTTCGGCAATTCGTTTCAAAAGGCGTCTTCGTTCTTCATTCAGACGCTTAATCTCCAGACGTTGCTCTTCCAGCAGGTTCGCAAGGTGTGTTTCAGCAGGTGCCGTATCAGAAGACTTGTTCGCCTCACTGCTTAACAGACGTTCATTTACCAGCCGGCTCAGGGTCAATAGCCCGCTCTGCAAGTCGCGAACCTGGGCCTGCAGAACTCGCAAACCTTCGATATCCAGCGACTCGGCCTCAACCTTCAAGCCTGGAGCTGTTTCCTGAAATTCAGGAGCGGGAGCCGTGGCTGTTGCCAGCGCCGAAAAGCCGCTCTCCTCCTGGCTCTTGACGACCTCTTCCACCATATTTCCGGTAATAATTTTCACCTCATCAGCATAGGCGTAAACCAGACATGAGTCGCATAACAGATTAATCAGACGGGGGGTACCTTGCGTATTTTGGTAGATAACCTCAAGGGCCTGATCGGTAAAAATACCCTGCGTTTCCACCTCTTCCGAAGCAACCTCAAGACGATGGCGGATGTATAGTTTTGTCTCATTCTCTGTCAAGGGAGCAAGATGGTAATGAACGGCAATGCGTTGGGCTAATTGGACCATGCAAGGATGGCTCAACTTGTGACGCAACTCAGGCTGCCCGACCAGGACGATCTGCAACAAATAATCCTTGGCAGTCTGCAGATTCGACAAGAGCCTGATCTCTTCCAGCGTATCAAGGTTGAGATTCTGGGCCTCATCCACGATCAAGACCACCCTATGGTCCTTGGCGTAACGTTCGATCAAGAAGGTATTGAGCCAATCCAGCTTCTCGATCCGACCGGCACCCCTTGGATCGTGGTCAAATTCCTGGAGCACAAGATCCAGAAATTCTTCCGGTCTCACCGTGGTATTGAAAATCGAGGCAACTTCTGTCTCATTATCAAGACGCTGAAGCAGTGCCTTGATAAGGGTCGTCTTTCCCGTACCGATCTCGCCACTGATAACAATAAAACCGGCTCGATGGAGAAGGCCGTATTCGAGGTGAACAAGTGCCAGACGATGCTGGCGACTCAAATAGAGATAAGCTGGGTCGGGAAGAAGGGTAAAAGGCTTTTCCCGAAATCCAAAAAAGGTTTCATACATAAAACGACCTTTGTCAGACCTGCATTATTGATAGTATTTTTTGTAATCCCGCCATTCAGACAACTCCCTGGGAACTCGATTCAAGACGGTTCCTATAATGTGGTGATCATGCAATAGCTCAAGAGCCCGTTTAAGATCTTCTTCTTTTGTCTCTTGACAGCGAACCACCATAATGACGGCATCTGCAAAACGAGACAGATACAGTCCGTCGGAAAAGGCTAGCAGGGGCGGACTGTCGAATATGATATAACGATCCGGATAACGTTCCTTTACTTCCCGCACAAAACTATGCATAGCCGGAGCATTCAGGAAATCCGAAGGGTACTGCTCAGCCTTGCCGGCAGGCAGCAGTGTCAACCGGGGTATGCCGGGATTGACCAACAACTCAGATAGAGGCATTCCGCGATCCAGGTATTCATAAAGACCTGGCCCCTGAGGCAACCCGAAGTAGCTGTGTACAGAAGGCAGGCGCATATCCGTATCAATGAGCAAAACTGTCCGGGTCTTCTCGCGTGTAAGGCTGATGGCAAGATTGACTGCTGTAAAAGTTTTGCCCTCGCCCTGCTTTGGACTGGCCACCATCAAGGAATTATAACCGTCCCTGGACAGTGCTTCCACGACTTTTACTCTGAGAAGATTATATTGCTCGACTATGGCAGGGTGAATGGATGTGGTCAGCACGCCGAGGCTGCTAAGGGCTGATTCATCCACGTTTTCGATCCGCGTCTGGGTATACTCTGGATCTAAATATTTCGATAGTCCAGCTCTACCCCCGGATTCAGGCAATGACGTCGCAATACCTTTCCTGTTTTCCTCCCCCTTGTCGCGGGCCTGTTTGGCGCGCTCCAGGGCCTTTTCCAGCCTGCTCATGACCGTTTACCTTGCATCTCTTGAACTTCTCTCACATCGGGGATGGCGGACAGAACAGGAGCACCTGTCAGCCTGCGGACGTCCCCGGCGGTCCGAAGCGTCGTGTCGGTGAATTCCATGGCCGCTGCCAGGCCGGCCCCTGCGCCCAGACCCAAAATAAAGCCAATTAGGATAATGGCCATTCGATTCGGCTTGACTGGTTTCCCCGGCACATGAGGCGGATCCACAACCGTGAACTTCTCTCCGGCTTGATTCTCCTCCAGGTTTTCGGCCTGACGTGCCTCCATAAGTTTTTCCGATGTCTCATTATATTTTTTTTGAGCAGCACTGTAATCCCGAGCTAAATCCTGATACTCCTGCTCCACCTGGGGCATCTGCTCAAGCCGTTTTACATATTGCTGCCACTTCTTTTCCAGTTCTTTGCGCTGAGTGCGCAGCGAGTCCAGCTCGATCTCCGTGCGCTTGATCTGGGTCTGAAGATTGATATAAGCTGGATTGGTAGGTCCGCTGTCAGCGGAATCGGCACCGCCAGCTTCATCAGCTTGAATATCCGCCAAGGCAGTCTTAATATTGGAAATCTCCTGCTTCAGACGCACAACATCCGGGTGCTTGTCTGTGGTACGATTGCGCAAATTCTCCAGTTGGACCTCTTTATCATTCAGCATTTTTTCAAGATTCCTGCGCTCATTATCCGCATTCACCTTTTTTTCCAATTCTTCAATCTCGCGCCGTATCTTAATAACATCCGGATGCTTGGGTGAAAGACTGGCCTCCAGGGAGATAGCCTGGCTCCGGAGAAGCTTCAACCGGTCGCGAGGCTCCCACACCTGATCACCCCTAAACAGGACGCTGGGCGAAATCGTTGCCAACTGTCCCTCCAGGTAGACCTTGCGATCTTCCAGGGCCAGTATTTTGGTTTCAACTCTTTCGATCTGCTGACGAATCTGCTGCTCAAATTCAAGATTCAGCCGCATCAGCTCAGGCAACTCAGTCAGGTGCTCCTCCTTGAAGCGGGCAATCTTTTCCTCCAACAAGCGGGTTGTGTTGCGATAAGCCTCCAGTTGCTGCTCTAATATGTTTGTTGTAGTTTTGGCCAGGTTCTCGCGAAGTCTCATGTTGTATTCCAAAAACAATGAAGTCAAACGATTCGCAACCTGAGTGACTTTTTTTGGATCACCGCCCTCGTAAGAGACGGTAAAGGCCACATTTACCTCAACCTGACGTTCACCGCGCCGGCTGGGGACCATGGCACTTACCATTTCCACCGAGATGTCTTTGCGCATTTTACTCAGAATGTCCTCGATCGGGGCATTGTCCTGGAAATCAGGGTAAAGCCGAAAGTCCTTAATGATCTGTTCCAGGGTCTGCCTGCTCAGGATCTGCTCAGTTATGGTCTTGATACGTTCCTCAGCATAGCCGGTAACAGTAGTGCGAACCAGGTCTTCCGGAACCTGTTGGGATTCAATCAGAATAGTGGCCTTGGACTGATATACGGGGGGCAATATGTAAGCAACCACTGATGCAATGCAAAGAATCACCAGCCATGGCACAACAATGAACCACTTACGCCTCCGCAAAAAGGCAATATAGTCCTGTAACGTCTGTGGCCCGCGATCTGCTTCGGTCATCTTGTCTCCTTAACTATTATGCCACTGCTGGCGATAGTGAGGTTATGAGTCAACTTCCGCTACGTTCCATCAGCGTTTAAATCGTGTTGTAAAATCCAGGCGAATCCAGAACATATTCCTTCTGTACGATTGATCGTTCTCCTGGTAATTCACGAAACTGTGGTGATAATATATCCCCAGGTTGGCATGCTCGGCCAGACGATAGGCAAGGCCGGGACGGACGCTAAATATCCAATAATCCGCTGAATACCCATAATACCCATAATACCCATCACCCCCATCACCCTGAGAGCGCACATCTGTAAAACTCGTCTGACCGATCAGAAGCAGCCGCTCGGTCATCCTGTACATCCCCTTCAAGGTCACACGATCCCGCAAGACGGTTCTCCCAATCCCACCTGGATACACGTCCCGTATGTAGCGCGCCCGCCAACGGCCCCTCTCCAGTTTTCCCTGCGCCTCGACAGAGGCAACAAAACCTGTCTCGCTCGAGGTCTTTGTATCCTCCTTGATATGCGATAAATAAACTCCCCCGCCAGCATAAAGGGTGAGACGCTCTGAAAAAGCACGGTCTACGCCGCACATCATCTCATAAGTGTGCGTATCTCCCGTTTCAAAATCATCATAGGAAAACCCGGGCTGTACGAATATATGTGTACGATTATCGGCCAGCATGCGACTATATTCGAGGTAGGTCGCGGTTGACTTGTAGTCGTAATCATCATACTGCCCTCCATAGTCCTCCTGGCGGAAAGGGAGGCTCATTTGCCATGCCGAGCGTTCCGTGGCCTGCCACCGCACAGAGGGATTCATTCTGTAAGTTTTGCGGTCCTCTCGAAACAGCAGGATGCCTTCCTCGGACAGCTCGCTATCCAGAGTTGTATCTTTGCGATAGCTGCCATCAAAAGACAGGTTCAGGGTCGGCCATAACTGACTTGAGGCCTCCAGACGATAGTCTTGATCCAGGGTATCAAGCTCGCCTTCGGTGTCGTACTTCTGACCCAGCAGACGGGCAGTAAAACGCAAATCGTCCCGTTCGGTTCGGTGTCGCCATGTCAGCTCCGGACGAACTTCATAGATCCAGTCACGCACTTTATTGCGGCTGGAATAATTTATGTTGTCGTCATATTTCCATTGCAGAGAGATCCTGGAACTCCACGTCTCTTCGGCCGCCTCTGCCGCAGGAATACATACTCCTGCCAACCAACTCATTATAAGGAACAAACAAGTTCCCAAACGCACAAATTGCACTGTCCCATCCCCAGCTTTCTGTTACGGTACGACAACCACGTCGCCGGTCTGCAACATAATGTTCTGTTCAAGATGCTTCCCTTTGGCAACGTCGCCATAGTCAAACCGTATCCTCGACTGGCCGTCGGGTCCCTGTCTCAATATGGTAATCTTGTCAAGGTCGGCAAATGGGTTCATGCCGCCTGCCAGGCTCAGGGCCTGCATAACGTTAATGGGCTCCGGGAGCATAAAGACCCCCGGCTCGTTTACCTTGCCGATCACATAGACCTTATAGCTCTCGATCTTAAACGGAATAACCGCCACTGTCGGTGAAGGAATATATTCCTGAAGACGCTCTACTATTTCGTGCTGGACCTCTGCCAGTGTCTTTCCGCCAGCCTTAACCTGTCCAACCAGTGGAAAGCTGAGATAGCCGTCAGGCTGAACGATGACTTGTTTCGTGAGCTCCGGGTCTTTCCATACGGAAATCTCCAGGACATCGCCAGGACCAAGGACAAAAGACGGGACCTCGCCGGCACAAACAGGCGGAGATACAATTGCCATGAGTAATAGAACAGCAAACAATCTCAAAGAATATCTCTCCATAATCATTACCCCTCCGAAATTCTTTTTAATAGCCGTGAGCGGCTACCATAAATCCGGCTTCGTGGCACCCAGAACACTCTCTCGCTTGAATGCCAAACGTTTTTCATTATTACGCATTTTAAATGCCAAAAAAAATTTATTTGGGAAAATAAATGGGATTCTACCATCAAAGAGTCACAGATCAATTCATCATCCAAAACTTACGACAAAATCTGGAACCAGTATTTTGATATCCTTGCCTCCAACAATTTTCAGTCCTCAATAGTCAGTTGTATCGTAATACCTCAAGGCCTCCGGCAACAAATTCCGAATTTTTGCAATACGATCTTGATCGGTCGGGTGAGTGGAAAGAAATGAAGGAGGAGAAGGGGCGGACTTTCCCCTGGAAAGGCGTTCCCAAAACACCAAAGCACCTCTTGGATCATATCCGGCCTTTGCCATCAAAATAAGCCCTATATGGTCTGCTTCATACTCCTGGGTACGGCTGTATGGCAATATCACGCCTATGTCTGCAGCCAATCCGTATGCATAATCAAATACCCTCATCGCATCGGCCGACTGGGTCCCGAGGGCTGTCTGCATAGCCGTTTCCCCGAGTTGTGCCAACAGAGTTAGACTCATCCTTTCCGCCCCGTGTCGAGACAGGGCATGCGCAACCTCATGGCCGATCACAACGGCCAGGCCGGCTTCATCCTCTGTATATTTCAGAATACCTGTATACACAAACACCTTGCCTCCCGGAAGACAAAAGGCATTGGCCACCTTGTCGTTTTCTATGAGAGTGAATTCCCAGTCGAAATCCGGTCTTTGGGCTGCATTTGCAATCCTCCATCCCACTGTCTGCAGCATCTGATTCAGGGCATGATCCTGGCTGACCCTCTCCTTTTTAAGGATATTCTCATAGGCCTTGAGCCCCAGGGCCTTTTCCTGCTCCGGACTGACCAGCATCAACTGGGACCTGCCTGTAACCGGAGCCTGAGAACACGCACAGAAGAATGGGACCAGCACAGACATAAGAATAGCTGCGGATTTACTGCGGACCAACATATTTATACCTTAAATAAGCGCTTGATCTTGTTCAGGGACCTGATCTTCAGGCGTAAATATCCGGTGAACCCGTGGTCCACTGTGGAAGTTGCCATCCGTGCACTGCCGCAGGAGCGGTTTGCCTTTTGCAGGGTTTCGATCGCGGGCCGGATTGCACTGCCTCTCCGGTCTGCGATGAGTGAGCTTTGAAACCCGGAAAAAGGTAACCGCTCCAAGGCAGGATATAACGGGTTCACCGGATATTTACCTTCAGACATTCATATCAAGTCAGCTATCAAGATCAAGGTGGATGCTCAATGATCAATTATTTCTTCATTCACTTCCACTTCGAGCTCGAAAAAGCTGGTACCGCAATCGTAGCACTTAACATCTATTCTATTCCTCTCTTGTAATGAAACATATATCTCATCACATCCACAGGAGCATGGAGCGTCTATTGACTCTTTTATAACATCTTTAATAGAAGAACGAAGCGTAGCAGGTATATCCGGATCATATATTATTTTCACCTTGTAACCTCCAAAAAACGCCGAACATGAACATAATAACTGCAGGGAGGACTGCATCATACCAATGCCATTAGAGAATTGTAAAGGATTTTAACACCATTTTGACAAAATATGGAGCACAACGGCCCGGCATCGGCTTTGAAGGTGATTTCATTTCCTTATTGACAAATTTCAAAAGCTCAATTATGAGATTAACCAGTGAATCGTCATCCATTAATAAAATAAGGAGGAATATGCAGGATGAAGAGTAGTAGGGTAATTTCTGTGGTTGTTGCAATTTGTTTCAGCTTGGTAATGGCAGGGGTGGCCGCGGCAGCCGATAAGGGACCGGAGACCATTACATTTAAGTGCGAGAAAAAGGGTGATGTTGCATTCAGTCACGTCAAACACCAGGAAAGTGCCACCTGTGGAGACTGTCACCACTCCAAGGGCCCTGATGGAAAGCAGGTTCCATATGCTGAAGGTCAGAAGATAGAAAAATGCGGTACCTGCCACACTGCCGAAATGGCTGCACCAGCTCTAAATAGCAGCAAGAAAGCCCTGCACAAGAACTGCAAAGGGTGCCACAAGGCTGCAGTGAAGGAAGGAAAGACCGCCCCGACCAAGTGTGCCGGGTGTCATCCCAAAAAGGCGGCAAAATAAGTATCTTGTAGAGCGCATATATATTGGCAATATCAAAAGGCCTGTCACCATATTAGGTGGGTGACAGGCCTTTTCAGTTTTTACTCATGTAAAAGGCCAATAATCCCTTTGGATATCCATTACATGTTCTATTACTTGTGGCCCGGGCCCGGAATTGTCCAGCCTGGAGACAGTATCACTGTCCAGAACGCTCATGGCCTTGCATTCTTTTAAAACAGCGAGCACGCCGTCCCTAAGCCCTGTATGGCTGTAACCTCCTTCAAGGCAGAATAGTATACGGCCCTCACAGCACGACTCTGCAAGATTGAGTAAGACCCTTGCCATATAGGCGAAACCGTTTGCAGTGACTCTCATGCCTCCCAGGGGATCATCCATGTAAATATCAAACCCGGCTGAAACTAATATGAAGTCCGGAGAAAAGGCCTTTCCTATAGGCACCAGCAAGCGATTGAAAATGGCGGCAAAGTCCTCATCTCCGGCACCAGGGCTCAGGGGCACATTTACCGTAAAGCCCTCTCCATCGCCTTCACCTATTTGATCTGCCCCACCGCTTCCCGGATAATAGGGATACTGGTGGGTAGATAAGTATAATACGCTGGGATCATTGTAAAAGCTGTGCTGGGTACCATTCCCGTGATGAAGATCCCAGTCTGCGATCAAGACCCGTTCACAACCAAGGATCTGTTTTGCATAATGGGCGCCAAGGGCCACATTATTAAAGATGCAAAAGCCCATTGCACGATCTCTTTCTGCATGGTGTCCCGGAGGGCGTACCAGGGCAAATCCATTTTGCGCATCAGGCCCGGCTATTTCATCCATGGCGGCAAAAACTCCACCGGCAGCCAGGCAGGCCGCCTCCCACGAACCTGCGCTTGTAGCTGTATCCGGATCCAGCCGGCAGAAATCCCTGCCGGCAGTCCCGGCTATCTTGTCTATGTAATCACCGGTGTGATTCCATAAAAGCTCTTCCCGGCCGGCTGATCTGGGGACAACGGTCTTGAACAGGCCCTTTACATCTTCCTGGTCTAAACGCTCATAGATGACCCTGAGACGGTCAGGTGATTCCGGATGACCGGGGCCCTGGTCATGCTCAAGATATCCGGGATCTCTGATTACTATCGTTGCAGCCATTTTCAGGGCAGACACTTCTTGCATCGGCAAAAACCCTCCTTGCAGGCATCTGATCGCGATTTAAAAATTACCCGGTTTGATTTACATATCTTTTTCCCATAAGGACATGAGGGCCTATGAAAGCGGAGGGTTTCGCGATTACCGACATAATAAGGTTCGGGCCTGACAGGAGGAATTGACCATATGCCACGCCCGGCGTCTATGGCCTCTCTCTGTGCGGCAAGCAGTCTCTTGCTGAAAGGCGATCCCTTCTTAGAAAAACACACAAAGGCCATGCCCTCGCGGACAAGTATCTCATTGACCATTCGACCGTCAGGGAGAAATACATAGGCCAACAGCCGGCCAAAGCGATCCCTCTTTTCATCATCCTGGACCAGCCTGACAAGCCTGCCCCGGACCAGTTGCCTGTTACGCCTCGTGGCTTCCCATCCCATGGGTTCTCCGGGTGTGTCCTTGTGAGGTATCTCCGGAGAATTAATCCCCCTATAGCGTACCTTTGTTCCATTCTTAAGGACTATGGTGTCGCCATCAATGACGTATCGTACAAGGGCGCTTTTCTCTGCAAGGCAGAACTCAATGAAGGCAAGAGACCAGATGCTCACAAGAGCAACTATTATCAAGATGGACAATCTGGCCTTTATTTTCATGTCAGAGCCCCCCATTATTATACCGTGGCAGCAGAACCGGTAAGACGCCTTAGAGCTTCCTGATAACGCCGGCGGGTCTTTTCTATGATATCCGCGGGGAGCTCAGGCCCCGGCGGCTTTTTGTCCCATGAAATGGACTCCAGGTAGTCTCTCACAAACTGCTTGTCAAAACTCGGCTGTGACCTTCCGGGACTGTAGTCCTCGGCAGGCCAGAATCTGGAAGAATCAGGCGTCAAGACCTCATCAATCAGCAAGAGTTCTCCGTCAGATATGCCGAATTCAAACTTCGTATCAGCAATGATTACACCTCTTTCTCTCGCATAGTCTGCTGCTATTTCGTAAAGCCTGATGCTGATATCCCTGGCCTTTTCGGCAACTGCTTTGCCAAGCAGCCCGCAGACCTGTTCAAGGCTGATGTTTTCATCGTGAGAACCGACATCGGCCTTGGTGGAAGGCGTGAACATGGGCCTTGGAAGCTGCTGCGACTCAAGCATCCCCTCGGGCAGCTTGATACCGCATAAAGAGCCCGTCCTGAGATAGTCTTTCCATCCGGAGCCGGCGATATATCCCCTGACTATACACTCAACCGGTAAAGGCTTTGCCTCTTTGACCAGCATGCTGCGGCCATCAAGAGACCTTGAAAATGGCTTCAACTCTTCCGGGAATTGAGCTACATCTGCCTGAACCAGATGATTCGGCACCAGGTCTCTCAATTTCTCAAACCAGAACAGGGACATCCGGGTGAGGATGCGACCTTTGCCCGGTATGGGCGTGGGGAGAACAACATCAAAGGCAGAGAGACGATCCGTTGCCACAATCAGCAAATACCCCCCCACTTTATAGATGTCTCTTACTTTTCCCCTGTGTAAGAGATGAATGCCGGGAAAATCCGTTTTGAACATGGACATAGATTTATCTCCAATTTACATATAAACCAGATTAGCCAATAATATAAAGTATGGCAATCATCCGGTGCGCTGTTTTTTATCTGTACACAGTAAAAACAACTCCACACTCTCCGGCCTGGAACTCTTTGGCTTTACTACACGAACCGACCTGAAACTCTCTCTGCAGTCATTCCGGAAGGAAGGGAAATCCTCTCCCTGGAAGACCTTGCAAAAAAAAGTGCCTCCTGGTTTCAGCAGCTCTCTGGCCAAGACTAAGGCACGCTCTGCAAGAGCTACAGACCTGAAGTGATCCACATCCTTTCGACCGGTGGTCTTGGGTGCCATATCGCTGAGCACCACTGCGAAATAAGGGGAAATCTCTCTGAGTTCCGAGAGCTTGAGATCACAGACATCTCTCTGCAATACGTGGATATTATCTGCCATTACACTGAGTTTTTGGATGTCAACTGCCACCACCAGGCCCTTCGGCCCTGCCACGCCGGCTGCGTACTTTGACCAGGAGCCCGGGCAGGCACCGAGGTCCAGGACGGCCTGACCCGGCTTCAGGAACCTGTATTTCTTCTGGGCCTCTTCCAGCTTATAGACCGAGCGGGCCGGAAAGCCCTGCTTCCTGGCCTTTTTAAAATAATGATCCCTTACCTTTTTCACCTATGAGCCATCACCTATGAGCTATTTTTACGGTAATCATGGGCGCATTCACATGTTGGGGGACCTAAATTTAGTAATGAACATCGAACATCGAACGTCCAACATCGAATGTTGAATGGGAAAAGATGAAGAAACAGAAATAGCTGTTGAATGTTTGGTATTGGGTGTTTGTTTTTTCATTCGATGTTGGACGTTGGACGTTCGATGTTCGATGTTCATCTTTTAGAACAATCATCAATAAGTTCCGCCAAATGTAACACCCTGGGTCCCCCGGATTGATGAGCGGTCCCTGCCCTCCACTGCAGCAGACATCCTGAGCATGTGGTAACCACAATGGATGAGCCTGTCCTGTCCCATGCGGAGAGCCTCTTCTCAAAGATCTTCCGGGCAAGCTCGGGATTCCCGATACTAAAGAGTCCTCCCTGTCCGCAGCATCCATGAGGCATCGGCCTGAAGGCATCTGAGAACATCCTGTCAAGCAGATCCTCACTTTCCCCTACACCGCCCAGATCGAAGCGCTGGTGACATGGAGCATGATACGTCACTGTAACTGACCTGTCCCTTGGCTCTCTGAAAGGAAAGACCTTCAGCTCGCCTAAAAGCCGGCTGAATTCCCTGACCTTATCCGCCAGATTAACGGCGAGCTCCCTTTCCGCCTCTTTTCCACTGAACAATTTTGGCCATTCCTTAATCATTGAGGCACAGGCAGCACATCCTGTAACGATGAAATCCGCATTTGCAGTTTCAAGGGCCCTGAGGTTTTGAAGGGCGAATTCTCTCGCGGTTTCCAGCGCACCCGCTGACCATGCAGGCATGCCGCAACATACCTGTCCCAGAGGGACCAGCACCTTGCCTCCCAGGCACCGGACCATGGCCTCAGCCGCCTCTGGATAGAGATAGTTCTGAATGCAGCCAAGGAAAAGGGCTATTCTGGGTCCCGGCCCGGAATCAACCCCGCAACCCGGATCAAGCAACCTGAAATGCCTCCTGGAAAGGGCCGGCATTTGCGCAAGAGAGGGCATTTCAAAATGAAGAACCTTTTCATCCCCTGAAGTCCGGCCCGTAAGGCCAAGCAGGCGCCAGACAAGGCCGCTCGTTCCCGGGATGCCGGTGAGGAGCTTTGCCAATAAGGGAGTCAGCCTGCGACTCTTGAGAATATTCCATAGCCACCAGGGAGTAGAAAGCCCCTTAGCATAGCTTGCCCTGGCGTTCCTGACCATGGCATTTATCTCTATCCCGGCAGGACATATGTTGCTACAGGCACCGCACTGGAGACAATCCTTTAAGGTCTCGAGCACCTTGACCGGAATGATATTCTTGCCGGGACCTTGAGCTTCCTGAGTGGAATTCGGGCCTTCGCCTATAATTTCCGCAATTAGTCTGTATTTCCCCCTGGGGGAAAAACGCTCGTGTCTGGTTACGTCATAGACCGGGCATACTGAAAGGCATGCACCGCACCTGACGCATCCGGTTCCGGCGCCACTTCTGTTACTGGATAACAGATCTTCAGTTTTCTGGATATCATTCAGGCTCTTTCACCTCTGGATCAGGATTTTTTTCTTATTTGAAATTTTCTCCAAGCAACTGCCTCATCCACCAACTCGCCCAGTGTTCTTTCAAAATGGCACCGGCAAGGGCCTTGGCCCCTTCTGATTTCAACCTGTCCCTGACATAGGGTATCCAGCGCGCTGCATCTCTGCTTCCGGTATCCAGATGTTCTTTAAGAGAAATCAACATATCAAGCTGATCTGCGTCATGGGCCAATATTGCCTCTGTTGTCTTGCAGTCCCTGAACTCGGACAGCAGATCCGCTATCTCCTCACCGCCCGGAAGTCCCTGGATCATTTCCGTGATTGCCGATTCCTCATCTATGGTCACATACCGCTTGTGTACCGCGTTGGCATCCCCGGTCCTCGCCTCGGGGAGATCGTGTACCAGACACAGCTTCAAGAGCCTTTCCATATCTACTTCGGGGATATCTCTTGCCAGCATCATGGCGCTCAGGATCACGCCAAACGTGTGGGCAGCCACTGATTCCCTGCCCTTTCCCAGAAACGGATAGCCCGTTCGCCACGTATGCTTGAGCATTGACCCTTCAAAGAGAAAACGGGCTATTCTCTCCCAATTCATCACTTTTTCATCCATAGTCCATCCATTGAGACCAAACGAAAAATCAGTGTCTCCAGCAGCACTCTTGGAGAAACCTGACCTCCCTTGAACTCAAGATCCATTTCGGCCATAGAGGCCAGCAAATCCAGCATCTGGTCCAGGTCAAAACCATGTACCTGCCTGCCCAATCTATAAAGTGCGTATGGATGAGCACCTTTCAGCACGGCAGGCGGAGTATCTCCCAAAATCTCCTTTATCTCAGGCAGCATCCTGTTTTTGAAGGTCCCGTACTCCAAGTTCTTAACTGCTTGAAGGCCTGGTCCATATTCAAAAACGGCCCTCAAGATTATCATCTTCCGCAGAAAATTTGCAACGGTCTTAAGTATTGCCAGGGGATGTATCCCCTGATCCAGCAGATAACCCAGGCTCTTGAGGCATTTGTCCAGATCCTTTTCTCCAATGGCACCGGTAAGCCTGTATAACTCTTCATCCTTGTGCCTTACAACCAGTTCGCAGACATCTCCGGCCTTTATCCTGGTCCTGTCTCCTGCCCGGGATACGAGCTTCTGGATCTCTGTCTTCAGGCCCACAAGGTCTTCATGGCCAACCCGTTCCATAATGGCCTCAATGGCCTTGGGCTCTATTTCCTTGCCCTTTTCCCTGACCGAACTCCTGATAAAGCTCCTTGCAAAATCTGCCCCGCTTTTCTTATCCTTCTTTTCTTTGTCAAGGTCTACTACAGGCCCGTGCTTTTTGAGTTCCTTGTACAAGGAGCACCTTCTGTCCACTATCTCGGATTCGATAATTATAACTGCGCGGGACGGGTCGGCCCTCCGGGCAAGCCAGGAGAGAATGCGATCCCCGGAGCCTGTATGTATGGGCTCTATACGTTCCAGGTATTCACCGTGCACTTCAAGAAATTCCGATAAATTCCTGATGGATAAATCCTTGGGCCAATCCAGGATCTCTTCCATCTGTCTCTGAGAGAGCCCCGCGAGTTCTTTTGCATCTATCCTCAAATCAGAGAAGACCCTGGAAACAAGCTCTTTTGCCCGGGCATCATCACCCGCTTCCATGGCCGCCAGGATCTTCTTCCATCTGGTCTTTGCAGTATTCGCGGATACCAGTAAAGGCGGGTCCTGCACTAAGACCACCCTGCGGCCAGGGGAAAAACCCCTGGTCTCCAGAAGCTCGAGCAACCTGCCCTCTGAGAAAAAATCAGGAGATAATATCTCGAAATTGAACCCTTTCGCCTCTTCAGAGACCAGGCAATCTATTAATCTATGTATCTGTGGATGAATAATAGGTCTGTCACCTATAAACAGATAGACAGGATAGACCTCTCCGGCCCCTGCCTTCTTAATGATCTCTTCGACCCGGCTGAGATATTTTTTCGATGTAAGACCCATGTTATTAATTTATATTCCTCACAGCAAAGCGCAGATTGCAATTAATCAGTTAATATGCATTATAACAGATCCTGGCACTCAAACACCCGGCCATGTTTTACCTGACAGCCCATGACAGCCCATAAGCGTGATAATAACGCACATCCACTCGTTTTCCGTCTCCTTAAGGACCAGAAGCTGATCTTTCTCCTTAGCACATTTCTGGGTGCTGCTGCCACTGGAATCTTTTTTAGCAGCCTTAACAACTTCCTGGTGGATGTCTATGATATGAGTGCCGACCAAAGGGGAATGCTGGAAACTATAAGAGAACTTCCTGGAATGTTGCTCATTGTGCTCCTGGCCCCTTTCAGTGCAATCAAAGAAGGAAAGATCCTGTTTGGGGCCACACTTATTATTGCCCTTGGCATTGTGGGCGCTGCCAGCCTCTCACCTGATGTCTTAAGGGTAACAGCCTGGCTGTTTGTCTGGTCTGTCGGGGCACATATGGTAATGACCATCAGGGAGAGCTTCTGTGTAGCCCTCAGTGAACCCGAGACCAGGGGCAGTCTATTCGGAATGGTCAGAAGCCTCAGAAGCCTTGGGACCATAGCAGGAACTGCTTGCATCTGGATAGGTATGGACATATTGGGGCTCGGATATGAAAAGCTCTATTGGTTTGCGGCCTTGATCACATTGCTTTCGGCCTCAGTCGTGCTTTTCATCAAGGAAAAAAGACATACGGGGACAAAACGCAGGCGCTTTGTATTCAGGGCAAAATATTCTCTTTTTTATTTGCTCGCCGTCCTGTTCGGTGTACGAAAGCAGATATTTCTTGTATTCGGACCATGGGTACTCATCAGGATATTTGATCAGGATGCACCGGACATGGCAAGGCTTTTACTGGTATCTTCTGTTGTAGGCCTGTTTCTGAAGCCGTACCTTGGAAAACTGATCGACATACTGGGAGAACGGACTGTGCTTATAAGTGATTCCCTCGCACTCCTGATAATCTGCGCCTGTTACGGCCTGGCAGAAACAACGCTCCCCCAACCTCTTGTCCTGCCGTGCCTGTTCACCTGCTTTATCCTGGATGACTGCCTGTTTTCCTTACGATCTGCCCACGTGACCTACCTTTCCAAGATAGTTGAATCGGCAGATGAACTGACGGCCTCCATATCCACGAGCTATTCAATTGAACATGTAGTGTCCATGATAGCCCCGATAATAGCTGGAGTTATCTGGGTGCGTTTCGGTTATCCATGGGTCTTTTTCATGTCTGCCGTAGTGGCCGGCCTCATGTTTCTTGTCTCGTCAAAATTGCCTCCCAAAACCGGTCGATAACGTTTATCAGCATTCTATCACCTCTTTCTCAACCGCCAAGCTCCCTGGATCTCTCGGTTGCTGCCCTGACCGCATCCATTATTATTCCACGCAAGGCCCCCCGCTCCAGGACATGCAGACCCGCAACAGTGGTCCCCCCCGGACTGGTCACCATCGCAGTCAGTTCTGCCGGATGTCTCTCTGTATTCTGGCACATAAGGGCCGCCCCAAGCACGGTCTGGACCACCAAGTCCCGGGCAACGGTTCTTGGCAATCCTTCCCGCACTCCTGCGTCTATCAATCCCTCGATAAATGTAAAAACATATGCGGGGCCGCTGCCACTGAGCCCTGTGACTGCATCCATCAATGACTCCGGTACTACAACTGCCTTGCCCACTGCGTCCAATATCTCTCGAACCATATCCAGATCGCCCGGACCGGCGGCAGTCCCTTTGCACAGTGCTGCAGCCCCTGCCTGAACCAATGCGGGAGTATTTGGCATCACACGCACTACTTTTGTATCCTCAGGGAGTCTCTTTTCCAGAAAATGAACAGTTATTCCGGCAGCTATGGATACGACAAGATGATTGCTGCTCACAACCGGCCCAATTTCTTCAAGGACTGTGGACATAACCTGGGGCTTAACCGCGAGGATAATAATCTCGGATCCCTTGACTGCTTCCTTGTTTTCGGACGTAGTACTTATCCCGAATGTCTTCCCGAGATAATTTCTCCTGACTTCGGACAGATCAGATGCCGTGATTTGGCCCGGTTTTAAGAACTCTTTTGACAACAACCCCTTTATCAGGGCTTCTGCCATCTGTCCTCCACCAACAAATCCCAATGTCTTGAAAATTTTTTTTATTTTTTTCCTTGCCATCATCTATCATCTCCATATAATATTGAGCATATGCTTATTAATAAAGATTTGCTTTAAGCTTGACTTGGCAATTTCCAGCAGGTACAACATAAGACAGGTTCAAAGGTTCAAAGGTTCAAAGGTTGTCAACCTTGAACCCGGAACCCGGAACCGATCACTTTAGAAAGTAATTATTGAGTATGTTTCGCGAATTCAGCCATAATTCATCGATTTATTCAAATTACAAATGAGGGCCTCATCATGCAAAAAAAATCGGAATTACAAGTCTTTCGTGAGTACCTTCAAAAAAACAGGCTGCGTTACACCCAGGAACGAGAACAGATAATAAGAGAGATCTTTGCCACCCATGACCACTTTGATGTAGACACACTTTATCTGACTATAAGGCGAAAGGGTATGCATATCTCAAAGGCATCCATATATCGCCTTCTTCCCCTTCTAATAGAAGCCGGCCTGGTCCAGGACGTGTTCTTTGAAGACGGCCACATGCACTATGAGCACATATATGGCCATGAACACCATTGCCACCTTCGATGTATTGAGTGCGGGAAGATCGAGGAATTCACAGACCCGAGATTAGATGACATCGAAAAGGACCTGGAAGAACGTTTTGGTTTTAAGATACTGAATCATAAACTGGATGTGAAGGGATTGTGTCCTGAATGCCGTGAAAAAATCAAAAAAATGGCATGAAATCCCTTGACAAGTCCGAATCTTTCCCTTCTCTCCATGTAGTACTCGTAGAGCCGGAGATACCACCCAACACCGGCAGCATTGCCCGGCTTTGCGGGGCAACCAACTCCGTCCTTCACCTTATCCATCCGCTTGGCTTTAAGACCGACGACAGGAATCTCCGAAGAGCAGGCCTTGACTACTGGTCCAGTGTAACTGTCAGACATCACAGCAGCTTAAAGACCTTTATGCTTGAAAATGCCGGAGGTGACCTCCTTTATTTCTCAACCAGGGGTAAATATGTCTATACTGAAGCGGATTTCACGCCTGGATGCTATCTCGTCTTCGGGAAAGAGACCGAGGGGCTTCCTCCTTCTCTTATCAAGAAAAACATTGAAAGGAGTTTTTACCTTCCCATATGGGGTAAAGTGAGAAGCCTTAATCTGTCTAATGCCGTAGGGATAGTCCTTTACGAAGCATACAGAAAGCTTGGGATCTGGTAAGCGTCCACGGGGTGCTGCATCTGCTTTGTTGCCTGCCTGCCGGCAGGCAGGTCGGGCACTTGAAATACAGGGAGTATGTCTGCGCACCCCCGTGGACGCTTACAGTGCGGAATCAATCTTCTATGCTGAGATAAGGTATTAGCGCCCATCTCGGCTCAATGAAGTAATCACACCACTGGCTGACTGAGTCCCTCAGCTCTCTGTCTGCGGTGATCAGAAAGAGCTTTGCATCGGGTTTATCGGCATCGAGTTCTTCCATTCGGGACCGGATGTAGATATCCGCTCTCTGGTTCTCGAATCTGGCATCTGTGTAAACCACTATCAGGCGCCCCCGCTCCTCTATCCAATTACGTTCTTCCTGGCCGTCAAAGACAAGTTCTACCCTGTTCCAGTCCTTTGCCCTCAGCTCCCAGAGCTCAATAAAACGATTTCTTGCCCTGGTGAAGTTCTGGCTGTCAAGTATTGCCCATTCGGCAGAGGTCTTTATTGCATTATAGCCATCCACCAGCAGGACGGATTTTGAACACAGATCGTGGTGCTTCAGTACAAAGGCCGAAAGGTTTGAAATATCATCCACTTTGTGTGGAAGGATGCGCACAGGCGGATGCTTGGCCAGCATACATGCCTGCCAAATCTTTCTCCTTTCGGCCAAAAGCATCCCTATGCTGCGCTGCAAAAAGGCCTTTTCCTCCTCATTGAGTAATGTCCCAATAGGTGAACGTCCCACCTCTGCCAAAAATGCCTCAAGCTGCCTGATCCCCTCCTCATTCACCTTAAAGGTCCTTGCATGCCCAAGGAGACTTCCTGCCAGAGGAGAGCATGCTTCTTCTGCACCCGGAAGCATCTCTCTCCAGTGGGCGATCTCAAGCTGCAGGTCCTCTCTGGCCTTCAGCAGTGACTGGGCCGGAACGAGGACATCGCTCAGGGCCCTCTCAACCTCCTCATACTTGGACTCCAGCTTTTTGAGCCTGGCAGTCACCCTGGAGCGGGTACCGTATCTGGAGTCCAGATGGCTTTGAGCGGTAAGGGCCCTTTCCACCCTTTGCAAGAGATCTTTGCTTCCGCCCTCTTTCATGGAGTCTTTCCATAGTTCTTCCTCGCACATGTCACAGTTACAGAACTCCCGGTAAAAACAGGCAACCCTTGCCTCAATCTCTGACTCCATTTCAGTCTCATAGGCCTTTATACGCCCTGACTGCTCCTTCAGCTTCTCTTTGAGGTTACTGATAAAGGATTCCTGTTCCAGGCACTTGGCCTCCAGCTCCCTGATTCCGGTCTCCAGCTTTTTTCTTGCCTTTTTCTGTCTTATTCCATCCTGCTCTGCCTTCCGCAGCCTGGCCGACAGCTCTTCAAGCCTGATCCGCTGGCTTTCCAATACCTCTGTATCTGAAGGATCCCTGAGTTCCCGGGACCCCAGGAGTCCTGAGAACTCAGCCCATGCCTCCGGTAACAACTCCTTAGAGCCGGCCAGTTCTCCTGTCCATATGGACCTTGTCTTTAAGGCCCTCTCGCCCCTTTTGGCCAGACTGATACGGTCGTCCAGGGCAAAGGCAACGGCCAAGGCAGGATCTCCTGTTCCCTTTATGAGATCTCTCCAGTTGACCATCAGCCAGATCTCGTCGTGAACTTCGATGACCTCTGCCCATCTGAACCACCTGCCATGGGGAAAGGATATAATGAAAAAGGCACTCCTCGCCCATCTCGAGGACACAAGAAGTGATACCAGCCTGACTGAAATGGCCTGCTTGATGCCTGGCTTTTGTATTGAATTATGAGAAATCCTGAACCCGGAGAGCGCGGCCTGGCCTTCCGGGTCTTGCTGTATAGCCCGGGCAAAACGCAAAAAGGCCTGGGGAGTGAGTTGAGAAAGCAGCCAGCTTGACGCCTCCTCGCTTAGTTGAGGCGGATTCCACTCATCAAAGATCTCAATGGCCTCTTGCTCTGACATACGCCTTAATCAAAATCTCTTCCGGCTGTCCAGCAACAACGTCACCGGACCATCATTAACCAGATGCACCTTCATGTGGCTCTGGAAACGGCCGGTCTTCACCTTGATACCTTTGTCCCTGATCATATCGGCCACGAGCTCATAGAGCCTGTTGGCCTCGCCAGGAGCAGCGGCCCTGACAAAGGACGGCCTTCTTCCCTTCCTGCAATCCGCACACAAAGTGAACTGTGATACCAGAAGCAGTTCTCCTCCGATATCAGCTAACGAGAGGTTAAGGCGGCCGTCCTTATCATCAAAGACCCTGAGATTCACACATTTTTCTGCTATTAAGGCCGCATCAGCATCGGTGTCATCTGATTCCACTCCAAGGAGCACAAGGGCTCCCTTGCCGATGCGTCCTATGATCTTATCGCTCACCTCAACCCAGGCCTCACTGACCCTCTGCCAAACCGCTCTCATGATTACTTTTTCATATTTAAGTAGAGCCTTTAGCTGTTAGC
>Ga0190347_1000097_pt1 | contig 26389 bp, 21 predicted proteins | sample 48721356_MG_FD_161652 | JGI IMG/M metagenome (GOLD analysis project Ga0190347, IMG submission 161652) | Hydrothermal vent microbial mat bacterial communities from Southern Trench, Guaymas Basin, Mexico - 4872-13-5-6_MG | ecosystem: Environmental > Aquatic > Marine > Hydrothermal vents >...
TTAAAAAGAGCTTGAGCCTGTCCTCCCCGATGTGACGACAGCTGATGTTCTGCTAATAGAAAACAGCCAACTATGAGGACTAAGACAAAGATTTGTTCTGTATATATATTATACTCTGAAAGGCTACAATTGCACATTTAACTTCCACAACCCCAAAGGCCTGTTGATAAGATATTTTTATTAAAGTAAGCTATTAATCATTATGAGGCAACCAGCAAAGATTGAAAAAGCAGAGCTCTTCGCATTAAAAATTCCTTTTAAGATGGATTTTACGCATGCAATGGCATCGCGATCCTTTTCCGATTCCCTTATTCTCAAAATAGAGGGGCATGGGAAAAGGGGATTCGGTGAGGCCGTCGTGCGAGACTATGTATCGGGCGAGATATGGAAAGATGCAGACCCGTTGGAAAATGCCAAAGAAATTATAGTAAGAATACTCGGGCCCCTTATTGAAAAGGATATATCGTGGGAAGAAGCAAAAGAGCATTTGGATTCCCTGGCCATTGAATCACACGAGCTTCCCCTGCTATGTGCGGCAGAAACAGCGCTCCTTGACATGTTTTGCAACAGCTCAGGGGAAGACATCTATGGCCTGTTAAAAAAAGAGCCTCTAAAGCAGACAATTCGGTATGGCGGAGCCCTTCCCATGCTTCCCCTGTCAGCAGCGGAACATATTCTGGATATGCAACAAAAAGCGAATATACGTAATATAAAGATCAAGCTCGGCACCGATCTTGATTACAACAATGAAATACTGAAGCTTTCACGGAAAAAACTCGGTTGGGACTTTGATTTGAGAGTCGATGCCAATGCCTCCTGGTCGTTGGAGATAGCAGTTGAAAGCCTTAAATTATGCCGGAAGTACGGGATATTTCTGGTTGAAGAGCCTTTTGGCAGGGACAGAGAGGAAATACTCTTTCTTCTTAAGGATCCGGAGAGCCGTGATTTTCAATTTGTGGCAGATGAATCAGCCATTAGTGTCAGTGATATAGAGACCATGGCAAAAAACAGAAATTACCACATGATCAATCTTCGTCTTTCAAAGAATGGAGGACTCCTTAAAATTTTGAAGATGGCTGAGATCGCAGAAAAGGGGGGGCTTCAGTACCATATCGGATGTCAGGTGGGGGAAACCGGAATCCTCTCTGCACTGGGCAGGGTGGCGGCATCCATTCTTCCAAAGGCAGTGTATGTTGACGGCTCCTATGATAGCTATCTTCTTTCAGAAAACATAACATCTGAGGATTTCTCTTTTGGTTTTGGCGGGATGGCTGAAATAATAAGGGGACAGGGATCGGGTTTTATAGTTGATGAAGTCAGGCTCGAGAGGTTGAGCATTGGGAAAGTTGATAATGTCTTTGCTGTCAGAGATGGCGTTTCAGCCACTGTTCGGTATCGGCAAGCACCTGCTCTTTAATGATGTCGTTGAATAATTTGTGATAGCCGCCTTCATATTCCCGGAGTTTCTTATCCGAGAATGGGTTAAAACTCATAGCTTACAGATGCTCCGACTACATGCATATCGACGCTGTATTTTCCATTAGCTGTGCCACCTGAATTTGCGCCCAGGCTGTTATTCTTTTTCCTGCTCTCATATTTCCGATAATTGTAGGTAGCACACGTAACTAACCTGCCAAATCTCTTCTTGACTCCAAGAGCAATAGAATGTACATCCGATCCCAGTACTGCCGGTTCAAATGTATCACCCGGCACAGGGTTGTCTTCGAAACGATAGCCTGCCAAAATAGCAAGTGTGTCATTTACATCATATTTGGCTCCGACACTATAAGACATCACATTATTCCAGTTTTTCTCCGACACGGAAGACCTGCTTCCCGCAATCGGCTGGTCAAACTTAAATGCCAATTTTTCATAACGTGACCACCCTTCCCATCTGCCGCCAAGTTCCACCGTAAGTTTATCAATACCTTTGTAACATAACCCAAAAAATAACTGCGCAGGAAGTTCAACATCAACACTTCCGTCAGTATTGGGAAAATATGACCTCAGCAATGCCGGGGTATTTTGCGGAAGCCTGAATTTTCCATCTCCTTCGGTATCCACTGTGATTTTGCTGCGATAGCTGGCCCCAAACGACCAATCTTCATTCAGGTGATATATGAGACCAAGATTATAGCCAAAGCCATCGCCGTCGCCCTCAAATTTTTGTTTACCATCCGGGAGTCCATATGTTGAAAAATTTATGTTTTTCTCAAGCGTGGCGTCCAGATATAAAAAATCAAGACCTCCTGCCACTGCCAGTCTATCGCTTACCTTCCACGCAATGTTTGGATTTATATTGAATGTCAGCAGTTCAGAGTTGGTGGCAAGATACCTTCCTTCCCACTTTTTGCCCCAATCATTGCCAAGACCAAATGGATTGAAAACACTAATACCCATAGTGAACCTGCTACTTAATTGGTGTGTAAGGGAAAATGCGCTTGGATAGCAAATTTGGTTTTTTGCCTTTTCCGTCCTGCCGGTTTGGTCACTCTCGAACTCTCTTGATGGAAATATAAGAGTTGAACCCGATTCTATCTGTGTTCCTTTAAGCTCGGTAATCAAGGCAGGATTATAGTAGTTAGAATTAGGCCCTTCGGTATGAGCAATAACATTGTGTTGCATAGCCAACCCTTCTGCTCCGCGTGGATAGACTGCAAACCCGGAAGCACTTGCGTTTGACGGATCAATTATTGTGCTTAAAATCATGCCGGGTAAGAGGCTCAGGCTCAGGCCAATCAATTTGAAGAATTTGATTTTCATGTTTCCCCCCTCGTAGATTCCGGCTTCGGGCTTTTTTACGATAAAATACGGATTTCTGCAGCATCATTTTTCTATTATCGACAGGTCCTTTTAAATAGTTGAGAGAGATACGAACACCTGGTCTGCCGTTCACAGTTCGTAATGAGATTAACTCGGCATGTTTCGGAAAATGTAAAATTGTGTTATACTAATTTTTAAAAAAATCGCTACGGTTTTAATGGTCTTATTTTATTGTTTGAAGCTATTAGGGGTTAATCACCATGTTTAATGTTGGAGATATGGCAGTTTATCCTGCACATGGAGTGGGTCTGATCGAGGGCATAGAGGAGAAATCAATATCTGGTACCGAGCATATTTTTTACGTGATACGTATCCTTGATAATGACATGAAAATTATGATCCCCAGGAAAAACGCGGCACAAGTCGGGCTCAGGAAAGTTATTTCAAGTGATGAAGTCGAGAGGGTCTATGCTATTTTAGAAAAAAAGGACGTGGAGTTTACTCCTCAGACATGGAACCGTCGTTATAGGGAGTATATGGATAAAATTAAATCAGGTTCGATTTTTGATCTGGCTGCAGTCTTGAGGGATCTCTATATTCTGCAGATGGATAAGCCCCTTTCATTCGGAGAGAAAAAAATGCTGGATACCGCCAAGGGTTTACTTGTTAAAGAACTTTCCGTGGCCAAGGAAAAAAGAGAAGAAGAGATCACAGAGGGAATCGAGTCCATCTTTAATAATGTGAATGCAGTGGCCGAGGTTGAGGCATAGATGTTTCGTATTACTCTCCAGGGTCTGAGGAGGGTGAAAGAAAAGACCGGATGAGTGGAGGTACGTATCTCTCTGCAGGCACCTCCAAGTACGTATTTATAAAGGTAAATGACAATAGCGCCGGACAGAGACTGGATAAATTCCTTGCCTTAAAGGACCTTGGGCTCTCAAGGTCACAAATTCAACACCTCATTCAAGACGGCCATATAAAAGTCAGAGGATGTGCCAGAACCTCTTCAAGTCTCAGGGTTCATGCCGGAGACTGCATTGATGTCCATATACCTGCTTTAAGACCGTTGTCTGTCGAGCCTGTTCCGATTCCTCTTGCAATCCTTTACGAAGACAGTCATCTGCTTGTGCTGGAAAAACCAGCCGGCCTCGTCGTCCATCCCGGGGCTGGAGAAGAGGATCACACTCTGGTTCACGGCCTTCTGCATCATTGCCGGGATCTTTCGGGTATAGGCGGGTATCTCAGGCCTGGCATCGTACATAGGCTTGACAAAAACACATCGGGCCTGATGGTCGCAGCAAAGGATGATGAGACGCACCGTGGATTAGCAGAGCAGTTCAAGGAGGGAAAGATCGACAAGACCTATCTTGCCCTTGTCAGTGGCCGGCTCCGGGACAAGAGCGGCCGTGTGGATTCGGCCGTGGGACGTCACCCTGTTAATCGAAAGAAGATGTCCGTCAGATCCGGAAATGGAAGATCTGCCATAACAGAGTGGCAGGTTGTTGAGGAATTCAGGGGCGCGAGCCTTTTGTCGTTGAAAATACGTACAGGGAGAACACACCAGATCCGTGTCCATATGAGTTCCATGGGACATCCCGTCCTGGGTGACTCCTTATACGGCGGGCCGACGGAATTCAGGATCGGGGGTGCAGTTATCCAGATCCGAAGACAGATGCTTCATGCTGCCTGCTTGCAGTTTACTCATCCCGTCACAGGGGAAAAAATGAAATGGGAAAGCAATCTGCCGGAAGATATGACCTCTGTCCTTGAGAGGCTCAGGAGCCTGAATGCCTGACGCGGGAATTGATCCCAGATTATGCATTTTATGTATTATGGATGTCTTCTCTCTCATACAGGAAGTATATGGCACTGGATGGAGCGAAGTGAATGCTCCCCTGTGACTGATACCAAAAAATTGACAATTTTTGTCACTTTTCCTTGACTTTGAGCCAATTCTCCTTCAGACTCTAAAATAGAAAGTATTTCCATTACGATTTGATCTTCTGTTAAGCCCAAAAATAATGTTGGGGCTCCATCTTGTTCTCTGTTGGCAAGTTTTTCGGTAGCTTTTCTAAGGTCTTAACACCAAAGGACAATGGAACACTACGCTACCTCACTTCAGCACATTTTGGCAGAAACCGGACCGCTGATTTGCTCAATCAAATTAGTGTTCTGTTTCAACCAGCTTCATCGTAAGTAATTTAAGGAAGGAGGACATCCAATGCCTGTCACAACAACATATCCAGGGGTTTACATTGAGGAAATTCCGAGTGGGGTTCATACCATTACTGGCGTCAGTACTTCGGTAACTGCCTTCATCGGTTATACGGCGAAAGGTCCGGTGAACAAAGCGGTACGTATTCTCAGCCCTGGAGATTACGAACGGAATTTCGGCGGGCTGCACCAGGACAGCCTGGTGAGCTATGCCGTGCGGCAATTCTTTTTAAATGGCGGCACCAATGCCTACGTTGTGCGCGTAGCAGCCGGGGCGCAGGCTGCCGGGATTACACTGCGAGACCCTTCCGGCCAGGATGTTCTGGTGGTCTCCGCCGCCAACGAGGGCGACTGGGGCAACTACCTGCGCCTGGATGTGGATTACGGCACAAGCAACCCGGACAGCACCTTCAACATCGTGGTGACCCGTTTTGAGCTTCGTAACGGAACGCTGGTGACGCTGGAGAACGAGGCCTTCCACAACCTGAGCATGAACAGCCGTTCCTCCACCTATGCGATTAACGTGGTGAACAGCGCCTCCAAACTTATCAGGCTTGAGCGCGATGCAGGCATTGCCTTTGCAGATCGAGGATTCAGCCTAAGTAGAGACCTCTCTACCTTCCCGGCGCTGACCGCAGACCAGACCACCCTCACCGGAGTGCTGGACGGCGTGGATCCTTTTACCCTGGTGCTGACCGGCGCTATCCCGGCCGACATAGACGGGCTAGCGACCGCCATTAACAATGCCATTGGCACCGCCGGTCTATCTACCCGCTTGCAGGCCGAGCGGGCGGACGCCGACGGAGCAGGCAATCTCGCTGGAAACCATGTCAAGCTGAATTCTTTGGAAGACCCCGGCAATCCCAACACTGCCGACGAATTTTCATCCGTTACCATCATCCAGGCCCCGGCAAATGACCTCTCCAAGGTCATTGGGATGGGTCTGCGGAACGGGGGGCGGGAAAAGGAAGGCGCCAGCGCCTGCCGACCGGCGGCAACCGGCACCTTTGGCGGCGACCTCGCGGACAGGCTGGACTCACCGATTGCCCCGGGTAACGTGACAGTACGGGTGTTCGATCACTCCTCCGGCACGGAAGTGCAAATATTGAATGACACTGTGGCATTTGCCGGGGGCGCAGACATTCCGGCAGCTCGCAATGCATTACAGGCAGCCATCCGGTCTATTGCTGACCCGGCCACTCAAAACTCAACAGTTGAACTGAACGGCACTTTCCTGCGGGTGGTCTCCAGCGCCGATACGCCAAATGCTTCCATCCGCTTGCTGGGCGTCCCGGTGGACAATAGCAACCTGCGGCTGGTGGACGCCCAGGCGTTCCGCAACTTGCAGCAATACAGCGTGGGAACCGGCGTTACAGCCGGAGCGCAGACCGGAGCGGTGGGCGGTAATGACGGGACACCTCCGGGCGGAGCGGAAATCATCGGTAATTATGACGCAAAAACCGGCATTTATGCCTTGCGCGACGTAGATATATTCAACATCATGGTTATTCCCGAGACTACGGTGTTGAACGATGCGGAAGCCCGCAGTGTTATAGCCAATGCCATCAGCTTCTGCGAGGAAATGCGTGCCTTTTACTTGGTGGATTACGACCCCACGCGCGATTTTACTACCATTGCCGCATGGGTTTCCAGTCTCGGCGCACAAAAGAATGCGGCAGTATTCTTCCCCAGAGTGCAGGCAACCGATCCCCTTGACGGCTTCCGTCTGAAGACCTTTCCCCCCTCCGGCACCATGGCCGGGCTGTTTGCCCGCATTGATACCGAGCGCGGGGTTTGGAAGGCGCCAGCGGGCACGGAAGCGGGTTTGCAGGGCATATTGAGCCTTTCCGTGAACCTGACCGACCCGGAAAACGGGGTACTGAACCAGAAAGGCATCAACTGCCTGCGCACTTTTCTTGCAGTGGGGAACGTCTGTTGGGGAGCGCGCACACTGGAGGGCTCGGATGCCCTTGGTTCCGAATGGAAATATATCCCCATCCGCCGACTGGCCCTGTTCATCGAGGAAAGTCTTTACCGTGGCACCAAATGGGTGGTCTTTGAGCCCAATGACGAACCCCTCTGGGCCAAGATAAGAATGAATGTGGGGGCCTTCATGATGAGGCTTTTCCGGCAGGGTGCGTTCCAGGGCAGCACACCGGACAAAGCCTTCTTTGTTAAGTGCGATGATGAGACGACAACGCAGGCGGACCGGGACCTCGGTATTGTCAATATTGAGGTAGGCTTTGCTCCGCTCAAGCCCGCGGAGTTTGTCATTATTAAAATCCAACAAATTGCAGGTGAATTATAAGATAAGGAGGAGGGTCAATGGCTACAGGTTTTGTCAAAAATGCTCACCGGATCGACCCCTACAAGAACTACAAGTTCAGGGTCGTCATGGACGGGAGACCAGTGCTGGGAGTCAGCAAGGTAGGTGCGCTAAAAAGGACGACAGAGGTTGTAAAACATCGGGAGGGAGGCGAAAACAGCACCGATCACAAATCCCCGGGGCGCACCACCTATGAGGGCATTACCATGGAAAGGGGGATAACCCATGACAGGGAATTTGAGAAATGGGCCAATATGGTGCATCCATACTCGGGCGATACGGGAATGGACCTGGTCAAATACAAAAAGGACTTGACCCTCGAAGTAATGAACGAAAAAGGGCATGTTGCATTTCGTTATTTTCTACACGACTGCTGGGTCAGCGAGTATACGGCAATACCGGACCTCGATGCAAATGCTAATGCCGTGGCTATTGAAAACATCAAGATTGAACTTGAAGGCTGGGAACGCGACCCTGATACGAAAGAGCCTGATGAAGGCGGCGACGTTCCTGCCTCCGGTTGAAATGATTTGTGGTTAATTTCAAGATGGCCATGTCTGAAGAATCCGGCTGCTGGATGCCATTTCCGGGCATTCCTGAAAGCATTAGGGCAAAATATTCGATTAATGGTCTATTTCTTCGACCTTTTGGACTGTTTGAAAATGATCTTGAGATCGATTTCAGCCAGAAGTTCCGTCCTTACCTGGTAACTCAGGTACTGGAGTGTTGTGTCCGCGACAAAAACGGGGAACCCCCTGAAAAGGCCTTTTTCTGGGACCTTACAATCGGCAAGCGGATCGAATGTTTGCTGGCTATTGTCATGTCAGGCCGGGCATCAAAGCTACCCATTCATCTGCGCTGCTTGAACCAAACATGTCAGGAACCCATGGAGATCGAGTTTTCACTGGAAGAGATGGCTGCCCTGCAACATCGAAGTGATGATACCGATCCTTTTGCAATCCAAATAGATGGCCGAAATCTTCAATTCCGAAAACCGACCGGCAGCGACCAGCTTGAGTGGCTGGAAGATTCCTTCCCGGATGAAGGTGCGGCCATTAAAAGGATGATTCAAGCCTTGCGGTGCAATGATGAAAAGGCCGGCTCTGATCATGAATTCATGATACCTGATGAATGGGTCAAGACCATCGATGAAGCCATGGCTGAAATCGACCCGTTGGTCAATTTCAGTCTCACGATCCATTGCCCGCATTGTGACGAGGACGGTCTCTATTTTATCAATTTGGAAGAGAGCCTGCTCCATGAATTACGCAAGGCTCAAAAGAATCTTATTGAGACTATTCACCGTTTGGCTGCCCGTTATCACTGGAGCGAACGACAGATTCTTTCCATTCCTTCATGGCGGCGTTTTCATTACCTCGCCTTGATTGAAAAAGAAGAGGCCTGATGAGATGAAGGGCTATTTCACCAGATTAATACGGCAAACCGGCATAACATTTGGAACCGGCGCGGATTGCCATGTGAGCGGGCAGATGCCGCGGACGCCCGGATCGAAGACACACGAGGAACCGGCACCTATTCACGTGGAAGAAAGAAAGCTGGTCGGACCTCAAACCGGTCAAGCGCCCTATAAGCTGCCTGAGGAGACCGGAGAAGATTCTCAAGGCTCGATCCCGGATATTAGAGAGGGAAATATTGAGCATTTTAAGGGAGAAAGTCTCGAGGGCGAAATCCCTGAAAAACTGCAAAGAGACACCTCACACAGGAAAGAACCAGGGTGGCAAAAGCCCGGACAGGAAGGACCCACGGGACCTGGACTTGAAACAACCAGATCCTATCAGCAAATAATTGAACCATTAAAAAGCAGCTTAAATGATAGAGACAATCTGACATCATCGGGAAGATCCCGGTCTCAGAATGAAATCGGTTCGGAAATATCGTTCGAAAAAAATAAGGGGGCGGCAACGGCAAATCAGGCAACGGCAAGATCAGGTGATGCGATCGGCAGGAAGCAGACATGGTCGCCCACGTTAAAGGAGGTAAGAGAGTGGGTGGCCGGGACGCCTGTTCCAGGAAGTAAAGAGCTTCTGAAGAGTGAAGAAGGCAAAGGAGAAAACATGGATGAAAGCGCCTCGGCCCTTTTGGGCGAGAGGCACGGACAAGGCCCTGTATCCCCTTCTCCGGGCCCGGCAGAATCGCGGCTAAGGGCTGAACCCGGAGTCCTGGATTATCATCTATCCATCGGGACCATCAGTCTCACTGTGGAAGGACCTCAGGAAGATACCAGGCGCAAAGAGCCTCCGGAAACAGGGAGGGAGGGCGTGCCAGAAAGAGAAGCGGACGGCTCAAGATTGAGTCGGCACTATATAAGAATATGATAAGGAAATCTTGATATGGCGCTTTCGGACACAGGAAAAGCCATAGGGAAAGTGACAAAGCTCCTTGTGGACCGCCTCGGCACAAAGACTAACCTCAATGTAGCCGAGGGAAGACCTGAGCCGCCAAGTAACGGGGCCTCAGACCGCCAACTCAATCTTTTCCTCTATGAAGCGTCCTTCGATCCCGTACTGAAGAATGTATCTCTTGAGCAGGGCCAACCGGAACCGCTGTGGCTGGTCCTGAAGTATCTGATGACCGCCTTTGACGGGGAAGGCAACAGCGACACGATCGAGGCCCATGAAAATCTGGGCATAGGAATTCGAGCCCTCCAGGAGCTGAACTTCTTGTCCCTGACCAGCCCTATTGACCCGGATATCTTAAAGGCCCTCGGAGAAAACCCCGAGCCTCTGAAGATTACATTTGATGAAGCGTCCTCTGATCTCCTCTCAAAATTGATGCAGGGCTCTGATGAAAAATATCGCTTTTCCATCGGTTTTCAGGTAAGGCCCGTAATGATCGCAACAGGCATGCCGCCGTCCTATTCCCTCCTTGTGGGAGTTGACTACACCAAGAGTCCCATCGAGATCATAGGTGAAGAAGGCATTGATATTCAGGTAATCCCTTCCCTGGGGCCAAAGATAACCTGCATTTCTCCTTCCAGATTTGAACTCCATGATACTCTGACTATCTTTGGAAGCGACCTTAATCTGTCCGGCCTGTCTGTCTGCATTGGTTCTGCAGACTTGCCGGTCACAGGTCAATGGCCTGACCGCCTGCAGTGTTCAGTCAATGGAGCCCTCTCGGCTGGAGGCGTGATTTCTGCGGGAAGCCATCCGGTATCAGTAGTCCAAACCCTGCCCGCCGGAAGGCGGAGGTCCAGTAATCTCCTGGTCGGAGATCTCCTGCCGATCCTGAGCAGCGCAGACGTGGACCTGGCCTCCTTTTCCCTTGCCTCTCCGCCGCCTTCAACCACGAGGGTCTTTGGCAACATCGATCTTACCGGTCGCCTTCTGGCCGGCACAGAGGATGACATCCTGGTGGCTCTTTACAGAGACGGTGTGATAGTGAAGATGCTGGATGAAGAATTCAATTTTACCGTGCCACAACCACCTCCACCGCCAGATCCGCCATGGACCAGAATAAGATTGGAGATGAAGGAGCCTGACGCCGTTCCACCAGGGAGATATCGCATTATCCTGCGTGTAAACGGCCAGCAGGCAAAAAACAGTCCTGAAGTGGAGCTGCCCGTACCATGAAAGCGCTTGGAAACGAACCGAAGATCATTACATTTTCACCAAAGCTCCATGCCGTTGACGCCAGTGCAAATTACTGGATGAGACAGGTGACCCTGAGATTGAGAAGGGAGATATGCTGGGCCTGGCATGAGCGCGGTGTTCTTCCAGGCCCTGATGCCGCTGGTCTTCCGCCCTTTATTGACAAGGCCTCGGCAAGCCTTGGCATGAGCCGCCACCAGGATAAAAAAAAGAGGTTCTTTGAGGCAGACCCCACTGCAGCCTACCTCACTGAACAACTTGAAGCAGTTCCGCCCAAAAACAGCCGCAGTTTGCACGGATCTCTTGGCTGGGTCTTGGAGAGACTGGATTTGGACGATGCCGCCTCGTTTGTTCTTGCCCTCGGCCTGGCAGTCTCTTTTGACAGCGCTGCAGGAAGTGTTATAGCCGCCTGCCTCAACGATCCAGCCAGGACTCATCCAAACCTTGCGCTTGCCCAAATGTTGTGGGATGAGCCTGAAGAGGTATTGAAGCTGGCCGATCCTTCTCACCCGCTGTTTCGCTATGGACTGCTTCAGCACATTGGCCGGACTTCACATCAATATCCAGGAGTTGACTGGGAAACTCCGATTCTGGTGCCGGCGCTGGTAGCCAACCAGCTGCTTTTCCCTGACTCATCCCTTCCCCAGGCCCTGACACAGGTCACTGCAGATAATGAAGAAAATGCGGCCATCACGCAGAACGCCCATCTGGTGGCATCCAGATTAAATTCCAATGGTGGAGACACACTTCGCATAGCCCCCATCCTGGGCCCGATGGGCTCGGCCCATATCGAAGTGGTCCGTGGATTGGCCAGATTGGCAAATCGGAAAGTGGTTGAGCTCAAATGGGCCCCGGACCTGCTTGAAAATGGCCGCTACTTGAACTCCATTGCCGCTCTTTGCTGGCTTAAAGGGGTGGATCTCTTTCTCGGCCAGGATCTGACATTCATACTTAACAGCGGCAAACAACGTTCCGATATCCTCTTTTTGTCCCTTCAGTCCATACCTATTAATATCTTTCTTGGTATTACCGAGCGAGATCAACTGGCCCGCATTCCGACTGATTTGCTGCTTCCCATGGTGGACGTGCCCACCTTTTCCTACAGTCAGCGCGTCACCCACTGGAAAAAGAGGCTTGGAGTCAAGGCCCACGGTCTGGGAGGCGTCATTGAGGAATGCTCACGTCGATTTCGTTACGAAAAAGAGACCATAAACGGCATTGCCGCCGGTCTCAAGGAACTGTCTGGGCCGATTTCCGAAAAGGATTTCATTGATGCCTGCAGGACGGAAATGGATCTGGATATGGGCGAGTTGGCCCAGAGGGTAATTCCCCGCTTTGAAGATGAAGAACTTATCCTTCCATACAGGCAAGACCTTCAATTTCAGGAGATCGTCAAGGCAATGAATGCGCTTACCGAGGTGCATTACGGATGGGGGACAGCCAGGGCGTGGAACGAAAGTGGCATTTCCGTCCTTTTCAGCGGTCCTCCCGGCACCGGCAAGACCATGGCCGCCGAGGTATTGGCCGGCAAGCTGAATCTGCCCATGTTCAGGATCGATCTGTCCCAGGTGGTTAACAAATACATAGGAGAGACGGAAAAGAATCTGAAGAAACTGTTCGACACAGCAGACGCCTCCGACCTCATTCTCTTCTTCGATGAGGCCGATGCCCTGTTTGGACGGCGCACTGAAGTCAAGGACGCACATGACCGGTACGCCAATCTTGAGATCAGCTACCTGCTTGAGCGGATGGAACGGTTCAAGGGCCTGGCCATCCTTGCCACCAACCGCAGGAAGGATCTTGACGCGGCCTTTTTGAGAAGGCTGCGCTTTATCGTCGACTTTCCCCTTCCCGGAGCGGAACAGAGAAGGAAGATCTGGCGTCAGGTCATTCCCAAGGCCATAGACAGTTCGAAGATCGATTTCAATTTTCTTGCAAGGCAATTTCCACTGGCCGGGGGCCATATCCGTTCCATTGTCTTTAATGCGTGTCTGCAGAGTGTCAACGGCCGAAATCCCCATCCTGGCGTCCTGAAAGGCAGCTTGAGCATGGAACAGATCATCGTGTCGCTAAAAAGGGAATATGACAAGATAAACAGGTCCGTGAGCCTCGAACACTTCGGACCCTACGCTGAGATCGTAAGGAAAATGGAGAATGAAGATGCCTGCCATCAGGATTGATCGGGTTGAAGTTCATCTCAGGGGCATGTCGCCAGGGCTTGTCCGCGCTTCGTCTGAGGGGCTTGGCAATGAGGTCCTGGAGCAGCTTATCAGGGAACGCCTTTTCCTAAATGAAAAAACAGGCAGCAAGATCAACAGGATCGACCCGGACCCCTTGAAGATCAGCATGGATGAAAGTCCTTCTGATTTACGAAGGATGATCGCTGGCAGGATTGTCGAGTCTATTTCAACACAATACGGACAGAAAATTAGTAACTCATCACAGGGAAAAACAGCAAAAGGTATGCGATCACAGGGTGCTGCAGATACAAGGCGGAGAGTACGCAGACGTACTTCCTGTACTTCAAGTACCCGACAACGCAGTAGATGAGGTGCCCTATGATCGCATACGAAAATTAAAAGGAAGGACAGGTCATGCCCTATTTATTAAGAGGGGCCCTGATAGAGTATGGAAGCGATTTCCTGGGACCGATCCCAAATGTCGTGATCTTCCAGTTCAATCCTGAGAGCCTTACCAGAAACATGGAGATACCTCGCCGGCCTACCGGAGCAGGCAGCCGGGAGACGTCTCAGGCAGGAGAGGCGCCGGTGGAAAGGATCACGCTGACCGCACATTTCAGCGCTGCTGATCAATTGAACAGGGACGACCCCTTGGCAAGGGCCTTTGGTATCGGCCCTCAGTTGGCCGCGCTTGAAAAGATGGTCCATCCCGCCGGAAAGATCAGCGGCCTGATCGGGGAGGCCCTGGATGCCATCGGTAGCGCAATTTCCGGCGGAGGAGACACCTCTCCCACCCAGCCCATCCCCAGGGAAAACTACCCTCGTATCCTTTTTATCTGGGGACTGACCAGGGTGCTGCCTGTTGTCATCGATTCCATGAGCATTACCGAACAGCACTTCGATCCCTTGCTGAACCCGATTCAGGCAGAGGTATCCCTGGGCCTTTCAGTAATAAATATCGATCCCTGCTCCGACGACAGGATCGCAAAAGGCGCCATGGAGTATTCGAATCTTGCAAAAGATGCCCAGGCCATAGCTAATCTGGCCAACACCGCTCAACAGGTGGTTGATATCATACCTTTTTAGGAGGGTGAAATGTTTTCGGAGACATCAAGGTATTACAGGCAAAAGGTCGTGGACGCCGCCACAAAAGAAGGCCGGACCGTAAAGGCGGTGACCCTCAGAAGACTGCCTTCCATGACAGGTGAATCCACTGTCGTCAAGGGGAATGACCGGCTCGATATCATGGCCCAGCGCCGGTATCGGAACCCCGCCATGTTCTGGCACATAGCCGATGCAAATACGGAATTGCAGGCCAATGATCTGCTCAAAGAGACAGGTCGCATCATCAGGGTTCCGGAACAATAATGCCTGTCATCGAATACAGAATGTTTTTCAACAACAATCCTGCCACAAGGGAGCAGTTGGACAGGGTGGAAGAGATCACCGTGGAACAGGAAGTGGACATGGCCTGGGAGGCGCGTGTCGAGATTCCCGTCTGTGTCGATGACAGAGGAAGATGGACCGGAGAAGATGAAGATTTCATGAGGTCTTTTTCCAGGGTAAGGGTGGAGATCAAGATCGGAGAAGGGTCCTTTGCGCCCTTGATTGATGGGCCTATTGTGGGATACGACAGCCGGATGAGTTCGGAGCCTGGACAAAGTTCCATCACCTTGACTGTCCGGGACGACAGTGTGTATTTGAATCGAGAGGAAAATGTCTCACGCTTTGAGAATCTCTTGGATCACGAGATTGCCGCACAGATATTTGGGGAATTTGAACAGATAGCCTCCACGGATATCGAAGACACCCCGGCCTCAGGAAGTTCACTGCCTCCTGTAGTCGTCCAGCGAGGGACCTCCATGCAGATACTGAGATCACTGGCAAGACGTCAGGGAATGCATGCCTATGTCTTGCCGGGCGAGAGCCCAGGCGAGAGTGTAGGCTGCTTCAAGACATTCCCAGCTCAGACAGACGGGCTGGCTCCCCTCATCCTGCTTGGAGAGAATCGAAACATCGAGACCCTTAACTCCCGGAATAATGCCCAGAGCCCGTCCACCGTAAGGGCTTCCACCCTCAGCGTCACGGACAAGACCGTTACTGTAAGGACCTCAAGCTTCCGCGATCTCGAACTCATGGGGGAGGAGGCGGCATTTGAAAGCGAAACGGAAACGGCCACCCGGATCCTTCCCCCCCATCTGGGTGAGTCAGTGGATCTGGATCAGGCCGTCTCCGCAGAAGCCGCTGATGCGAGCTATGCCTTTGAGGCGACGGGAACGGTCCGTGGTCACTGTTACCAGGGAGTTCTACAGCCATATCGTGTCGTCAGAGTGCTGGGTATAAACAGCAGGTTAAGTGGTGATTACCTGATCACACAGGTCACACACACCCTTGATCGTTCAAACTATGGCCAGTCTTTCACTGTGCGGCGGAATGCGAGATCCGCCGGTTCCAGAGGAGGCTTGGAGGATCTTGCAGGGAGTATATTCTGATGTCTGACCGGGAGACGGAAAATCTTGTTGTCGAGCTGACGGAACTTGTCCGTAACCGTTATTTCGGTAAATACCGCGGGCTCGTCCGGGACGTTGACGACCCTGAGAACATGGGCCGCATTGTCGCCCGGGTTTCCGAGGTCTATGGAGACGAGGACTCTCCCTGGGCCCTTCCCTCTGTTTCCTTTGCCGGTCAAAACCACGGCCTGGTAGTGCTTCCTGAAGTAGGAGATGGCGTCTGGATAGAATTCGAGGCAGGAGATCCCTCACGTCCCATATGGACCGGCTGCTGGTGGGCCAGTGGAGAGATCCCTGATCCAGGTGGAACCCAAACCCGTGTACTTGTGACTTCAGGAGGGCACAAAATCATACTGGATGATGACCAGACCAGGCTTCAGCTTCTCCACTCAGGGGGAGCGGAGATCACAATGACCGACAACGACATCACACTGAAAATAGGCTCAACCCAGATTGTCCTCTCCGCCAGCGGAGTAAACATCAACAACGGCGCATTTGAGGTGAGATGATGGCAGGAAACATCTTAAATACTTCAAGTACAATCATGTGTCCACATGGAGGCCAGGCAACGCTTTTCACCTCAAATACCAGGGTGTTTGCCGACGGAGCGCCGGTCTTGCTGGAGTCGGATATTCATCCGGTGGTGGGTTGTCCCTTTACGGTGGGTCCTAAATATTCTCCATGTGTAAGGATAGAGTGGTCAGCAGGGGCAAGCAGGGTAGCCATCGGTGGGACACCGGTGTTGGTTCAGACAAGCGTGGGAAGATGCCTCAATGCCGAGAGCGCCACTCAAGGGGTGGCCATAATTGTCAACACTCAAATAAAGGCCTCAGGCCAATGAAACAGGATCGGCAGTGACAGAGGAATACGGAAGACATCTATCATTTCCTTTCCGCATAGGAGTGGATGGACGAACCGCTCAGGTATCCTCACTGGAAGACCATGTGCGGGATGAATTGATGCAGTTGCTCCTTACCAATCCTGGAGAGAGACTCTTTCTGCCGGAATTTGGAGGCGGGGTCAGACGCCTTGTCTTTGAGAGCGCAGATGAAACAACGGCCGGCATGACAAAGGCCACGCTCACCCAGGCGATCTCACGCTGGCTGGGACACAGGATCGAACTGGAAGACCTCGCTGTCAGTGTGGAACATGAGACCATCGAGGTGGAGATCAAATACCGGATCGCAGGGACGGAAGATACCAAGGTCATGAGATTTCAAAGGAGCGGGGGATAGTAATTGAGCATAATAAATGAAGAGGCCCTGAATGAGCGGGCAAATGATCTGAACGCCAAGGGGCTGAATGGTTTTAGTCTGGTCCTTGTGAGCCTGCATCCAGATACAGATCCGACCGAAGCGCATCTGGAGGTCCATTTCCATAATAACAATAAGATTACAGACATCTTGAATGACTTTGATTCGGCACCGGCAGATCAGAAAGAGGCAGTGGCAAAGCAGATATTTCCCATCTCCGGCGGCCACAGGATTACTGCCGGCCCGGGTGCAGACCAGGTCAGGGCCATATCGATTGCGGGAAATCCAGGCGATAATTTTCTTACACTGGCTGTAGCCCCCATCGGCGACTACTCCACTTATACCTTGAGCATTAACTATCAGGACATGGACTCTGTCTTCAGCGAGATGGATTTTAAATTCAGACCTGGATGTTTCAATCTCTGCGCACCTGATTGGAAAGCGGCACCTGAACCCATGGAAGATCCGACCATCGATTATCTCGCCAAAGATTATGATTCATTCCGCCATACCATGATCTCGGCCATGATGGAACGTGTACCGGGCTGGCAACCTACCAGTGAGGCCGACCTGGATCAGGTCCTGATCGATCTGTTCAGTGCGGCGGCGGATGAACTGAGTGATTACCAGGACCGTGTGATGAACGAGGCCTATCTCGGCACGGCCCGCAAGAGGGTCTCGCTGGCCAGGCATGCCCGATTGATGGACTACCATATCCACCAGGGGAACCAGGCAAGCACATGGCTGGTCGTGAAAATAGCCGATGGTGCGGAATTCGATTTGCCCGAAAGGTTTTTGGTCTGGGCTGGAGGCAGTGCCAACGATCCGTCTTCGGTTGTTTTCATGGCCCGAAAGGACCAGCATCTGCACTATCTGTTGAATCAGATGGGACTGCATACCTGGAGCGATTCAACTCCGGCGTTGGCCTTGGGAAGCACCGGTGCCGATCTGAAGCTTACCTCGGAAGGAGAACCCGCTGCGAATACTGTCCGGGATTTGATCCGCAACGGAACGATTACGCACCTTGTAATCCAGGAAAGGCTCAATCCCGCAACCGGCAAGATGGCCGGAAGAGACCCCTCCAAGAGGCAACTTCTTGAACTGCTGCCCGGAGACAAAGGGGCCGAAACCCTGCAAGACCCTCTCACCGGTGAATGGTTAGTCCGAGTCCGGTGGGAGGAAAAGGACAAACTCAGGCATAATTATTGTTTCACCATCAATTGTCCGGACGGGAAGGTGGAAGATGTCTCCCTTTTCCATGGAAATTTAGTGGAAGTCTGTCATGGCCTTCCATTTGAGACTGTTTTCAGAGAACCGGGAATTCCTCTGGCAGGCGAAAACGAACTCTGTTACGAGAGGACTGATAGATGGGGCGCTGTTTGCAGATTGCCTGAAGGACCGCTTGCTTATAAGGCCACCCTTCCTGGAGGAGAAATCCCTCCGGAATCAACCCTTGAAGTTGAGGTGGAAACGTCTGGCGGTGGCAGTGATATGTGGGATGAAGTCATCGACCTGATCCACAGCAAGGGGGACGATGACCATTTTATTGTGGAGACCGATGAAGAGAGGCGAAGTCTGATCCGCTTTGGAAATGGAACAAACGGCAAGGAACTGCCGGAAGGCGCGGTGGTGCATTGCAGATATCAGGTCGGCAGGGGCACTGACGGCAATATCGGTGCGGATAAGCTTGTCAATTTCGATAAAACCCTATTTACCCAGACGGAAGGATGTTGGAATCCCTTTGATGTCACCAACGGCAGGGCGCCTGAGCCCCCTGAAGAGATCATAAGACGAGTCCCCGAGGCCTACCGGTATCGTCAACTCCGGGCGGTCACCATCAGAGATTATGAAAAGCGCGCCAGGGAACTCGAAGAGGTCTCGAGGGCTGCGGCCAGGTACGCCTGGACCGGGAGCTGGCGAACGGTCCAGATCGCCATCGATCCTGTGGGAACAACCGAACTGACGGATGAACTGAGGGAAAAAATCGCAAGTCATCTTAATGCCGTCAGACTGATAGGAGAAGATATAGAGATCCGTCCGCCACGATTTGTTCCCTTGGCAATATGCGTCTCACTCTGCATCCATTCCGATTACTGGCCCGAGGATATCAAAGACATCCTCGAACAGGAATTTTCCGACGGTTTCACTCCCGATGGCAGGATGGGATTTTTTCATCCCGACCAATGGACGTTCGGGCAGGAACTCAGGGCAAGCCGGATCATTGGCCGGGTGCAGTCGGTCAAGGGCGTTGATCACGTACGAGGAGTGAGCATGAAGCGCTGGAATGAAGTCACCCTGGGCGCTTACAAGCCCACAAAAGAGGGATACCGTTGTCTTTCCGCTGTTGAACCCGGTATGAATAATGTGATCGAAGTGGGTTCAAACGAGATCATTCAGGTCAAAAATGACCCGGATCACATGGAAAAAGGGTTCATCTTTTTTGATGTCAAAGGAGGGCGCCAATGAGCATGGATTGTCGGAATGACTGCCTTGAGCCTCTTATTTTTCCCAAAAAAATAGAGAATCGTCCCGGGCTGTCTCGTATCGACTATCGTATCGGCACCTATTCCGATTTCCGGGAAGCCCTTCTAAGAAAACTTAATACAGATCCGGTTCTCGCGCCCTGGACGCACCGGAAGGCAGATGACCCAGGTATTGCTCTTCTGGAAGGGGCCTCAATTCTGGGCGATATTCTTACGTTTTATCAGGAACTCTACGCCAATGAAGCCTATCTGAGGACTGCTCAGTGGAGAGAGAGTGTTGCCGATCTCGCCCGGCTCGTGGGCTACCGTCTCTCTCCGGGCCTTGGGGGCAAAGCCACATTCGCCTTTGAGGTGAAGAGAGATAAGCCTGTAGTCATTCCCAGAGGTTTCCCCATAAAGGTACAGGTGGAAGGGGCGGAAAGGCCGGTTGATTTTGAAACCACGGAAGAGGCAATCGCCTGTCCATACCTCAGCAAGTTCAACCTATATCGACCCACAACTATCCAGAATTTTCCCACAAAAATGTCTGTTTTCTCAATGGAGACCTCCGAGCTTGAGCAGGCGGAGATAGAAATAAATAAGGACGATCGCCTGCTGTTGCTGGATACGACGATAGGTCCTACTGACAACTCTCAAATTGCCGTTGTCAAGGAAGTTGAGGAGCAATTTGAAAGGACCGTCATTAAGATTGAAGGCGTATGGAATAAAGGAGAGGGCCTTAAAAAGATTAAGGCCTTTAAGCTTGGGCGCTCCTTCCGTCATTTCGGCCACAATGCGCCTCCACAGGTAGTTGACAAATCGGATCCTACCGCAAAGTTGATAGATATCAAATTCAACAGAAAACTGCATGATAAGACAGAAAAGGCGTTGACAGAAAAGTGGTCTATTCAGCCGTCAATTGAATCTACGGAGATTCCCCTGGACAGTGAAATTGATGACTTCGTGGCTGGAAGTAAAGTAGTCATTCAGGGATTGAAATCTTCTAATGGCGTAGAATACGACAACGTCAGGAATCTGATAATATCATTATTTAAGGCAACGAATAATATATGGAATTTATTATTGTTGATGTTGTTTTTGCAGTATCATTTCCCGTATTTTAATTATGTTATTGATTTTTGGAATTGGACGGATGAAGAGATCAAAAAAGCCCTTAAAGCCATTCTTTCCTGGAATACTAAAAACAAATTAAAAAACGTCTTCGGCGGGACAATAGTTAGAGATGTTAAAGGTGCGAGATCAGGATCAATGACATGGGGGGCCTTGACCGGAAGTTCCACAATCATTGAGTTGACAGAGGATATGGATGACTGGGGGATTATTGTCAGGCCTAAAAAGAGAATCAGTGACACACTTGAAACGGATATTCGCAACCTCTCAATCCACGAAACAATCGGGAAAAGGGCCCTAACTCTCACAAATACCCGCCAAATCGATTCTTCAGCCGATGGCAAATCCCTTTACTTCTATGGAGATGCTGGTACCTACACGCAACTTGATAAGAGACATCTTGCTTTTGTGAAAAAAGATGGAACATCCATGCAAACCTTTGTGGAAACCGAGGATGCCTCATTATCAGATCCGGACAGGACAAAACTGAGATCCCTTACATTAAAGACACCCTTAGAAGACAGCTTCACCTTGGATGACTTCCCCCTTGAGAAACCCAAGGTGACTGTCTACGGCAATTTAGTTGCCGCCGACCAGGGCAAAACAGAAAAAGAAGCTGTTCTCGGTAACGGCGACAGCCGCCAAACATTCCAGACCTTCAAACTCCCTAAAGCGCCCTTGACATATCACGACTCCCCTGGAGAGACCCCGCCTGAAGTGCCTGAGCTTCAGATCTACGTCAATGATTGTCTGTGGAAGAGGGTGCCCTCACTATTTGGCCGGGGATCCAGAGAGGAAATCTACATCGTTCGTGAAGATGCCAAAGGAGAAAGCTGGGTGCAGTTCGGCGATGGGAAGACAGGTGCACGACTTCCCTCAGGCATAAGAAATGTGGTTGCCAAATATCGTACCGGTACAGGGGCCTACGGCGCCCTTAAGGAAGAGACCACCGTACAGCCGGGAGGAAAGCTTAATCGCCTGAACAAGATACAACTGCCCGGCATTGTAACCGGAGGTTCAGAGCCGGAGACTGGTGACAATGCCAGGGAGGCCGCTCCTGGAAAAATTCAGAGTCTCGGCCGCATTGTCAGCCTGAAGGATTTTGAAAGCGAGGCCCTGGCGATATCCGGCGTCTCAAAAGTAACGGCCTCATGGGACCTTGTGGACAACGTCCCTTCCGTTGTCCTGACGGTCATGATGGAGACAGGACGTGATCAAGAATTCGGCGAGGTCCAGAAAACTCTCACCAGGTATAACAGGTGCCGCGGCACGCAGCGATTTCCCATAGATGTCCGAAAGGGCGAACACAAGTACGTCTATATGGATGTGGTATTCGGCATGGATTCAACCTTTCGGGAAGGGCCTGTAAAAAAGGCAATAAAGGAGGCCCTGGGTGCCTCCGGTGAGGAGGGAAACGGCATAGACGGTTCCCGCGGCCTGTTCGGACTCCACCAGCGCATGTTCGGACAGAACGAGTACGCAACCAGGATAGCCGGAGCTATTCAGAACGTTAAGGGCGTAGTCTGGGCAGAGATAAAGGCCCTTGGCTCTTTACTCGGAAGCTCTGACAAGCCCTCGGAACTCGATCTTCCTCCGGAACCCAAACCTTTAAATCCGGTTGTCTCTTGCGGTAACCTGCATATCCTCAGTTTGCACAAGGATCATCTCAATCTAAAAGACTCCAGAGTAGAGTCCACTGAGGAGTGTTGAGATGGCAGAAAAGCGCGTCCCCCTCTATGAACGGCTTCCTGAGATTTACAGGATTAAGGACCAGGAGCAGTCGCCTCCCGGCCGGCTGAAGAATTATCTCGCCCTGGTTGAAGAGGCCTTTGGAGAGATTCATGGAAATATCGGATCACTGTATCACGACCTCTTTATTGAAACATGCGATGACTGGGTAATCCCTTACATCGGAGACCTGCTCGGCACAAGCCATCTGAAAGGCGACCCCTGGACCTTGCGGGCCGATGCAGCAGATACCATCGCCCTTCGCCGGCGCAAAGGGACCCTTGGGGCCATAGAACTACTTACATACAATCTGACAAAGTGGGGCGTGCACTGTGTTGAATTAAGAGAGAATCTGGTCTGGAACCAGCACCTCAATCATCAACGGCCGGATATGGGGGGCGTTCCTCCTTATGGCCTGCCCCTCAGGACGAAGCCTTCTGAGATAGCAAGGAAACCGGCGGCACGAAATAAGGCCATAAGAGGCGGGACCGTGACCCTCAGGGACCCTGCAATGCTCAGCCTTCTCAACACCCCCTTTGATCCCTTCGGCCATATTGCCGACCTAAAACCTCCGGCCTTTGGAAATATCCGCTATAATCTTCCAAACCTGGCCATCTTCCTGTGGCGGCTAAACGATTATCGAATAGCCGTGTCAAAGCCGGCATCAGGTGGCGTGCACGCCAGAGATGCATCGATTGATCTATCAGACTTCCCCGGTGCCGCAGCCTACATTGCCCGCTTTGACGTCCATCCCCTGGGCGAACCTGTCAGGCTCTTCAACATGTACCGATTTGATCCGGATAGAAGGCCTCCTGTTGTAACACAGGTGGATGAGACGCCTGGCCCAATTGCCAAGGCTCGTTTAACCGGGGATTCCCCGGCAGGAAACCCCGGTGCCTATGTTGCCGTCGAGACATACGACCATACCGACTCCGGTCTGGGAACGCTGGACATATCCGATGCCGGTCTTCAATTACACCTGCCCGAATCCGACTTTCCCGGAGAAATCTGGCCAAAACCAGAAGATCCGCAAGTCTGGTCCATTCGAGGAGCGAACCTGTGCGCCTGGGAGACGGGTCTCCATCCTCCTCTCAATAGTCATGAAATTGTTATTGATCCTGTTATCGGCAGAATGGTTATCGGAGTCGATACAGAAGACAAAGGAGATGCCCTGGTTGACCATCTGCTGCTTACATATACTTATGGCGCGGTCGGGCCGGTGGGTGCCCACCCAATATCCCGTTCCTCTTCGCCACAGGAATGGAATGGTGCGCCGGTTGAAAAAAGAGAAGTCAACTTCCACCAAAACCCTTATGGGCTGAGAGATGCACTTAATAATATCGAGGATTCGACTTCACCGATCGTTATCGAGATCCACGACAGCATGACGCACGAACTGGACATTGCAGGCCTTGGAGGGACAACTGATGAAGACGGCGGGGTAAATTTGCAATTGAACCGGTCCCTGATTATCCGTGCCGCCGACAGCCAGAGGCCTGTCATAAAACTTGCCCAGCCGCTCCGTTTCAGACCTGCCAATGTCAAAGGTGCCGATGAAGATGAGCAAACGGAGTTCGATGCGGTAATGTCCAATCTCACTGTCAGGTTTGAGGGCCTGTATCTCACCCGGGGCGATGCATTTCCTGCAGGCGAGCCACTGATAGCAAGGGCTGCCTTACACGGTCTTGAGATTATCGGCTGTACGCTTGATCCGGGAGGGTCCAGAAAATTAGACGGCACCCGTGCGCCGATTCATTCTTCAATGAGGCTTAAAGAACCATATGGATTTGCTGATGCGGATGAAGAAGATGCATTCAATCAGACCCCTGAAATCATTGTGCAACGCGGCATTATCGGATCACTGTTCATAGATACCGGCTACAAATTGTTTCTCACAGACTCCGTTGTCGATGCCGGTAGCGGAGTTAATGACGATCCGGCAACCGCATCGTTTGCGATTTCCGGCGCAGACCTTGATCCATCGGATTCGTGGGGACCACCGACACAAGTAAATGGAATCACTGTCTTTGGCCGCATGAGAGTGGAGAGCATCTCCGGCAGAGGTGGAATATGGGTCCATTCACTTGAGGTCCTTAATAACCAGAAAGGCTGCATCAGGTTCAGCTGTTTTTCAGGGCAGAATGACCGTCTTCCTCAGAATCTCGGGTGCGTGAAGGGAACAGAGGCCCAACTTCGCTTTGTCAGCGAGATCTTCGGCTGGCCAGCCTACGGGCAACTTGCCCATACCACTGATTTTCGGATACGAGAAAGAGGACCTAAGGACGACGCCATGGGGGCCTTTGGCTTTCTTTTACAGGCACATAAGTGGCGAAACATTCAGATTCGCTTTCGCGAATTCATGCCTGTCGGGATAAGACCACTGCTGATACCGGTGACTTAAGGAGAGCGAAATGAAAGGTGATTTTTCCAAATGGGATTTTGACAGCAAGAAAAATTTCAGTGGCGTTTTGCATCAGCAGGGCAGGGTCTTGCTCGATACCGACTGGAATACCCATACCCGGATAACCAACAACTGGCAGGATCAGGCAGGTCGAGACGCTATCGGGCCTGGAGTGGCGGCGATTCCGGCCAGTGAACCCAATGGATTCAAGGTTGTAAAGGCTGAGGTTGTTGGCAGTCCCGAAGGTGACAAAGTAAAAATCGGCGTAATGCCGGGCAGGGTTTGGGCAGACGGACTGCTGGCATATCTGGACGGAGAAGAAGCCGAGGTTACCCGCACGGCCACCTATCTACAGCCTCCTGCATCTCCAATTGCTTCCGGGATACGAGATGCGGTCATCCTCGAGGTCTGGCTGGAGGCGATTAATGGTTTTCAGATGCCTGATGATTTGATCGAGCCTGCCCTGGGCGGACCAGATACAACAGAGAGGCTCCATACGGCAACAGCCTTCAGGCTGCTCAGGTTGGAAGAGGGAGACACCTGTGAGAATATCAGGGAAAAGCTGAAAGACGACCTCTCTGAGAGAGGGAAGCTGAAGGTAACACTGCGGCCGGTCACAGAGATCGACGGAGAATGCCCGGTGGTGGAGGGTGGCGGCTACACCGGATTTGAGCATTGTCTTTATCGAATAGAGATAGCCCGGGTAAAAAGCTCTCTTCCCATGTTCAAGTGGTCCCGGTTCAATGGCGGACTTGTAGGACGAGGGAAATTTGATCCAGCGGCCAAAAAGGTCACCATCACCGCCAACATGCAGGCAGTCATCACTTCAGGATTGAATGAATTCTACCTGGAAGCAGTTGAGCACAACGACGATCTGGGTCACTGGGAAGTCACCTATGGGGCAGAGGCGACACTGAACAGCGACAATGAGATCGAGTTGTCCGACACGGAAACATTTGGCGCCATTCCCTCTTCCGGCAAAGCGGTTTTTTTCCGTCTCTGGAACGGGATAGAAGCCGTTGCGGATTTCCCTGAAGTCACGGCACCGACAGAGCCAAATGAACTGCGTGACGGCATTCGTCTTGAGTTTGCCCCCTTTGCCCTTGCGGAATTCCTGCCTGGTGACTACTGGACTTTCAAGGTGCGGGCCGGTGATAAAAACCCTGATGTGCTAATAGATGAAAAACCGCCTGAAGGCACCCGGTACCGTCGCGTGCCCCTGGCAATACTCAATTGGGACGACAATGAAATTGGAGAGGACGGGATCGATGATTGCAGAGATATCTTCAGGCCTCTTACCAGTCAGACCGTCTGCTGCTCTTTTATTGTTGGGGATGGGAAATCAACCCATGGAGATTTCGACTCCATAGAAGAGGCCCTGAGCCATCTGCCCGATTCAGGCGGGGAGATATGTCTCCTGCCTGGAGTGCATGATGCAAATGCAGTCATTGAAGGAAAACACGATATCAAGGTCAGGGGATGTGACAAGAAGACCCTGGTAAGGCCGAAAGACGGAAAGAAACCTATTTTCAAGGTCATTGATTCTCAACGTATCACCCTGGAAAATATGGATATGGTCACTTTGGGAGGAGCAGCCATAGACTTGAGTGGCACAAAGAAGCTGAAAGAGGCCGATTTGAGTGCATTGCAGGGGATCGAGATACGAAACAACAGGATACAGGCATACGAAAATGCAATTCGTGTGGATCAGGGAGTAGATTTAAACGCAGAACAAGGTAAAGGAATTTATATCTGTAACAACGTAATCAGAATGCTGGATAAGAAAGGGGCTGGAGTCGCCATCTATCTT
>Ga0190347_1000102_pt1 | contig 26045 bp, 23 predicted proteins | sample 48721356_MG_FD_161652 | JGI IMG/M metagenome (GOLD analysis project Ga0190347, IMG submission 161652) | Hydrothermal vent microbial mat bacterial communities from Southern Trench, Guaymas Basin, Mexico - 4872-13-5-6_MG | ecosystem: Environmental > Aquatic > Marine > Hydrothermal vents >...
GTGCAAAGAAAAACTTATTTCTTGTTTACATCGACTGGATAAAACAGTGTATGTATGGACGGTCGATAGAGATATAGATATGGTACGCTTTATCTTATATGGAGTAGATGGAATTATTACTGATTATCCTCAGATTCTAAAAAAAATAAACAAAGTGATGCAATCTCTTTTAGAAGATTTCCAATAATGGATTTTTCTATCCGAGAAGGTGAAAATTGTTTTAATAATTTGAATTGTTTAGAGAGGAGTCTATTAAACGAAAGGATTACATAAGAAATGTTTTTAAAAAGATTGATTGTAGGAGCGTTAGAGACTAATTGTTATTTAATTGCTTGCAAAAAGACTAAAAAAGCAGCAGTAATTGATCCGGGAGGAGAAGACGAGGTAGATTTAATTTTAAATCTTTTACAAAAAAATAATTTTGATTTGAAATATATTATAAATACTCATGGGCATATCGATCATATTGTCGGTAATAATTTGCTTAAAGCTAAGACCGAAGTTTTATTATTAATCCATAGGTTAGATGCTGATATGTTAGTTGATGCCAATAAAAATTTCTCTTCCTTTATGGGCAAAGAAATATGCTCGCCTCCCGCAGATAAGTTTTTAGAAGAGGGAGATGAGATATCTTTAGGCACATTAAATTTAATAGTAATTCACACACCGGGTCATACTCCGGGAGGAATTTCTGTTCTTTCAAATAATATTGTCTTTACCGGCGATACTTTATTTGCCGGGGGTATTGGTCGAACCGACCTGCCCGGTGGTTCTTACCAAGATTTAATAAAATCAATTAAAGAAAAATTATTGATTTTAGGTGATGATAAGATAATTTATCCCGGGCATGGCCCGAATTCGACTATAGGTAAGGAGAGAAGGACAAATCCATATTTGAAAAATTGACCAATCAAATTAGTCGTTAGTGAATAGTGAATAGTCGTTAGAAGGACAAATATCTCGTTCGTCTATTAGCGAGCTATATAAATATTATTAACAAATTTTAAAAAAGAGAGGGATAGAGAATGAATTATGAGATAAAAGATATTGGTTTAGCCGAAAAAGGGAAAGAGAAAATTGAATGGGCTGAAAAACAGATGCCCGTTCTTTTAATCATAAGAAAAAAATTTAGTAAAGAAAAACCTCTAAAGGGAATTAGAATATCTGCTTGTCTACATGTAACTACCGAGACAGCTAATTTAGCAAGAACCTTGAAAGAAGGGGGCGCAGAAGTATATTTATGTGCTTCCAATCCTTTAAGTACTCAGGATGATGTAGCGGCCTCTCTGGTTAAGGATTTTAGAATTCCGGTATTTGCCATCAAGGGAGAGGACAAAGATACTTATTATCAGCATATTGAAAAGGTGTTAAATTGTAGGCCTAATATCACTATGGATGATGGAGCTGATCTGGTCTCAACCATTCATTCTCAGAAGAAAGAATTAATTGAAGATATCATTGCCGGTACCGAGGAAACCACTACCGGAGTTATTCGATTAAGAAGTATGGAAAAGGATAAAGCTTTAAAGTATCCGATTATTGCGGTAAATGATGCGCAGACTAAATATCTATTTGATAATAGATATGGTACCGGACAGAGTACTATCGATGGCCTGTTGAGAGCTACCAATATTCTAATTGCTGGTAAAATATTTGTAATTTGTGGTTACGGCTGGTGTGCCCGGGGTCTGGCGATGAGAGCCAGTGGTATGGGCGCTCAGGTGATAATTACCGAAGTTGACCCTATGAAGGCTTTGGAGGCAGTAATGGAAGGGTATCAGGTTATGCCTATAAAAGAGGCAGCCAAAATTGGAGACATTTTTATAACCTTAACCGGTGATATAAACGTGATATCAATAGAAGAATTTCCTTTAATGAAAGATGGTGCAATTTTGGCTAATTCGGGACATTTTAACGTAGAGATCAATATAAGCGCTTTAGAAAAATTATCGTTAAATAAAAAGAAAATTAGAGAGTATATTGAGGAATATACCTTAGAAAACGGAAAAAAGATAAATCTTCTGGCAGAAGGAAGACTTCTGAATTTATCTGCTGCCGAAGGACATCCGGCAAGTGTAATGGATATGAGTTTTGCTAATCAGGCTTTATCTGCTGAATATTTGGTAAAAGAAGGAAAAGAATTACAAAAAAAGGTTTACTGCGTTCCCGAGGTTATTGATAAGGAGATTGCCAGATTAAAATTAGAAACGATGAGGATAAAGATCGATAGACTTACCGTGGAACAAGAAAGGTATCTTTCTTCCTGGCAGATGGGAACCTGATTCGTCGTTCGTATCTCGTATCTCGTTAGAGAAATAATCTTAAGATATAAAAATTTCTTAATTTCTATTCTAGTTATGTATTTTTTTCCGAAATACGATTCACGAGATACGCGAAAAATTAATCAACTAACTGTTAAAGTTAGTGTAAGCTTTAGTAGGGTATTCAGATAAAAAGAAGAATGCTACTTTTTTTCTTTCTTTTCCCAATACCCAATACGAATTTTTTCTGATTCTCGGTTTCTATTATCTTTGCGAGATACGATTCACGAGATACGAGATACGAATTAAGGTTAGTATGAATAATCAAAGTATGATAGAATATATAAAAGAAGGGATACTTAATTTTGTTTTTCCTTTAGATTGTAAGGTATGTGAAAAGCCTATCCGAGAATCTAAAGGATATTCAATCTGTGAGGATTGCTTCAAAACTATTGAATTAATCGAACGACCTTATTGCGTGAAGTGTGGAAAACCTTTGATACCTACTGATTTTTTTAAACAAAACAGAGAAATCTTATGCCTTGATTGTAAAATGAAAAAATATTCCTTTGAATTTTCTCGTTCTACGGGAGTATACGATAAAGTATTAAAAAAATGTATCCATCTCTTTAAATACTACGGAGAGAAAAAGTTAGCTATACCCCTAGGAAAGTTAATGGTGGATTATTTATTAAAAAATAATGAATTTAAAAACAAATTTGACTTAATTATTCCCGTTCCTCTGCACAAGAATGATTTAAAGAAAAGGGGATTTAATCAGAGTGTTTTGCTGGGCAAAGTCATAGGAGATTATTTTTCTATCCCGGTTGGAGAAAGTATTTTAGTAAAGAAAAAATTAACCCCCTTTCAGGTCAATTTATCTAAGGAAGAGAGGGAGAAAAATATTCTTAAAGCTTTTTCGGTGGAAAAACCAGAAGAAATTGACGGAAAAAATATTCTGATTTTAGATGATGTGTTTACTACTGGGGCTACCGTAGAAGAATGTGCTAAAGAATTAAGGAAAGCTCAACCTGATAATATATTGGTTTTAACTTTGGCCCGTACAGTATAAAGCTCATATGCCGCCTCTCCTTAGAGCTGTGGTTGAAAGTCGAAGCCAGTCGCAGGCGAAACGACCCACGTAAGGTAACTTTGGTTACTGAGCATGGTGCGGCTTTGGAGTAAGTCCTGCCTTAACCCTAACAGGTTAGAACAATAAGAGAAGAGTAGTAGTAAAGGACAAAGTTCCTGAGCAAACCTCTCAGCAGGCGAGTGTGGGGGCAAAGACCAGGTCAGTCTAAGGAAAGGCGGATAGAATTTAATTAGTCGTTAGTGAGTAGTGAAGTGAATAGTCGTTAGTCTTAAATACAAAATTGCAGGATATACGATTAGAACCTTTAAAAACGATTGTTTTGCTTGCAATAGGTTTACGAAAAATAGAAATTTCATACAATTAAATTAAAAATTTAAAAAATATTTAAAATAAAAAAGGGTTTTTTGTTTAGACGGAGAATATATATATTAAGTAAAATAAACTATTACTAAGGAGGAAAGAGATATGAAAATTATTTTTAAAGGGAAACATATCGAAGTGACAGATGCGATGCGTAATTATATTGAAAAAAGATTAAGCAAGATCGAGAGACATTTTGATCATATCTTAGAAGTAATAGTAACTTTAAGTGTAGAGAAAAATAGGCAAATTGTTGAAGCAACCTTGCAAGCAAGTAGAGCCTTAATTAGAGCAGAAGAAGAAACAGATGATATGTATGCTTCTATAGATAAAGTAGTAGATAAATTAGAAAGACAGATACAGAAGTATAAGAAAAAATATTTTCAGAAACCCCACCCCAGCATAGGAAAAAAGGGATTAGCTAACAAAGAAGTTAATGTCGAAGATAGTAAGCAGGATAAGATTGCCAGAATTGTAAAGACTAAGAGATTTGCCGTTAAGCCGATGTCAGTAGAAGAAGCGGCAATGCAAATGGATTTATTAGGACACAATTTTTTTGTTTTTGCTAATGATAATACTAACAAAGTAAATGTTCTGTATAAAAGAAAAGACGGGAATTTCGGACTGATTGAGCCGGAATTTTAAGGAGGAATCTATGGAAAAAAATAAATTAAATGCATTCCGTAATTTTATAATCCCCCGACGTTTTAATTATGAAGTAGAAGATATAGAAAAATCGCTTAAAGATCTAAGCGATATTCTATTTACAAAAATAGTATTATCGGAGGAGGGAGATATAAAAGAGATTCATATAATTACTAAAGATTCTTCTAACCCCAAAAGAATTACTCGAGATATTGAATCATTTTTATTGGCTAAATATAATATCCAGGTAGATTATAGAAAAATAAGTATAGCGCAAGTAAAGGATAAAGAAATAAAAGATGAGCAAATAAAGGAAGAAGAATTAGAATCTTCTTTAAGGCTTAAATTTTCTGATATTAAGGTGGGAGCCATCGGTAACCAGTTTGAAGTTTGTGTGAAATTGGAAAGTAACGGAAAAATATATGAAGGTAAAGTATCTGGAAAAAATTGGGGCGAAAATCAGGAATATTTAGTGGCTAAAGCTGTCTTAGAGGGGATAAGCTCTTATTTAGAGGGCTCAATTTTCTTTCAGGTAGATGAAATAAAAAAGATTGAATTGGACAGTAAAGAAATAATTGTAGTTTCTATCAATCTAATCGATTCAAAAAGAAAGGAAAATTTAGTAGGTTCTGCGGTAATTAAAGAAGACTCCAATAAGGCGCTAGTAAAAGCAATCCTTAAAGCTACTAATCGTAGAATTTTAACAAAAGAAAAATAAATAAAAAATTAGGTCGGTGAGGCCTTTATTTTGAACTAATAACATAATAAAAGATGTAGTAATTTCTTGAGCGAAGCGAAGCGGTTTTGAGTGTTGGAAAAACAAATAGAAACCGTGGAGGTGCTAAAGATGAAGATTAATAAGGCAAAACTAATCAGCCTATTAATTAGTGTCATGGCTTTATTATTAGCAGGTGGCGCTAAGTTTAGGTGGAGATAATAAATAGTCAGCACTAAGATAAGGCTCACCGGCCTAATTTATTTATGCTTAGGAGGGTAATATAATTTGCCTTTAAAATTAAAAATTTATATTGGGGTAATAATAGCTTCAGCCATTGCCCTTTTTATATATTTAATACCTTCTTTGCCTTCATTGCCTGACATGTGGCTCGTGCTTACTTTTTTTCTTGCTATATCTGTCTTTGCTGAATTTATACCAGTTGATTTACCTATGGCAGGAAGTATTACCATCGGTTTTCCTATAGACTTTGTGCTAATCTTGGTCTATGGCCCAGTATTAGCCATGTTAATTTCTGCTATTAGTGCTGTAATTAGTGAAGTATTAGAGAAAAAAACTTCTTGGCATAAAATAATTTTTAATGCTTCTCAATATGCTTTATCTGTTGGAGTTGCTGGGCTTGTTTATCAATTTGTAGGAGGAGTTACAGGCTCCCAAAACTTTCTGAAATATCTTTTACCCGCTGCTTTATGCGCCTTAACCTATTGTGTGATTAACTCGATTTTGGTTACTATGGTTATTTCTTTATCACAAGAGATAAGGATGAGTACAGTTTGGAGAGTGAATATAAAAGAGATGATACCCAGTTATTTAGCAGAAGCTCCAATGGGTTTTATTATGGCTATCGTCTATGTCGAAATTGGTATTTTGGGGATTCTATTATTTTTTCTCCCTTTATTGCTGGCACGCCGTTCTTTTGAACTATATACCAAAATGCGTAAAGTATATTTGGATACCATTCGCGCTTTGGCAGCCGCTATTGATGCTAAAGACCCTTATACCAAAGGTCATTCGGAAAGAGTGGCGGAAACTTCCGTAGCTTTAGCTCAAGAATTGAATTTGCCCAGTCGTGAGATTGAGAATATAGAATATACCGCTTTACTTCATGATATAGGGAAGATTGGCATAGCGGATAACATTTTAGGCAAGGAAAGCAAACTAACTAATAAGGAGTTTGATAAAATAAAAGAACATACAATAATGGGAGCCAAGATTATAGAACCGGTAGACTTTTTAAAAAATTCCTATAAGGCGATTTATCATCATCATGAAAGATATAATGGTAAAGGTTATCCGGATGGAATAGAAAGTGAAGAAATACCTATATTAGCTCGAATAATTGCCGTAGCAGATGCTTATGATGCCATGAGCTCTGATCGTCCTTACAGAAAAAAGCTAAATAAGGATAAAATATTAAAGGAACTAAAGGACCAATCCGGAAAACAGTTTGACCCAGAAGTAGTTAAAGCTCTTATTTTAATTCTTGATAGAGAAAGAGAAAAATAAATGTTATATGTCTATATTATAATTATTTCTATTATAATAGGATTGCTTCGCAATGGTAAGTTAAGCAGTTTGAGTCAGATTTCACTGAAGAGAATAGAATTAATAGTATTAGCCTGCTTGATTCAGGCCGGATTAATCTTTCTAGAGTCAAAAAAAGTAAAATTTGTTCTTGATTATAGTTCTTATATGCTAATTTTCTCTTATATTGTTCTTCTATTGGCAGTCTGGTATAATAAAAAAATAAAAGGAATAAAGATTATTGCCCTGGGAATAATCTTTAATTTTATAGTTATCGTGGTCAATGGTGGTCATATGCCGGTATTGCTGAGCAGTTTGTATAAGGCAGGATTAGATGACTTTGCCCTGGTATTAAAAGAAGGTACTTATGTTACCCATACTCTGATAACTGAAAAGACCTTATTTAAATTTTTAGCTGATGTTATTCCCTTGTCTCCCCCTTTCCCTGACCCTTCAGTGGTAAGTGTGGGAGATTTTTTAATGTTTTATGGGGTGTTCAGCTTAATTCAAAATGCAATGGTGAAAAAACAGAATTCAGAAATTAGAAACCAGAATTCAGAAGAAAAAGAACTGAATCCAGAAGTCTGATTCGTATTTCGTATCTCGTGAAAAAGATAGAATCGAGAAAACTAATTCGTATCGAGTATCGCATTAGGAATTAGTTAGTTGGTTAGTTAGTTATCTGGTTAGATGGTTAAGAAAATATAAACAGAATGTAATTGGCGTATGGCGTATAGAAGGTAGGGGCTCGATTCATCGAGCTCGCTAGAAAAATTACCAGAAAAACTCGGGTCGGATTCATCCGACCACTACATTAAAAGCAACACTATATAAGAAAAAGTTTTGAATTTTGAATTATGGTTTTTCGCTTTTCACTTTAAATTTTTAGCTTGATAACGAGATTACCACGCTTTGATAAATCAGAGCGGTGACAGATTATAGCGTATAGCCTAGAAGAGGTAATGTATCGAATTTATTTGATCGGTTTAATAGAAAAATAAAATTTTAATCATATAGAAAAAAGGAATTGAATAGATATGTTTGATTGGACAAAAAAAATATTTGGTGACCCTAATGAAAAGGAATTAAAAAAGCTGCAACCTATTGTAGAAAAGATAAACAGTTATGAACCGGATATTTCAAAATTAAATGATGAGGAATTAAAAAACAAAACCCCTGAATTTAGAGGGAGATTAAACAAAGGGGAAGCTTTAGATGATATTCTCCCTGAAGTTTTCGCAGTTGTTCGGGAAGCAGCTAAACGAGTTACCGGGATGAGACCTTTCGATGTTCAACTTATTGGGGGAATTGTTTTGCATCAGGGCAAGATAGCAGAGATGGCTACCGGAGAAGGTAAAACTTTAGTGGCCACCATGCCAGCATATTTAAATGCTTTGAATGGTAATAGTGTGCATATTGTTACTGTAAATGATTATCTGGCTAAAAGAGATAGGCATTGGATGGGTGGAATTTATGAGTTCTTAGGATTAAAAGTAGGTTTAATCCAGCACGATATGAGAATCGATGAACGGAAAAAAGCTTATGAAGCAGATATAACCTATGGAACTAATAATGAATTTGGTTTTGATTATTTAAGAGATAATATGGCAGTTCGTCTGGAAGATGTGGTTCAAAAAGGTTATCATTTTGCTATTGTTGACGAAGTGGATAGTATTTTAATCGATGAAGCCAGAACTCCTTTAATTATTTCCGGTCCTTCTGAGGAGTCAACCAAAATGTACCAGCAGGCAAACAGGATTGCTACTCGATTACAGAAAGATGTAGATTACAAAGTATATGAAAAGGAAAAGACGATTACTATAACCGAAGAAGGGGTTAGTCGCATCGAAGGGTTGCTGCAGATAAAGAATCTATATGACGAGAAAAATATGAATGTGCAACATCATATTATCCAGGCACTGAAGGCACAAAGATTATTTAAAAGAGATGTTGATTATATAGTAAAAGACGGAGAAGTAATTATCGTAGATGAATTCACCGGAAGATTGATGTTTGGGAGACGATACAGTGATGGCCTTCATCAGGCTATTGAGGCAAAAGAAGGGGTGGTAATCGCCCGGGAAAATCAGACCCTGGCTACTATAACCTTCCAGAATTATTTTAGATTATACAAAAAACTTAGTGGCATGACCGGTACTGCTAAGACCGAAGAAGAAGAATTTATCCATATCTACAATCTGCCGGTAGTGGTTATTCCCCCTAATAAAAAATTAATCAGGCATAATTATGCGGATGTTATCTATAGGACTGAGAGGGAAAAATTTAAAGCAGTTATTAAAGAGATAGTGGAAGTTCATAATATGGGAAGGCCTATTTTAGTTGGGACAGTATCGATTGATAAATCAGAAACGTTGAGTAGGCTATTAAAGAAAGAGAATATTAGACACAATGTCTTAAATGCAAAAAATCATGAGAGAGAAGCAGAAATTATAGCCCAAGCAGGTCAAGGTAAAAATGTAACTATTTCTACTAATATGGCTGGACGAGGAACTGATATTGTTTTAGGTGAAGGGATAGCAAAATTAGGAGGTTTGCATGTAATAGGAACCGAAAGACATGAGAGCAGGCGTATTGATAACCAGTTAAGAGGTAGATCGGGAAGACAGGGTGACCCCGGATCTTCTCGCTTTTTCCTTTCTTTAGAAGATGACCTTATGCGGCTCTTTGGTTCTGATAAAATTTCCGGAATTATGGAAAAATTAGGCATGGAGGAAGATGTTCCCATTGAACATCCCTTAGTTACCAGATCGATAGAGAGTGCCCAGAAAAAAGTAGAGGGGAGAAATTTTGAGATAAGAAAACAGCTTTTGGATTTTGATAATGAAATGGAATACCAGAGGAAAGTAATTTATGAACAACGAAGAATGGTATTAGAGAGTAAAGATGTCAAAGAACATATTTTAGAGATGGTAAAAGACACTATCGAAAATATCTTACACAATTATACCAATAAAGAAATTTATCCCGAAGAGTGGGATTGGTCAGGGCTTAAAGATCATGTTATGCAAATTTTCTCTATTTCATTGGTTATTCCTAAGGAAGAAATACCTAAGTTATCTATCTCTAAATTACGGGATATTTTAATAGAAAAAGCTTTTGAAATATATGAATCTCGGGAAAAAGAATTTACGTCTCCTTTAATGAGACAGATTGAAACGATGATTGTGCTTCGGGTGGTAGACCGGGAATGGAAAGACAATCTACGACGTCTAGATGAATTAAAGCAGGGTATTGGTCTAAGGGCTTATGGACAGAAAGACCCTTTGATGGAATATCATTTCGAAGCCCATAATATGTTTCAAGATATGATTAATAGTATAAAAGAAGAAGTAGTAAAATTTATTTATAAAGTCAGGCTTAAAAAAGAGGAGTCTCAAGGGGTTCACCAGGCAAGAAGAGAAACACCTGCTCCTATGGTGAGTAGTCAAACAAAAAAATCGCCTTTTGTTAAAAGGAAAGGAGTAGGACGGGAAGAAGGGAAAAAGAAGAAAAAGATAGGGAGAAATGACCCTTGCCCTTGTGGTAGTGGATTGAAGTACAAACATTGTTGCGGAAAAAATATATAATAAAATTAAATAAAAATCTTTTTACGATTATTTTGCTTAATTTTAGTAAGAGAAAAATTGCAAATTAAATTATCTATCGGAATTTAAAAGGCGAAACAATCTAATTTTATTTTAAGTATAAGTGAAAAAATATTACCAGGGTTACAAAATTAAAATTAAAGGAAGCAAGAAATTAAAAGAAAGGTGGATAGAATGATAGAGGAATTGCAAAATAAGCTAAAGCAGCTTCGTAAAAAAATTGACGAAATGGGGACTTATCTTTGACTTATCTGCAAAAGAGAGAGAAGTAAAGAGATTGGAAAAAAAAATGTCCCAGGGATCTTTCTGGTCTGATCAGGAGAAAGCCCAGGAAGTTACAAAAAGAGTTAAAGAATTAAATGACACTATAGGCGAATTTAATGAGTTAAAAGATAACTTAGAAGAATTAGCAATACTCTTAGAGCTCAATCTGGAAGAAGACAGGAAAGAAATTTGGGAAGAGATTGAGCAAAAAGTAAAGGTTTTAGAAAAAGATATTGAAAAAAAAGAATTAATTGTTTTACTTGATGGTAAATATGATACCAACAATGCCATAGTTACTATTCGGCCAGGTGCTGGTGGTACAGAATCTCAGGATTGGGCTGAAATGTTACTGAGGATGTATCTGAGATGGGCAGAGAAAAATGGATATACCGCCAAGATAATAGAGATCTCGCCCGGCGATGAGGCCGGGATAAAGAATGTTACCTTCACTATTAGTGGAAACCATGCTTTCGGATATTTAAAAGCAGAAAAAGGAATACATCGTCTGGTTAGAATTTCTCCTTTTGATGCTAATAGAAGAAGGCACACTTCTTTTGCTTCGGTGGAGGTTATCCCTGAAATTGATCAAGAAATAGAGGTCGAGATTAAAGAATCAGATTTAAGAATAGATACTTATCGAGCCACGGGAGCAGGGGGCCAGCACGTTAACACCACTGATTCTGCAGTAAGAATAACCCATTTACCTACCAATATTGTAGCACAATGTCAAAATGAAAGATCACAATACAGTAACAAAATGACTGCAATGAATATTTTACGGGCAAAATTGTTTGAACATTACCAGCAGGAAAAGGAAAGAGATTTAAAAGAGGTTAGAGGGAAAAAGAAAGATATTGCCTGGGGAAGTCAGATACGTTCTTATGTATTTCATCCCTATCAGATGGTAAAAGACCACCGGACAGAAGTGGAAAGTGGAAATCTACAGGCAATTATGGATGGGGAAATAAATTACTTTATTGAAGCTTACTTAAAGAGCAGGAAAAAAGATTAAAAATATACTTATAGGTGGGAAATAGCCAATTAGCTACCTAAGTTAATTGGTCAATTGGCTAATGGTTATATGATTTTGCTTAAAGGAGAGGGAAATGATTAAAACTTATAATCCTAAAGAAACCAAGAAGTGGTTGGAATATTCTTCTTTAGCGGTGGGAATTATTATAATAATATGGGGAGTTATCAGCCATCAAACCATTTTATTGGTTTTGGGATTTTTCTTTATATTAGTTGTGTCTAATAAAACCGAAATAATTATTGATGAGAAAGGAATATTGATAAATACTACAACTTTGTTTTTAATAAAAAGAAAAGATAGACTTAATTTTAAAGAAATGGACTCTGTGACTATTCAAGAGGGCACAGAGAAATCTTTAGTGTATTTTATGAGGGGATGGAAGGGCAGAAAAGTATTAGTTGATAACGTCGATTTAAATAAATTAATAGAATATATAAAAAACGAAAACCCTGAATTAATAAAATAAAGCGTATATCGCATAGCGCATTTCGTATATAGCATATAGTAAAGAAAATAGAAGACAGAGTCCAGAATTTAGGAGCTAGAATATTATAGCATTTAGCATAAATTAAAGAAGAAAGAAGTTGAAAAAAGTTTTGAAATATGGTTTTTAGTTTCTCGTAGAATATTATATACCCTTTTTTAGCTTGCAGTTAGTAACCTGTTACTTATTGTATATTACCTATTACTGTTCTAAATATTTTTCGCTTCGAGTTAGTTTTAGGTTTTGAGTTATAGTTTTGCGTTTTTCGCTTTTAATTTTAAGTTTTACTAAATAATATATAATATTTTTCAGTAAAAATGGTATTAAAATAAACCAAGGAGAGGATATCTATGTTAATCGATAAAAAGGTCAGTAATTTTTTAGGCGAACTGGCTTCTAATTCACCAACTCCCGGCGGAGGGAGTGTAGCGGCATTGGCCGGTGCACTGGGGGCAGCTCTAATTTCAATGGTGGGTAATTTAACTGTAGGCAAGAAGAAATATGAAGATGTAGAAGAAGATATTAAGAAGATTATAAACTCTTCGGAAAAATTACGCTATGAATTAAGTCAGTTGATAGAAGAAGATGTTAAAGTTTTTAATAATTTTATGGCTACTTACAAGATGTCTAAGGAAACCGAAGATGAAAAAAAAATAAGAGCAGAAAAGATACAAGAAGCGCTAATTGAGGCAGCAAAAGTCCCACTTAGGGTAGCTTACAAATGTCTGGACATACTGAATCTTTCTAAAGAAGTTGCGGAAAAAGGCAATATTAATGTAGTAAGTGATGCCGGAGTCGCGGTCTTAATGGCAGAGGCAGCACTGGAGAGTGCTATATTAAATGTGAAGATAAATTTGAGAATGATAAAAGATGAAAAAGTAAGAACAGAACTGTCCTCTTCTATAAAAGAAATATTATTAAAAGAAAAAGGGCAAAAAGAAAAAGTGCTGGAAATAGTGGAGGAGAAAATAATATAAAAATAATTGTTTAAAGGAAAAAATACGCTAAAATAAAAAAATAGAGCTTTTAAGTTGAATAAGAGAAAAATCAAAGGGTTAGATATGTTTTTAAAATATATCTAACCCTGTTTTTCTATATACTTTAAGGAAATAAAAAAAATATTAAATATTTTTTAAAAAAAAGAAGGATTTTTTGAATTTATGTAGTATAATAAATAAAAGATGGCAAAATTGCATTAAAATATTATATTGGTGCAATTCCTGCATTATCATCACTGTTTAATATTTAATAATTGAATTTTAGGGGGATATAAATTGAATCTTGAAAAAGAGAAGAATTATGTTGATTTAACTTCGCGCATAAAAGAGAATTTTAAGAAATTTAGTGAAAGTCAAAAAATAATCGCTACCTATTTATTGAAATATTCCGATAAAGCCGCTTTTTTTACCGCCGCTAATTTAGGGAAAGTAGTGGGGGTTAGTGAGTCTACTGTTGTGAGATTTGCTGATATTTTAGGATACGAAGGTTATCCTGCTTTACAAAAAGACTTACAGAATAGAATCAAAAATAAATTAAACACTGTTAGCCGACTAAAAAGATCTATAAAAGCGGCTAATAGCGGGGAAAGTATTTTATACGAAGTTTTCCGTAATGATATTAATAATATCCAAAAAACTATGGATAATATTTCACGAGAATCTTTTAATAGATTAGTAGAAGAGATGCTGAATGCAGAGTATATATATATTGTAGGCCTAAGAACGGCTACCTCCTTAGCTTACTTTATGGGATATACCCTCCATTTGATTTTAAAAAATGTGACCACCATAACTTTCGGGGTTAGTGATCTCTTTGAAAGATTGATTAATATAAATGAAAAAGATCTGATAATAGGTATTACTTTCCCCCGATATACCTTGCAAACTGTAAGAATTATGGAATATGCTAAGAAAAAGGGAGCAAAGACCGCAGCTATTACTGATAATATAATGTCTCCTTTAGCTCAACTAGCGGATATCAGCGTATTTGCTGAAAGTAGTCTTAATTCTTTTATCGATTCTTTTACCGCTCCTCTCAGCTTAATAAATGCTTTGGTAACCGCAGTGGGAGTAAGAAGAAGAAGGGAGAATTTAGAATCTTTATCTGAATTAGAAGAAATTTGGGAAAAATATAAGGTATTTTATTAAGATTTATATTATAAAATTATTTTAACTTAATATTGAAGAAATACACATTATAGATAAATTATTTTTTGGAAAGGGGAAAAGAAAATAAAATGAGCAAGAGTTTAATTGAAAAGCTATGGAGAGAGAATCCGGAGATTTTTAAATTATTAAAGGAAAGTAAGAATTTAGAAGAGGCAAGAAAAAAACTTTTTACACTTTCCAAAGACTTGGAATGGAAATATAGAGAAGGAGAAGAAGAATTACACAAATTAGAATACGCCACTGCCTTAGAAGCGATGAAGGTATTCAATAATCTTGTTTCCCCTAGAAATGAGAAGATTGCTGGTTTTAGTACTTTAAAATATTTGTGGAGTTTGGCTAAAGATAATCAAGAGATAACTAAAGAAGTAAACGATGGTTTTTTGGAAGAATTTATTCACCTTTTTAAAGCAATGAAGGGAAAAGCAGATATTTCTTCGGGATGGCTAAGGCCATTACTGGAAAAAGATGGGGTTAAGATAGTAAATTTTTCTAAGATTAAAGGGAGAGAAGCGGGGATATCTCGTTCTAATTATTTAGACAAACTGTACGAAAAAGTCCATAATTTTATCGACCGTTATCCTTCCGGATGTGATGATGAACTGATTAAGGAAAGAGAAGAGAATCGCCAAAAAATATTAGATTATTTTGCCGCGAATTTGGATAATTGGGATGATTATCGTTGGCATTTAAAACATATATTCCAGGATAAAGAAGATATAGAAGATCTTAAAAAATTAATTCCTCTTACTGAGGAGGATGTTGAAGCAATTGAAATTGCTATAGAAAATAAAATACCCTTTGGTATTACACCTTACTATCTTTCTTTATTCGATTTTTCCAGTAGTGATAGAAAATATGACTATCAGGTAAGATCTCAGGTAATTCCTCCCGTGCATTATGTAACTTTAATGAAAGAACATCGCAAAGAGAGATCATATTACTTTGATTTTATGGGTGAACATGATACCTCTCCTGAAGAGTTAATTACCCGAAGATATCCGATGATTTCTATTTTAAAAGCTATTGATACTTGCCCTCAAATTTGCGTCTATTGTCAGAGAAACTGGGAAATAACCGGTCCGATGATGACTGAAGGTTTCTACACTAAAGAATCGTTAGACAGAGCTTTAGATTGGTTTGCTGAGAATACTTCCATGAGAGATGTATTGATTACTGGTGGAGATCCCTTTGCTTTAAGTGATAATCTGATAAAGTACATTATGGATAGATTGTCTCAGATGGAACATGTGATAAACATCAGGTGGGGCACTAGAACTCCGGTAACTATTCCTATGAGAATAACCGACAAATTGGCTAAATTGATTGGAAGTTATATAGAACCGGGAAAAAGAAATGTTTGCATAGTAACACATATTGAGAGTTCATTCGAAGTTACCCCAGAATTGGCTGAAGCAGTGATGAAATTTAGAAAACAGGGCATATATGTGTATAATCAATTAGTATATACCTTGGAAACCAGCAGAAGATTCCAGAATGTAGCAACAAGAATAGCGATGAAAAAGGCAGGAGTAGATCCTTATTATACTTTTTACCCTAAAGGAAAAGAAGAGCACAAGGATTATCTTGTTCCAGTAGCCCGCTTATGGCAAGAGAGAAAAGAAGAAGCAAGATTGATACCTGGTATTTTTCGGACCGATGAACCGGTATTTAATGTTCCTCGTTTGGGCAAAAATCATGTAAGAGCAGGACAAGACAGAGAGCTAATAGGAATAAATAAAGAAGGAAGAAGAATTTACTTATGGCATCCCTGGGAAAAGGGAATTGCTTTAGTTGAACCTTATGTTTATAAAGACCTTCCCATTTATAAATATCTTCAAGAACTGGCGAAGAGAGGAGAAAATATCGAAGAATACAAGTCAATTTGGTACTACTATTAAATAAACTCCCGAGAAGAAAAATTGACTATAGGAGGTGATATAAAAGATTACAAGTGAGTTAAGTTCGTAATTTAGAATAGATTTTTAGTTAGCAGAAGCAGTGAATTTAAAAATAAAAAAATGGAGGTATCAAAATGAAAAAATCTTTAAGCATAATATTAATAGTCAGTTTGTTAATGTTTTTGTTTTCCGGAATTAGTGTAGCTGCTACTCATATTACTTTTGGAACTGGCAGCCCGGGAGGAACTTACTATCCTTTAGGTGGGGCAATGGCCGATCTCTGGACGAAATTATTGAAAGCAGAAGGAATTGAAGTAACCGCTGAATCAACCGCAGCATCAGTAGAAAATTGCCGATTAGTAGGCAGCAACGAAATTCAAATTGGAATGGCAATGTCCAGTGTTTCCTTTAAGGCTTATAAAGGAGAAGTAGAACCGTTTAAGGGAAAACCTGAACCGATATTGGGACTATTTTCTATGTATCCCGCACCTCAACATATTTTAACATTAGACCCTGATATTAAATCTATTAGAGATTTAAAAGGGAAGAAAGTTTCAGTAGGCGCGCCCGGAAGTGGATGTGAGACTATCTCTCGACTGATAATAGAAACTGCCGGATTGACTTATGATGATATGAGAATCAGTTATTATTCTCAACCTGAGGCAGCTCAGGCTTTAAAAGATAGGAATGTTGATGTGGTATTTTGGAATTTTTCCCTTCCGGGTTCTGCCGTAAGTGAAGTTACTGCAGTAAGAGATGTATATTTCATATCAGTGGATAAGGACATTGTTGAAGCATTAACTTCCAAATATACTTATTACAAGGAAGGAAAAATACCTGCTAATACTTATAAAGGGCAAGATTATGATGTCGTAGCTATTCAAGATGGAAATGATGTAGTTATAAATAGGGATATTGATGAAAATACTGCATATTTATTAGTATCAACACTATTTGAAAATGCAGAAGATATATTCAATGTTCATCCTTCAGCAAAGAAATTAATTCCTGAAAATGGTGTGAAAGTAGGTATTGAAATGCATCCCGGTGCAGTAAAATACTTCAAGGAGAAGGGATTACTTTAATGTTTAGCAGAATAATCAGGGGAACCGTTATGGTTTCCCTGATTATTTTTTTTATTATCACAATTTTCTATTTTATAAATAACAAAAATAATCAGATACAATATTATTTAGAGATTATTAACAGGAAGAATGATTCTATATTGGTTAAAATTGAAGTTACTATCGGCGATAAATTTTATTTGGAATATATCAATTCAAAAGATTTAAATCCGGTATATGATACTTTTGAAATAAGAGAAGACGGAATATTTTGTCTGCTTACCGAGGAATATCCCTGGTATGGTGTGGGACAAGAATGCCATACCTCTAAAGATATAAAATTTACCGATAAATTGGTAATAGTGAATGTAAATAGAGAGATGAAAGTACTTCCTTTGCGGGTGGCTTTTACCGTAGAGCAAAAGATAAGATATAAAGAGAGAGAATTTATTCTATCTTCTTTAGTTAATAGAGGAGACCCTATAGATATAATTATCGCCACTGAAGGAGGCAGGAATGACAAATAAGGAAAAAGATAATTTGCACAGCAATAAAGAAAAAGACAACGATATTGTAGAAGTAGTTGATGAAAAGATACTAAAAGAAATCGACGAGATTGAAACCAAAAATAAAAGAGATTTAACCGGCCTGTGGTCTCTTCCCATCATAATCGCCTCTATCGGATTATTTATTTTTCATATGTATACCGGATGGTTTGGAGCATATTTTAGCTTAATCCAACGTTCTATCCATTTTATGTTTATCTTAACTTTAACCTTTAGCCTTTTTGCCCGTAGCAAAAAAACTCCCAGAGATAAAATACAATTTTACGATTTGCTATTTATTGGAATCTCTATAATTTTATGCTATTACATACTTACTAATTACAAAGAGTTGGTCTGGCGGGCGGGTGCTGCAAATCCCATGGATGTTTTTTTAGGGGTTGTTTTGGTCTTACTTACTTTGGAAGCAACCCGAAGAGCGGTGGGACTTCCTTTAATGTTAGTGGCAGCATTTTTTCTTTTATACGCCTTAGTCTTTGGACCTTATATGCCGGGAAGATTCTCTCATGGAACCTTTTCTGTAAAAAGAGTAGCCTATTATCTTTACCTTACAGATGCCGGAATATTCGGGACTCCCTTAGGTGTTTCGGCGAGTTTTGTCTATCTTTTTATTTTATTTGGAGCGATATTAAATAAGACCGGGGCAGGTAAGTTTTTTATTGATTTTGCAACTGCCTTAACCGGATACACCAGAGGCGGGCCGGCTAAAGCGGCAGTAGTTTCCAGCGGTATGATGGGGACTGTATCAGGCAGTTCTACCGCTAATACGGTTACTACCGGTAGTTTTACTATACCTCTGATGAAGAGTGTAGGTTATAGTTCGGTCTTTGCCGGAGCAGTAGAACCGGTTGCCTCCACTGGTGGACAGATAATGCCGCCTATTATGGGGGCTGCTGCCTTTATTATGGCTGAATTTTTAGGGGTTCCTTATATTGAAATTGCTAAAGCGGCAATTTTTCCTGCTTTATTTTATTATTTTGCCTTATTCATGGCCGTAGATCTTAAAGCAGCAAAAATCGGTTTACGCGGCCTTTCCAGAGAACGGTTACCTAATCTATTTACAACTTTAAAAACGGGATGGATTTTATTAGCTCCTATCTTTGCTTTAATATATTTATTGGTCCAGGGTTATTCCCCACAAAAATCAGTGGTGCTTAGTATTGTAGTATTGGTTATAGTGAGCATGTTTAGTAAAAAGACCAGATTAACCCCGAAGAAATTTTTAGAAGCTATAACCGAAGCGGGCCTTTCTGCTACTACGGTAGCGGTAGCTTGCGCAGCGGCAGGAATAATTGTAGGAATTACTACTATGTCCGGATTAGGACTAAAATTTACCGGAATCGTGTTCGAAGTTTCGCGGGGGATTTTACCTATCGCCTTAATCCTGGCTTCTTTAGCTTCTTTGGTTTTGGGAATGGGCATACCTACTACTGCTAACTACATTATAATGGCTACTTTGATTGCCCCTGCTTTAATCAGATTAATGGCTGAAAATACTCATCTTATCCTGCCTCACATGTTCGTTTTTTATTATGGTATATTAGCAGATATTACTCCCCCGGTAATGCTGGCAGTATTTGCCGGAGCAGCGATAGCCAGAGCTCCGGCGATGAAAGTGGGAATAGAATCTACTAAATTAGCTATTCCGGGATATACATTACCTTTTATGTTTATATTTCACCCTGAGCTAATTTCCTGGAATTTTACTCCGGATTTGAATTTAGCTAAATTAGGGTTCTTCTTATTATTAGCTACAGCAATGTCGATTGGAATAGCCGGAGGTATGCAGGGTTACTTGATTAGGGAGACTAAATTTTATGAAAGAATGATGCTCTTAGCAGGTTCTTTTATGATAGTCCCGGCAAGCTATATAATAAATTTAGCAGGACTTGCTTTAATAGGGATCACTTTAGTATCTCAGATTTTGTTTAAACAACAAAAAGTAGTAGTTTTGGAAGAATAGCAAAAATAAAAAGCGTATCTCGTATCTCGTGAATCGTATCTCGTAAAAAAAAGAAAGAAAGTAGGGGCGTATTGCAATACGCCCTTGTCACTATATACTCATCCTGCTATCCGCTCATAATATTCTGTCTCCTGACTACTGGATTCCTAACTAATTATTATTTTTTTTAAAAAACTATTGATTTTTTTAAAATATATGTTATTCTTTAAAAAGATTAATCAATCAGTCCATTAGTCCAATATTAGAATAAAGATTTATCGTTTCAAAGAGGAAGTCTTTTATGAAAATTGAGATTGATAAAAAGAGCGGAATTCCTTTATATCTTCAAATAAAACATCAAATTAAAAAGTTGTTGGAAAGCGGCAATTTAAAAGAGGGAGAACAGCTACCCACCGAAAGAGATTTATCAGAAAAATTGCAAGTTAGCAGAAATACAGTAAGTATGGCCTACAAAGAATTAGTATTGGAGAATACAATACTATCTATCCCGGGGAGGGGAACTTTTTCCAATCCGAAAACCTCTAAATTTACCAAATCTATAACGAATAATAATCTGTCAAAAATAGAGGAGATTATTGATGTTACTATTAATGAAGCCCTGGAGTTAAATTATGAGTTAAGCGAGTTTAAAAAAATAGTAAATAAGAGAATAGAAGAAAAAGAAAAATTATTAAAAAACATTAACATAGCTTTTATTGAATGCAATCAGGAACAATTATATTTTTTTTCCAAAGGGATAGAATTAGGAACAGGTATTTCCATAATTCCCATATTAATAGATGAGGTTTATAAAGGACCGGATATTTTTAGAGAAAGAATTAAATCTATAGATTTAGTAGTTACTACCTTTTTTCACTATGATGAGGTTAAAAATTTTCTTGCCAATCAAAAGCAAAGAGTTCTCGCTATTGCCTTAGACCCTTTAATGGAAACTATGGTGAACATTGCTCATCTATCCTCCAAAGATAAAAGTATTGGTCTGGTATGTATTACCGATAAGTTTGCCCGGAGAGTTTTCCAATCTATAAAACAGGCAGGAATAAAATTCTCAAGTTTTAAATTTACCATCTCTCACGATAAAGATGAAGTAAAAAAATTTTTGATAAACACAGATATAGTAATAACTTCCCCCGGAAGAAAGAAGGAAGTAAAAAAAATAATTTCTCCCCAAATTCCCCTCATTGAGTTTGTTTATGTTCCCGATAAAGGTTCTATGAGTATGTTAAAATTAGCTATTTTAGACATTAAAAGAGAAGGAGGCCTGTTAGAAAAGAGATGAATCAAAAAAAATTATCAGAAGTTTATCAAAATAATTCAGTAAAGATATCAGTTCGCAGAGAATGGTGTAAATCATGCGGTATCTGTATTGAATTTTGTCCCAAAGATGTATTAGTCCCCGATGATCAAGAGAAACCTATCCCTGAAAATATTGATGCTTGTATAAAATGTGGTCTTTGTGAATTGAGATGCCCGGATTTTGCTATTACGGTAGAAGGAGTGGATAAAAAAGATGAATAATCTAAAAAAGAAAAATAATATAAAATTGTTACAGGGAAATGAAGCTTGTGCTGAAGGAGCATTATTAGCCGGAGTTAGGTTTTTTGCCGGTTACCCTATAACTCCCTCTTCGGAAATAGCTGAAAATATGGCTCGTAAATTACCTAAAATTGGCGGAAAATTTATGCAGATGGAGGATGAAATTGCCAGCATGGCAGCGGTAATTGGAGCCTCTATAGCCGGATTAAAATCTCTGACTGCTACTTCTGGTCCCGGAATGTGTTTAAAACAAGAAAATTTAGGTTTTGCTAGTATTAATGAAATACCCTGCGTAGTAGTCAATGCTCAAAGGGGAGGACCAAGCACCGGGTTACCCACTAAACCCTCTCAAGGTGATATGATGCAAGCAAGATGGGGAACTCATGGAGATCACCCCATTATAGCTCTTGCTCCTTCCACCGTTAATGAGATACTTACCTTAACTATCAAAGCATTTAATTTTAGTGAAAAATATAGAACCCCGGTAATTCTACTCCTGGATGAAGTAATCGCCCATATGCGGGAAAAGGTAGAAATTCCTGCTCCAGAAGATATTGAAGTGGTAAACCGAAAAAAACCTACCGTTCCTCCTGAAGAATACTTACCTTTTAGACCTGATGAAGACGGAGTTCCTCCTATGGCCAATTTCGGGGAAGGATATCGTTACCATATTACCGGTTTAATTCACAGCGAAAAAGGTTTGCCCATTTCTGATTCTCAACAAATAGATCATTTTATCAGGCGAATAAATGATAAAATTAATAAGAATATTAAAGATATTTTAATTTATGAAGAATATTTATTAGATGATGCAAAAATTGCATTAATTGCCTATGGTTCAGTAGCAAGGGCTGCTGAGAGAACGGTAAAATTAGCTCGAGAAGAAGGGTTAAAAGTAGGTTTATTAAAATTATTAACTATTTGGCCTTTCTGTTTTGAAAAAGTAAACAAGCTGGCTCACCAGGTAGATTTAATTATAGTGCCGGAAATGAATTTAGGCCAAATGGCTTTAGAAGTGGAAAGAGCTTCTCAGGGAAAATGTAGGGTTGTGCCTTATAGCCGGGTAGATGGTGAATTAATTAATCCTATAGAGATATTAGGGAAGATTCGGGAGGAGATAAAGAAATGAAGACAGTAATTGATAATTATATTAGAAAAGAGATGTTTCCTAATATATGGTGTCCCGGATGTGGTAATGGTATTGTTTTAGGAGCTATTATTAGGGCTATAGACGAACTAAAATGGGATAAAAATAAAATTGTGGCGGTTTCTGGTATAGGATGTTCCAGCAGGATTACCGGATATGTAGATTTTTGTACTATGAATACTACCCACGGTAGGGCTTTACCTTTTGCTACCGGTATAAAAATGGCCAACCATGATTTAAAGGTAATTGTGGTTATGGGAGATGGAGATTGTTCGGCTATCGGAGGAAACCATTTTATCCACGCTGCACGACGTAATATTGATTTAACTGCTATAGTTATTAATAATATGATATACGGAATGACCGGAGGTCAATATTCGCCTCTTACTCCTACCGACAAATTTGGTTCTACTGCACCTTATGGAAATATTGATCAATCTTTTGATTTAGTTGAATTAGCTATTGCAGCGGGTGCAAGTTATGTGGCTCGAGGAACGGTTTATAATCCTCGACAATCGACCTCTTTAATAAAAAAGGCTTTAGATAAAAAAGGATTTTCAGTAGTAGAAATAATATCCGATTGCCCCGTATCTTACGGTAAAATGAATAAAATGAAATCACCGGTAGATATGTTAAAATGGATAAAAGATATAGCAGTTTCCAAAAAAGTATGGGAAGGACTTTCTCCTGACGAAAAAAAAGGAAAATATGCTATAGGTGAGTTTTTAAGTAAAGATAGGCCAGACTATTCCGAACTGTATGAAGAGATTATTAAAAAAGCTCAGAAAATGGGAGGCAATAAATAATGAAAGCAAGACTTGAAATATGTTTAAGCGGTTCCGGAGGACAGGGATTAATTTTAGCCGGTATAATTTTAGCCGAAGCAGCTGGTATATATGATGGAAAAGAAGCGATTCAAACCCAGTCTTACGGACCGGAAGCCCGAGGAGGAGCCAGTAGATCAGAGGTGGTTATAAGCAATGATACTATAGATTATCCCAAAGTTATAAAATCTGACATTCTTTTAGCCTTAACCCAGACCGCTTGTGATAAATATATTAAAAATTTAAATCAAGACGGTATCTTAGTTGCTGATTCTACGTTGGTAACAGAGGTTCCAACCGTTTCAAATAAAAAGTATTTGTTCCCCATTACGGAAACAGCTCAAAAAAAATTCGGAACGAAGTTGGTTACCAATATTATTTCTTTAGGCATAATTGTAGGTTTAACCGGAGTAGTTTCCCAGGAAGCTATTAAAAAGGCAGTAAGTTCTAAGGTTCCAGTTAAAGCAAAGGAAATAAACGAAAAGGCTTTATTTTTAGGATTTGATATTGCTAAAAAATTGAAAGCAAAGGAGAAGGAAAGCAAGTAATAAAAAAATAAAAATCTGTATAAAAGGAGATTAAGAATAAAATGAAAATTTTAGTGGTAAATAGCGGCAGCTCATCTATAAAATATCAATTATTTGATATGACTGATGAGTCAGTACTGGCCAAGGGTTTAGTGGAGAGGATTGGAATTTCTGATTCAATTATTAATCATTATCCTTCTAACAGAGACCCGGTTATAAACCATCAGGATATTCCCAATCATAGGGTAGGTATTAAATTAATGATGGATGCCTTACTTCATCCGGATTATGGTGTAATTAAGGATATCTCTGAAATAGTAGCAGTAGGCCATAGAGTAGTTCATGCCGGGGAAAAATTTTCCGGCTCAGTTTTGCTTACCGATGAAGTTATGGACGCCTTAAAAGAATGTATCGAGCTTGCTCCCTTACATAACCCACCTAATATTTTAGGGGTAGAAGTCTGTAAAGAGCTAATGCCCGGGGTACCCCAGGTGGGAGTATTTGATACTGCTTTTCATCAGACTATTCCGGAATGCGCTTATCTCTATGGTATTCCTTATAAATATTATAAAAAATATAAAGTAAGAAGATATGGATTCCATGGAACTTCTCATAAGTATGTAGCTCAAAGAGCAGCTAAAATTTTAGAAAAACCTATAGAAGAGCTTAAAATAATTACCTGCCATTTGGGAAACGGTTCGAGCATTACTGCAGTAAAGAACGGAGTTTCTGTAGATACCAGTTTAGGATTTGGTACAGTTGCCGGGATAATAATGGGAACCCGTTGCGGAGATCTTGATCCGGCAATTATTCCTTTTTTAATGGATAAGGAAAAACTAAGTGTAGAAGATATTAATAAGGTTATTTATAAAGAAAGCGGATTATTAGGTCTATCGGAAGGGATTTCGAGTGATAAACGAGATTTAAGAGAGAAAGCAAACCAGGGTGATGAGAGAGCTATAAGAACTATATCTGTCTTCACTTACGGTATAAAAAAATATATAGGAGCCTATGCAGCAGCTATGGGAGGACTTGATGTAATTGTTTTTACAGCCGGAATCGGAGAAAATTCCAAAGAGACCAGAGCTGAAGCCTGCGAAGGATTAGAATTTTTAGGAGTAAAAATTGACCCCGAGAAAAATAAAGTTCGTGGTAAGGAAGCCATTATAAGCAATAATGATTCAAGAGTAAAAGTTATAGTAATTCCCACCAATGAAGAGTTAATGATTGCTAAAGATACAGCAGAAATCTCAGCAAATTTATAGTAGTAATCGGGTAAAATTTAGGAGGTAAAATGTACAAAGTAATTAAAAAAGAAAGATTACACGAAATTATCTATTCGATGTGGATAGAGGCTCCGGAAGTAGCTTCCTCGGTCCAACCCGGTCAATTTATCATTTTAATGATTACAGAAAAAGGGGAACGTATCCCTTTAACCGTTGCTGATTTTGATCGAGAAAGAGGATTGATTAGAATTGTCTTTCAGATAGTAGGCAAGACCAGTGAAGAGCTTTCCACTTTGGAAGAAGGAGATAAACTGTTCTCTTTTATCGGACCCTTAGGCAAAGAAACCGAGATTGAAAATTACGGAAAAGTAATAACCGTAGGTGGAGGTACCGGGATTGCCTGTATCCATCCGATTACCCGGGCCTTAAAAGAAGCCGGGAACGAAGTTATCTCCATTATCGGGGCCCGCAACAAAGAACTGATTATCATGGAAGAAGAGATAAGAAGAGCCTCCTCAGAACTGATTGTTACTACCGATGATGGCAGCTATGGCCGAAAGGGTTTTGTCACCCAAGTCTTAAAAGAACTCCTGGATAAAGATAAATCCATCAAGAAGGTCTGGACTATCGGCCCACCCATCATGATGAAGGTGACCTGTGAGACCACCAAACCTTATTCTGTTGATACCATAGTCAGTTTAAACAGCATTATGGTAGACGGTACCGGAATGTGTGGCTCCTGTAGAGTTACCATCGGAGGAGAGACCAAATTTGTCTGTACCGATGGCCCGGAATTTGACGGGCAATTAGTAGACTGGGAAGAATTTTCCAACCGTCTCTCCCGTTACAAAGATGCGGAGAAAAAATCCTGGGATCTCTACCACCAACATACCTGTACCTGCGGAAGGGGGACCAACTAATGGCTGAAATGATACCGCTAAAAGAAAGGATGCAAAGAGAGCAGGTTCCCATGCCCGAGCAAGAGCCTAAAAAAAGAATTTATAATTTTGAAGAAGTACCCTTGGGCTACACCCGGGAACAGGCCATCTACGAAGCTCAAAGATGCCTGCAGTGTAAAAATCCTAAATGCATGAAGGGTTGCCCGGCGGAGATTAATATCCCTA
>Ga0190347_1000103_pt1 | contig 26010 bp, 20 predicted proteins | sample 48721356_MG_FD_161652 | JGI IMG/M metagenome (GOLD analysis project Ga0190347, IMG submission 161652) | Hydrothermal vent microbial mat bacterial communities from Southern Trench, Guaymas Basin, Mexico - 4872-13-5-6_MG | ecosystem: Environmental > Aquatic > Marine > Hydrothermal vents >...
ACACGCCAGGGAAAACATTAGGCCCACTAGGATCGCAAAAAGCATTGGAAAAATAATATCTCTGAAATTTTTGAGACGCATGAAATCTCCTTTCTTTAATGACTTTCTTTAACCAATTAAAACGTTAACTCCTCACCATTAGTTCACTATTTAACTACGAACCATTCTAGGTTGCCACGGTCAAGAAACTCACATCCTCGCTTGGTAAAAACAACTCCCTGTTCAATGGCAAAAGAGAGTTTTTCCTCTCCCCACTCGGGAACAGCAAAAGAAAAATGTGGTTCATGGGCATAAAGGGTGTTGTAGTGGAGGGTAAGCTTGGGCGAGAGCAGTGGATGCTGCTTGTACCCTGAGCCAATTCCCGCCACATACGTTCCCCTGGAAAATTTCAAGCCGTTTTCCGAAAACCGGCGGATATACATCGGCAAGGGATGGAAACCAAATTCAGCCTCAACCATCATCGGATCCTTGGGCTTAATCTTGTTCCCCGCATCTATAATTTCTTGGGCGGTGCGGCCGGCAACATATACTTTGCGGTATTCATCCAGCATCTCATTCATGATCCGAAGCACCCTTTTTAAAGACGGAGGAACATCTTTCTCTCCTTCTTGGAGCACATAGGCATAATATTGTGTGTCGGTTTCCAAGCCAAGCAACATTATGTCCGAATCTAGCCCCACTATATCTCCGCGGCGGATGATCACATTTTCAGCCGTTGTCATTCCATGGCGAAAATACTTAGCGGATTCTTTATATTGAGCAATTTTTGATGGCCTTCGCCTAATGTTAACATAGGGATGATTGTCGCAGTCTAAATCAAGTTCTAAGTAGCGATGGCGAATCCACCAATTCAAGTCACCAATCGTGGTAAAATCAGGGATAATGGCCTGGTTGGAAAAAGCCTCGGCCAAGATATCGTTCTGCACTCCTTGGACATAACGATAAGCACTAATTTGTTCCGGGCCACAGATAGAAAGCCAGAGAATCCCTAAATGCCAAGAGTCAACGGTGCGGGCCGCATATTTTTTACCCAAAGCTCTCTGTAACTTGTCACTCTTAACAACGGTTAATTGTTTTGTATCACCAATCTTCCGCCTTTCAATATAAAGGTTTTTCTTGCTGATAGCGATTTTCTTGGGATCACGCTTTCGAACTATCCCGGTTATCTCCTCATAATCGCGAGGCTCGATGAACTCTATCTCTTTGCCCGTATCATAGAAAATCAAAATCTTGGGAACATCCATCCCAGTGCGGGCATATTTACTGGGTAAGACCATGCCTCCCTGGTTAGCTGGGAGTAAGGACAAATAAACCGGATGCTCACTGTAAGAAGCTTGCCGGTAAAGAGGCTCTTCATCACTACGAACAATCCACATATCTACCCCTTGTTCACGCATAATCATCGGCAACACGTGCTGTTTCTTCCAGGCCCAAAATTGCTCCATCATCTTTACCCGTTGGCGCATGGGAATAAAATGGGCAGCGTCACGGCCTGAACCAGGCGGTGGAACTTGAGCCATAGGCATACTGCTGGTAATAGCCAGTAAAGCCACCATAAAACACCAAATCAGCCATTTTGCCTTCATTTTTATTTTCCTCCTTGATGGAATATATAATTCAATTCATTCATTATAATTACTTTTAATTTAACAAATTATATTAAAAATGACTATAAAAATTAGTATTTGTTATTTTCAGGTGCTTTTTCGATCAGGCGGGAAGCTTAAAAACTAAAAATTAGGTAAATATGTAAACTGTCACCAGTTTTTATTAAACGCCTTAAAAATAGGTGGCAGCTCACTATGATCACTCAGTTCAACCGAGTCATCGATAAAGTGCGTAACAGCAAATCCAAAAAGCCTCCGAGGACAATAAAGACATCTTCCAGGACACCAAGTATTTACTGCTGAAAAACATAGGCAAGACCAAAAAAAACTAAAGATTGAAAGCGCCTCTCCCCAATTTAATGGCAACCCTTTTCAGAAAAATACGTTAATAATTTGTTAAAGGAGAAACTATGCATAAAAAAAAGGGCTGCCTTCTTTCCATTTTTATCCTGATTTTGACTTATCCTTCTTTTTCACAACAGTTTTCATCAAAAACTCTTGTGCTCAAAACGACACTCTATGATTTGGATGTCAAAGTCGACTATGCTGCCAAAAAAATCTTTGGCCGTTGCCGCCTAACTGTACAAAACCCCTCTGATGAAGTCATTTCCGAAATTCCTCTTCTTCTTTACCGTCTCCTGAAAGTGAAGGCCATTACAGACGGACAAGGTATGACTATGCCTTATCAACAGGAAGTCCTTTCCTTGGAAGATTGGGAGGAAATTCAAGTTAACTATATAGAGGTCCGGCTGCCGAAACCGCTCGCTTCCGGGCAGTCTAAGACCATCGGCATTGTTTACGAAGGTTTTCTGTTCGGCTACTCAAACGAGGGATGGACGTACGTCAAAGACCACATCGACCAAGAATTCACGTTCATGCGAATGGACGGGTATGGCTATCCCGTCATAGGTCACCCCTCGGAAAAAGTGAATCGCCGGGCCGGACTCCAGGACTATGATTACACCCTTTCTGTCACTGTCCCAGAAAACCTTGTTGTGGCCAACGGCGGAAAACTCGTGGAGAAATCCACCATTGACGGACAAACCACCTACATTTACACGAATGGCAAGAAGGCATGGCGCCTGGATATACCAATTGCGCCCTACGGCATCATCGTAGATAAAGAAAATAACCTGAAAATATTTCATTTTCCCCAAGACAAGGACAAGGCCGGCATGATCCTCGAAGCCATGAAAAAATCTCTCCAACTCTACACAAACTGGTTCGGCCAGGCAAACAATTTTCAGGGATTTACCATTATCGAAGTCCCCGAAGGATACGGCTCCCAGACAGACGTTACCAGTATCCTTCAGACTGCCGATGCTTTTCAAAAGCCAGACAACCTCACGGCCCTGTATCATGAAATATCCCACATCTGGAATGTTAGAGACAACGATCCCCTTCCTGACAGACTCGAATCCGAAGGCTTGGCTATGTTCCTGCAATATCTGGTTCAAGAAAGGCTGGATAACAAACCGGATGCCGTGAAAAAGGGGTACGAACGTTTAAGCGAGAGCTTTCGCCAGCAGTGCAAACGGTATCCTAAAAGCAAAGATGTTCCCATCATCGAATACGGCAACGAGGGATTGACAGACCTGTCCTACACAAAAGGCATGCTGTTTTTTTACCTGCTCTATCACGTCATGGGAGAAGACGACTTTCTGGAAGCAATCGGTTCTTTCTACCAGAAATACAAACAAACCGGAGCCACCTCCGAAGAGTTCCTGAATCACGTGAAGCAACACACCGAAAAAAATCTGGATCGGTTGTATAAGGAGTGGATCTATGGCACTGAATCTTCACGCCTGATCCTCGAAAAGGTTCCTGTCGAAGATCTTATCCAGCGTTATCGGCAGTAGAATCATCCTGTGGACAACTTAATTTTCCCAAAACCATGTCTTTATAGTCTGAGAGTCTCGAAAAAGCGGACATTTTAAAATTTAACCTAAAAAGCCAAGCAGCAAAACACATATTAATCCTGAAATTAAACCTATAATACCTACTTTTTGATTTTGTTTTATTTGGGCGGCAGGAATTAATTCTTCAATAGAAATATAGGTCATAAAGCCTGCGGCTAATGCCAGAGACATCCCTAATAGTTCCAATGACATCCCTTTTAAAATGTAATAACCAAGAATAAAACCTAATAACTCAAATGATATTGTTGCGGCTACTATGAAAAAAGACCTCACCTTCTTTTTAGTTAAGGCGTACAAGGGGACAATTGTGGCAATATTTTCAGGCACATCCTGGGCGGCAATCCCTAAGGCAATCACAAGTCCCAAGGCAGGTTCTAAAACAAAGCCAATTCCTAACGCCAATCCTTCTGGTACGTTATGCAAAGCCATACCAATAACAAGCATAGCCACACTTCTCTTAACAGATGGTTGTTCTTTTTTCATTAGTTCTGGATTTATATGAGGCAAAATTTTATCAACAATCATCATTACGACTATTCCCAGAAAGAAAGATATTGTCACTAAATAAAAAGGAATGATCTTCATAGATTCAGGTATTAACTGGAAAAAAGAAATACCTAACATCATTGAAGCAGCAAAGGCCAAAGAGCCATATAAAACAGTTTTTTTAGGTTTTTTTATTAATCCAAGCAAACAGCCTAATGTTTGTCCCGCAAAAATCAAAAATAATATTAAAAATAAGTTATTCATCTTAAGTTATCTATATTTATTTAGCCTTTAATTTATTTTTCATGATCCTCACAAAATCTTTTTCACCTTCTAAATCTTCTCGCTTCTCTACTTAATATCAATGATGGCCGAGCTTATTAATTATAAAATCTTCTGTTATGAAATAATGCAAGCAAAATTTTCGGTTTGTTTTTTTCATCATTTTATTTCATTCTTTTTTTCTTTCTTTTTTCCTTCGGTCTGGGGAGCCATGCTTCTATCCGTGCCCTCATCCCGGCGGCTAAGTTCGCCCACACCGGATTATTAGGTTCGGCTCTTTAAATTCTACTTGGAAAAATTGGATAGAAAAATTTGGGGCTGAAACTGTATTTTGAGTCAATTTTGCCGACGGGAAAATTAAAGGATATCCAGCAAGACCAATGCCCCGAGCCGCGAGGATATGTAATTCTATGTTTATCTGGTAAGGGAAAACCCGAATTATGGAAAAAACGATTTTATTGATACTTCTTATCTAATTTCGATTATTTTCCCTCTAGTTGTCAAAGACAGAAATTAGCTTAACTTCTGGTTTTTCGGCTATGTTTTTCACGGAAATAGGAATAATTCTTTTTCTTGTCTGTTTCTTGCCGGCCATGAAAAGAGGTTTATTCACCCTGTGAAAATATCAACTTAAATAAAAATTTTTATTTTTATTCTATTCCACCTCAATAATTTTCCCTGCTCCTCCTTCAATATATTTTTCTGGATAAAGTGATTTTATTTCTGATTTATATTGAGTGCAGTGGGAAGCACAAATTAAGCCTAAATTCTTTAATGTTTCTGGCCTATTCCCGTGCAAGCCACCTATAATTCCATAGATTTCTCCAAATTGAGATGCGGTTTCACGGATACGAGCTATTGGGGGATGAGAACATCCGACTATGATTACAATTCCCTTCCCTGTCTCAACACACAGAGACTGCTCTATCCCCTCAAGTTCACCAGTAGAGTAAATCCTTTCATTTAGCCTGGCCGGTTTTTTCACTTCAAAAAATTCTTTTGCACTCTTTGCTTCCGGAAGAAAAGATGGAATCCATAATTTAACTTGACTATTCACCTCAAGAAAAGATGAAAGGCCTCCTGCATGATCCCAGTGAAGATGAGAAATAATAACATCTTTTATCTGGGCTGGATTAATTTTAAGTTTCTGCATATTTGAGAGTAAAATCTTTCCATTTGCTCCCGTATCAAAAAGTAGTTTTCTTCCCTCAATTTCCACAAGAGCCGAGAACCCCCAATCGGCTTTAAGATCAGCCCTTGAAGATGTATTATCGTAAATAATGGTAACTTTCATCTTACCCACCCTTATATAATTTTTCATTTATAGAGCCATCGGGAAGCATCCAATCTGAATGTGGTTGGTTTCTTTCTTCCATTCGATAACGAAGACAACTTTCCCAGTCTCCCTTACAGTATAATTCTATCCATTTCTCGTCTAAATTTCCTTCCTCATAAAATCTCTTCATCGGACAAGTTGGATACCATTTACAATCTTTAGACAATACCTTCAATTTTCTGTAACTTTTTATCAAATCTTGCTTAAGATCGGGATTATAAAGGAGAACAGCAGGATGAGGTAAAGGAAATATCTTTTTTTTCTTAGCTAAGAACAGCCTACTGTAAACTAAAGAAAATTCTTTTTTCTCCGGTAGAAAAATACCGTATCTTTGAAAGATATATTTCGTTGCATAATAGCCTAATGGTACTAAAACCTGGGGATTTATCAATTCTATTTCTTTATTTAGATAGTGGCTACAAGCCTCAATCTCATCCTGCTTCGGTTTCCTGTATTTTGGAAGCATACATTTAATCAGATTTGTCATATAAATTTCTTGCCGGCTGATTTCTGCTGACCTTAGTAATTCATTCAATACTCTTCCTGAAGGACCAATAAACATCTTTCCTTCTCTATCCTCATTTTCTCCAGGTGCTTGGGCAATCAACATAATTCTTGCCTTCAGATTCCCCTCACCACAGAGAGCATTAATTCTTGTTTCTGATAATCTGCAGTCTTTACATCCCTTTATTCTTTTATTTAATTCTTCAATTTTCATGGATGAAACTTGTGTTTATAGGTTTATCTCTCACCACGGGTGTTGTCAAGTTAGTGAATCAAATCATCTGCGAAGGTAACCGATCATAGCTAGCAAGGGGGAAAGCTCCAGGATGCAAAATCATAAACAAAATAAGTCAAGAATAAAGAATAGAAAAGCAAATTAATCACCTAATCCATCTGCTGAAAAATAGGTGACCGTTAAAAATAGGGGATAATTCACCTATTTACCGGCTTTTTAATAGCTTTTTGCTACTCCGAAAAAGATATGCCGGCCTTTAATTTATTTATTCCATGCGGATAGTTATTAAACTAAAAAATAGACAAAAGAGGAAAGGCGCAGCCTTTTTTAAATTTTAAAGCATCTCCGCTTTTAAGTACTCTTATGATGAGGCAGGGAGCTCCTAAAAATCTTAATATCTAAGAAATTAGGTAAATATGTAAACTGTCACCAGTTTTTTGTAATAGCATTCACTATGACATTTACTTTAAAACGAAAGGTATTTTAAAACACATAGGCAAGCTTTAGGAATAAAGTGTGACCTTGAGTCCCTTTCTCGCCAAATCTCGCTGTTCCCTTCTGGTAAGCCAGTTGAAGGGAACCAAATGGAGGTTGAAACCGGTAGACAAATAGTACTTGAATATTCTTTTTGTCTATAGATGAATTAATCTGGTAAAAAACTTTAATAAAAAGGTCATTCGTGAAGTAATTCGTAGCCCGAAGGACATGAATCCAGGTGCTTTCTTCCTCTGGATCAGGATCATAAATCAACCGGACCAGAGAATACTGTAAAGAAAAATCTTGGGTTATTTTGTAATTCAGGCTGCCCTTAACTAATTGAAAATCTAAATCAAAGTTTCGTCCAAAGCCATATGAGATTAGGGCTTGTTGCCATTCCCTGGTGTTATAACCCAGCTTAAATTCGGTTCGATGATTTCGGAAGTCTTTTTCAAAAAGCTTATATTCCTGAGTGTGGTCCACATTCAAAGAAAATTTATTCTTAAGATCAAAATGAAGTCCTTCATCTATTTGCCAGCTCCGTAAAGTCCCATCCAATCCCCAATAAATATTATAATTGGAGGTATATTCAATCCGGTCAAAACCCCATCTTTTTAACCAGAAAATTTTTCTTATAGCCGAATCCAACTCTCTCCTGTTGTCATCCCTGACAAAGCCAACTTCATTTGCGTTATCGGCAAAATTTCTTCCTAATTGAGTGTAGCGGAGATGAATATGAAAAGTGGCTGAGTCATAGCTTGGCCGCAAGAAAAAAGCAATGTTATCATTGTTGTAATCACCGTAACTTAAGGCAAGTTGACCGGTAAATTTAAAAGTATCTGAAAAGTATAATGAAGTATCTATTCCGGCCGTACCTTTGTTTTTTCCGCCTACCAATTTATTGGCCGCCAGAAACCCCACTGTTGATGATTTCATGACATCCCTTTTGAGGCGGAATACTGTAAAATTCGCTGAATCCTCATCGAGAATTTCATCTTCTTTAGTTTGAGCACTCAGAGCTGAAAACTCATATCCCCCAGACTTTCCGTAAAGTTTGACTCCTCCATAAATATCGGAAATCCTTCTGGAATAGAACAAGCTAATTCGCTGCCGGTAAATTTCTGAGCCTTCCAGAAAGAAATTCCTCTTCTCGGGAAGAAAGAGTTCAAAACGGGTTAGATTAATCTGTTCCTGGTCAGCTTCCACCGTGGCAAAATCGGGATTGATGGTTAAATGGCCTGAGACCATCTGACTGAATGCATAACGGGCATCAAGCCCCCCTTCTAATTCTGATTTTTCTCCTTCTTCAAGCTTTGAAATAATATGAGGAATGATCTGCATCTTCTTCCTTGCTTTTCTAAGATCAAGCCCCTTTAATACACCATATTGAGCAACTTTCTGGGGGGATTCAAGTGGACCCACCCAAAAACTTTTCTCCAGGATTCGGGGGACAGGTCTTCCTATATTGAGCCCCCAGGTTCTATTTTTCCCAGGCTCATACTTTATGCAACTTAGGTCAATGGCAATCTCTGCACTCCAGCCAAAATGCGTTTTTTGAGCTGCCGACTTCCAAATTCCATCCCAGGTTTTCTCCCTTGTCCGGCCATTTTCTGTAATCCGGCCATCAAGTTGAGTACCCAATAGGTTTGTCATAAAAAAATAGCAATTTCTCCTGTCGTGAAAAGTATCAAGAAAAACTATCACCGCATCGTCATTTTTTAACTCTTCATCTCTTTTGGTTATTCGAGCGGCAATTTTCTCGGGCTCAGGGTCATAACAGAGAAATCCAATATAAAGGAAGTTATAATCGTAGAGGATTTTTACTATAGTTTTAAAAGTAGCTGGTTTTCCTCTTTCTGGTTCAAACTGAATAAAATTATTAAGTTCCTGAGTCTTTGCCCAGGCTTGTTCATTTAAAATGCCATCTATTTTAATAGATTCAGTAATTTTTAGAGCAGTTGCTTCTTTCTTCTGTTCCTGCCCAAAAATTAATATAGAAGAAAAGGAAAACAACACAAGAAGCAAGGATAGCTTTTTCATCTCTACTCCTTTTTTCATTTTTCTATTGTAAGGAAATTAAATCATTGTCCCCCTTATGTCAATCACCCATGCACTCTAAAAGCGTGATAAATTTAATTTTATAAAACTTCAGCCATGATTTTGTAGCCAACTACATCAAAATTTTAGGAAAAACAAAATTGTTTATCCAACTTTTTCTTGCTAATTAAAATGTTCTAACTAATTGAAATAATTGAAATGCCATCCCGGCTTCATCAAAATTCCCTAAGGCTTGTTTGAAGCATCCTTCATTTATCTTGATTGTAATGAAGAAGGATTATCCAGTCTGCTGAGACACTCCGATAAATTTTCCTTTGGACATGCGTTTTCTCCTCCCTTTGCTCGCAAAGAATCGAAAGAAAAAAAAGGGGTGCAAAGGAAAAGGAGGTGGTCAGCGTGTTTGTTGCTCAGGTTGATAAAAGTTATCATAACTAAAGCATGAAATGCTCTAGTCAGACTCAACGGTAGCAGAAAAGAAACACGCAAGCTTCAGAAAATCAACTTGATTTTTGGCAAAGGAGAGTCGAACTTGCCGTTTCCATCGACATCTACAAAGATAGGATTGGTTAAGGCGTAAGGGAAAGGGCCCCATTCGTAAGCGTCGTATTTTATACTCCTTTGGACTACAGGGAATAAAGTTTCGTTGCCGAGAACCTCCACAGCGATATAAGAATCATGTTCAAGATTCAGATTGATTGTATCTTGAAATTTTAAAATTTGTTCCCTCGGAGCTTTTACGGGCAATATAACTTTTCTTTCACCATTGACAATAATTCTCACTTCATCCACAGAGACCCAAGGAGCACTCCGGACCTTGATCCCCACATCGAGCTGTTTTTTTTCAACGGTGATAGTGCTGCCTGGAATAGATGTCTTGTTTACCGTAAATTCGATTATAGGACCTGTGCTAACGAAGGATTGGCCCTTCTTCATAGCTTGCATGAGGGCCCATATATCGAGTTTATTCCCTTTTTCTCCACGGTAATAAACATAAGTCCTCGCATAACCCGGTTCCGCTCGATCGATTCCATGGGAATCGGAAGACCCGACAATCGGAAAGTAATAACCCCTGTTGAGGAGATGAAGCCAATCCGCAATGACTTGAGAGTTATTGCTTTTATCGTGAGAAAAGAATGGCCCGTTCATTACCTCTAGGAGATCAAAGGACGTGTCAAAACCTTTAAGGGCGGTTGCGGCAGTTTCTGGATCGAGCTGATAATAAGAAAAATAGCCATACCCCCTCCGTCTCGGGTGATTGACCTGGATCAGGGCCTTGGGGTCCTTTCTGCGACTTTCTTTAAAAAGTGGCGTGTTATTTTCAAAGAACCGGATCTCGAGGGCGCCGTTACCCGGCTCGCCTTGTCTCTTCTTGAGTGGATACCGGTTGAACTCTGGCATGTCTTCCCCATTAACATCAAGGGGTGTGACTTCCTGCCCAATGAGGACGGCTATGTATTCACCCAGGCCGAGCTTTTTGAGTACAGAGGGATAATCGCTAAGGTAATTGTGATCGGCGGAAATGGCCACATCCACCCCCTCGGCAACCACAGATTTTATCCTCTCGGCAATCGTCATCGAACCGTCTGAATTCAGCGTATGCATGTGGGGATCGACAGATATGAGATTTTTCGTATCAACAACTTTGTCAATATGAAAAACTAGCTCTTGCGTGCTGTTCTCTAAGACTTCAATAACTTTCTGATCCAGATTATATTCAGGCCCCCTGGATGCAGTGATCATATACTTTCCCACTGGGAGCTCGACTTCAAGACCTTCTGCCGGTGGAAAGCAGGAATTTTTGAAGTATTCATGACTATTATTTGTCTCTAAAGGGTTTTCGGGCTGGAAGTAAGGAGTCCTTGTGGAATAGAGGCCAAAGAATGTCGCTTTCCCGGGGACGAAGTCTCCGTCTTTATTCCTGATGGAAATCTTGACTTTTCCTTGGGGTAGGTCTTGGAGAAGACAGCTATTTTCTTTGTCCAACCCAACAGATAGGAGGCTCTCAACAATGGCTGGAAAAAAGTTGGCTCTGACGGAATAAAATCCTTCAGGAAGCATCACTCCAAGATGTTCCGGCTTTTCGAAGAAGGACTTGAAGAAAACTCGCCCCGACATATCTCGTATCACGACTTCCATGAGTTTGCCGTGAAAATCAGTCGTATTGATTTTGACTTTGGCTGTCCTCACGCCAAGCACTTGATAAATTTTTTTAAGGAGGTCTTCAGCCTTAGTATCGACCAGAAGAACGTATCGGGCCTCGTAACTCTTTCCGGCATCAAGATTCCTGGAGGCGTTAGACTCGGATGAAGATCGTATGGGATTCAGGTCTATCCATCCCAAATAATGCCCTTTCTTCGGGTAAACCCAAAAAGGAAGCTGGGATTTCTCCACCGAAGAGACAGATGATCCACTCGAATCAGACTCTTTAAAAGGACTGAAGGAATAGACTTGACCCGAATTTTTATAGAGGGAATAGTGAAAGTCTTCCAGCTTCACCGTTCCCGTATTTTTTACGATAGAGGTGATATCGATTTTCCCTGACTCGGGAGTCAGGTGATAAATCGTTGTGATTTGTGCCTTTTCCCCGCTATCTCCCTTGTAATGCGCAATCGCCCGGAACATAAGGGTTTTGTCTAGGCCTTTCTGAGGAATGGCGTTGAAGGTAGAATAACCCAGATAATGGCTCCTATTTTTAATTCTGAGATAAGGCGATCCGATGACCAGATCACTCCTGAATCCTTTCCCTTTAGGTACATAAGCCAGGACAGATCCCAGGGTGTGTTCAATAGGGTATTGATAATAGGACCTCAAAATCCTGTCTGAACCTCCGAAAAGGACCAGGTGCGTCCCGTCCGAGACAAGAATATCTCCTTCTTTCCATAAGGTGGTGAAGGGCTCCGGCAGATCAGCCGCGTTCTTTACTACCTTTATTTCAAATTCTGCCGCGTTAAGAAGAAGAGGAATACAAATAATCAGGATTCCCAAGAGATTTCTTTTTAATCGTTTCACTCTTTAGCTCCTAAAAAATGCTTAAAAAGGATGAACGCTTCTAAAACAGCGGCGGGCAAAGTTGACCCGCCGCCGTTTATTGGCTGGCTGGTCTACTTCAGCGTTAGCCTCGTGGTTTCGACGCGCGCCATCCACAACGGCATCCATCCCGGCGGCAGTAAGTACCGCCGCAAAGTATAGAAATTTCCTTTTTGTGCTTACCACAAATCTCTTACAATTTTCCGCAATTTCCACCCACTGACATCCTGGAGAGAACTTATCAAAGGAAAAAGATGAGGTCAAATATAAGACAAAAAACAAAAACAATGAAATAGACAAAAAGGTAAGCTTCAAAACATACTCCACCCGCGAATGAGCCAAAAGCAGCCGCACAGGTCCTCAGAAATACTCCCCTCTCTACTCGGCTGCCATAAGGAGTTCCTGGGGGCCATGATGATGATGATGATGATGATGAGGAGGAGGCGGCCTCTCAGATTCAAAGCTAAGTTCGAGATGGCAGATGATCCTGTCGATAAGCTTTGGATTTTTAATGAAAGAGAGGATCGTCATCCGGCCGCCACATGAAAGACAGATCAGGGGATCCGCATCGGAGACTTTTCTTATCATCTCGGCCTAGCCTCTGGAAGGTACCGAAGACAGGTCATCTTCGATGATGGGATGATAAAAAGGCTGGCTCCCGGCCTTACGCATCTTGTCCCTGTGCCTAAAGAGGTTCCCGTATTGTTTTGAGGAAAACTAGAAGGCTTAACAGGGCTTAAGAGGAAGGAAGACTTAAGACCAGGGCTTAAGGGTCAGACCGATTTGTCCTATTGATAAGGAAGAAGATAGCCTTAGATTTGATTTAATTATGGTGCTTAGAGCGCGTTTTTTGGGGTAAAATAAGGTTTGTAAGGAGCTTTTGACTCATGGAGAATATGTAAATATCTTCTCCTTTCTATTTTTCTGGCCCTGGACTTCATTCCACTCTCTTTCTCTTTTTTCTAGAAAAAACCGACTTCCCACAGCAACGCTTTCTGTCCATTTTTTGTCTCTCCTGGAATAGAGAAGAGTCCTATCCCACTGGACCTGGTTCAATAATATGGGCTTGAAATTTTAAATGCTTCCATGGTATTAATATCAATGTGTTCATTAAAAATGAACAAAACGTTCATAAAAAATGAACAGAAGATAACCATGCTCAGTAAAATATTCTCGAGAAAACAAAGAGAAGAAATCCTATCTTACATTCTCGACCACCCCTCCGGAAATTACAGGGTCCGGGAGATCGCTAAAAAGTTCAAGGTAAGTGTGGGGAGCGTCTCCCAATTTTTCGCCTTGCTCAAAAGGAAAGGCATTCTAAAGAGGAGGGGGGATATCTTTTCCGTAAACCTCGGCAACCCGGTCGTGAAAACCATTAAAATTTTGCTTAACGTCTCTCGCTTGGACATCGCCCCCTTAAAAAAAATTCCCGATTTAATGGGCATCGGCCTTTACGGAAGCTGGGCAGATGGCACGAACAATGAAGACAGCGATATCGACATTTGGATCAGGGTGGGGGAAAAACCCGCAGAAGATATCATTGCCCGAGCTTCCAGGCAAATGAGGGAAAGAATGAGAAGGAATGTTCAACTTTTGATTATAGATCCAACGAAGAACGGAATGCTGAGAGAAAATGATCCTATCTTTTACTATTCTCTAATTTACGGTTCGGTGGTTCTCTATGGTAAGTCGCTCCAGGATTGAATACAACGAATGTCTGAAGAAGGGGCTCCTAAGAAGGGTTATCCCTTCCCTCAAAAAGGCAAGAAGCGGGGTGGAAAAAGCCAAAAAATTCCTTGACCAGGCAAGAAAATCCTTGGATATCCAGGCGTATGATGCCAGTCTTCTTACATGTTACCAGGCAGTATTTCTTTCTGCAAAATCCGTCCTATTCAAAGATGGCTTTAGAGAAAAGAGTCACGCCTGTGTGGCCAGATATCTGGAAGAGAACTACGTAAGGACTGGGCACCTTGACCGGAAGTGGGTCGAACTTCTCGACAGATTCCGGGATATGAGGCACGACGATGAATACAACGTATTTTTTATGGCCACAAAAGAAAACTGCGAAGAGATAATAGAGTTTGCGGAAGAATTCATCAAGGCAATGGAAAATATTATAGAAAACAGAATTTTGCCTGGGAGGAAGTGATTATCTCCGTTAAACCCTGTTCATCCTCACCTTTCCCCTGACCAAAGCGCGGTCCCATTGAATCAAATCCAGCTCGATAAGCTTGTTCATGTACTCCGAAAACATCTGTAGGACGATGTGTTGCCTTCCAGCGGAAGCGCACCTTTCCTGGTACGCTTTCCAAAGCTGGCCGGAATGTATGCTCCCCCTTCTCCCTGACGATGTCGTATAGCAGACGGTGGTGGGTCGTCAGCTTGTTCAGCCGGCACTTCGCTATCAGGGTCTTACCAGTCCCCTGGCATCCCCGAAGAACCACGCGTATGGGCTTTTTTGTTCTTCATGGCCTGCTTCAGGCATGCCACAAGCTCGTTAATCTGGGCCTCCCTCCCTGGTATGTCGGGCGGGATATACATCTCCCCCAGGATATCCGGATTCGTCACAACCGGAGCTTCCTCTATCATACGCAAGAAGCATTGCCGATAAGATTTAAAAGGTTATGGACCTCAGGAATGCGGAATATTCTTTTAAAGATAAGAATCTTAGTTACTTTGAATAGAAAAAAGATTTAAATATTCTCTTAAAATCTAAAACATGGCTTGCGATCTGGGAATAATAATATCTATTGTTGTGATATTCGCAATATTATCAAGCATATTCCCAATCTTAAGAAGAACGATTACCTATTACAAAATCACTAGACCTGCCGCTTTCATCTTAACAATAATTGCCTGGTATTTTATATGTGGAATTTGAAAAAATCGATATTATTCAGCGTAAATTGATAAAATAATTGATCAAATTCTAGTAATAAAATATATTTATATAGCAAAGGGAAGGGTTTAGTACTCATATTTCTAAAAAAGGGAGGTTTATTATGGGAATAGGCGATCAATATGAAACTTGCCAGATATCGCCGGCTAATGCTTATTACAAATGGGTAAGATATACGGACGGAACTACATATCCAAGCCCAACTCCTGAAGAGATGAACATCAAACTCGAAAAAGGAGAGCATTTTCCCCCAATACGCTCATGTAATAAAGGGGCAATATGGGAAATGACGGCTTATGCGTAATATCTAAAAGGAGAAAGAAGTGCAATATGATGTAAATTGGATTAAATGCAACAGAGAAAAATGGTATAATTTGCTAAATCTTGATTTAAGTGATCCCCATTTTGAGGGTCTTGTTGGAGTATACATCATTTGGCATGGGGGAAATAACCCCGCAACAGTAAGAATAGGACAAGGGGTAATCCGAGACAGACTAGCAAAACACAAGCAAGATCCTGAAATATTAAGATATCAGGAATATGGACTATTTGTGACGTGGGCACAGGTACCGGAACAATATCTAGATGGCGTTGAAAGATATCTAGGGGAAGTTCTAAATCCAATAGTAGGAAGTCGACTACCAGATGTTTCCCCCATAAGAATTAACTTGCCTTGGTAAATTCATCCTAGTTACAATATTTATAAACCGCAATATTCTCAATTTATTAGGGAAGGTGTATGGAAAAAATGGAAAACATAGAAAAATTTAACGAGGAAGTTAAAAAACAAGAAAAAGATTTGAAGATATATGAGGCTATAGTTAAGGACACATGGAAAGTGCATGCTGAATTCCTAGAAAAATTCCCCTTTAGGGAACATCCTAATTTAATAGATAATCTCACGCCTGAAGACCTGTATGATCCTGGTAAGCCGAAATATTTCTTTTACTATATCGAACATGGCCTTAAACCCCTCGGTCATGTTTTTGTTCCAAGTGATTTACCATGGCGGAACGCCAGGGAAAATATCGACCAATTCAAGGAATTACTTAAAATTGCCGTTGACGAATCCAAATCTCTTGCCGAAAAGATCGATGCACCTTGGGAAAACATAAAAAGATGGGGAGGCGATAAGCATTTGGCCAAGAAAATTATTTTTTGTTACTTCCCTGAAAAAATGATTCCTATTTTCAATACAGACCACATGGAACACTTCATTGAGGCACTGAACCTATCCGATACACTAGACCGAGAAGCTTTCAAAAAGTACGACAACTCTTATGAAGAACTTTCTCTCGGAGAAGCTTACGAAGTTTTAACTGATATACTGCTAAAAGCGAAAGAAAAAAGCATTCTAAAAAACAAAGACGTAGTAATTTTCACAAGAGCTCTTTATGAAGCATTTCCTCCCTTTGAGTCAATTTCAACCCCAACAAAATTCACTGAACCTCTTAGCGCCGTAAGAATGCTCTTCTCTCCAGTAGATGAGATGGGAGTTGTAGCTCTTTTTTCAATGTACCATAGAGAGCTCGGATTCCCATATTTTTTAAAAATTCAATCGGGCTTCCCGGACGCTACCGTGGTTGATTCTAAAGGCAACGTCAAAAACATCGAATTTGAACTATTCGCTTCAAACTTCAAAGAACACAACCATGATCCAGACAAATGTGATGTATTGGTTTGCTGGGAAGACAATCTAAATGAAGACGATGGCCTTCGCTCAAAAATTAAGATAATTGCCCTTAAGGAAAAACTGAGTCCGAAAGAGGAAGTATAAAGGAGAAGAAAACAATGGTTGTACATTTATTCCACGCAAAAGGCGAACTGAGAGATTTTCTAGAAAATGAGAAACATTTAATAAAAAGTGAAATCGAAAATTATGGTAAAAAATTACTGAACGTTAATGAGGAAGAGCTAGTCAGATATCTGATTAACAAATATAAAAAAGACCCTCCTGTTCTGAAGGAAAAAGAAAAATATATTTGTCATGATCAAGAATGTGATATTGATATAAGCAATGATCCTCTTAGAAAAATTTCGGACAGGAGTAGACCTTTCCACATAAAAGGCGTTTTAATAACAATTGCCATCCCTTTCGATGGCGACCCCAATCTTTTCTACTATAAACCCTCAGAATATACTTATAACCCACCTGAAGGTGAAGTAATCGGACAGGAAGTACGTCTAACTTATAAAACTGCAGAATACGATAAAGAGGCATTAGAAAAGTCTATTACAAATGATATAAATTGCATTCTCAAATATCTTAAGTGGGTTCATAAAGACATTATGCATTACAACGAATCACTTAAACCATTCATCAGAAAGGTTATTAGAAACAGGAAGGAAAAACTACAAAAAGATATGGAGCTGGTTACAAGCTTAGGGATTCCGATAAAGAAAAGAGAAGGAATGCCAAAAACATATGCGGTTCCGGAAATAAGGCGAAAACCCAGAATTTCAAAACCTCAGCCCACCGAAAAAGCTCTTTCCCCTGAACCTGCTCTCGATATCCATGAATACGATAATATTCTCAATATTATTAGAAGCATGGCTCTGGTTATAGAGAAAAGCCCTAGTGCATTTTCAACCATGAAGGAAGAGGACTTAAGAAATCATTTTCTTGTTCAGCTAAATGCCCAATATGAAGGGATGGCCACAGGAGAAACATTTAATTATGAAGGCAAAACAGATATTCTAATCAAATACAAAGGGAAGAACGTTTTTATAGCAGAATGTAAATTTTGGGATGGGGAAAAAAGTCTATTAAGTGCAATTGACCAACTTCTTAATTACACGTGCTGGAGAGACACAAAAACGGCAATCCTGCTTTTCTGTAAAAGAAAGAACTTCAGCGAAATTTTAAATAAGATTCCTGATGTCGTAAAATCTCACCCTTGTTGTAAAAACGGATTTGAAATAAAAGGAGAAACAGAATTTAGATTTCTCTTCCATCATCGTGATGATCCAGATAGAGAATTGATTCTTACTGTGATGGCTTATCATGTCCCTACAATAAAAAAATAAAATTCCAGGTAAAAAATTAGACTTCCAATCTCTTAAGAATTCTTTTCAAGAATATAACTCCGTTCAGTTTAGACCAGAAATTTGGAATATTCTCGCTAACTTATTATAATAACACACGTCAGCATCAGAGATTACTAATGAATTCGTTTTTCGGCACCCGATTCGGAAAATGGCTTCTGTTCGGCTCTATAATAGTAATAGTAGTGACCGTCGTTTCCGGTCTGTTCATAGACAAGGGAGGATTCCCTGGTAATCTCTTGGCAGAAATCACAGGTCTAGCTCTCGGAGTGCTGGCCACCGTGTTAATAGTCGAACGATTCCTCCAGCATCAGAGGAAGGAGCGGTGGAAAAGGGTCAGAAATCTCACCTATTTTGCTATAGCGAATCACCTTTGTGACCTCGTCACGGAGATTTTTACGTACTTCCCCTTGGATGACCATAGACCGATGTCCGCTATAATTGAAGGAAGAAACCACCCAAATCCTCTCACTATAAAAGCCATGGAAGAGCTTATTTCTCAGATGAAAGATCTCCCTGAAGCAGTATCCCCAGAAAAATCCACCTCTGATATTGCCGTTGATTTCTATGAGAAGATAAGATGGGACATCGAGCAGCTCAGGAATGTCCTCCTCCCAAGGGTTATCCAGAGCTCGGAAGACCAAGCGTTAATCGACAAGCTCACGGAATTTGATAACCGTGCAAGAGATCTCTACAACTCCATTCTAATTCACCTAGAGGCAGTTACGCACAGCGTTTTCCCATCGGTGAGAAACCTCGTAGAAAGTGCTAAATCAGTCTATTCCGAACTACTGCTGGTTTGGAACCCACCTAAACAATGAATTAAAAAACTATTTTTAAAGATTCTATCATGAGAGGAAAAAAATCACGAAAGCTCACTATAAGGGATTTTATAAAATCAGATGACCCACTATCATCCACAATAACCAAGAAAGTAATAGAGTTTGGAGAGGAATTAAGTGAACTCGATTTCAAGGAAAGTTTCAACCCCGAATCAAAATTAGACTGGGCGAAATTATCCAAACACATAATCGCTATGGCGAATACCAGGGGAGGATATATCGTTCTGGGAGTAAACGATAACTACAGACCTGTAGGCATGCCCAAGGAAATTCTTAACTCTATTGACACAGCTACCCTCCACAGCAAAGTAAACCGCTTTATAGAACCTGAAATAGAAGAGATCAGGTACAGGGTAGTAAAGCATAAGAACAAATGTTTTGGTATTATTTTTGTACCCAAAAGCTCCGATAGAACACATGTAATTAAAAGGAATTACGACTGTCAAGGTGAAGAAAAAAATAAAGTGACCCATGTATTATCTAAAGGGCATATTCTCGTCAGACACGGAGCTAAAAGCGAACCTTTAAACGCTAATGACCTCCGGAGGATAATAAACGAAAGGCTCAAGGAATACAGGGACTTTCTAACAGCAGGAATAAGAAAAATTTCAAGTGCAAAAATCCCATCCGAAGTGATTATCGCTCCCAAAGAAAAGAGTGCTCTCAAAGTAAGAATCACAAAGGACAAAAATGCCCCTCAGGTTAGGGGAATCATCGACAGGGAAAAGTGTACCAGCCTTCAGGAGGAACTTTATTGCTCAATCAAGACGTGGAAAACAAGCCCTGAGTCACTTTTGACAATCTCCCAGTTAGCAAAGATATACGCTGAAAGAGAAAATCTTGAAATCGACGAAGAGCTCGCAGAATTCATTTTTAGAAGCTCCCTACATCGGTGGATGCCCTCATTTTACTGGGCAAGTAAATTGAGCAAAAGAAATCTGAAGAAAGTCCTCCAATCAGTGATAGAAAGAGATGAACACCCATCCGCAAGAGAATGCTTGAAGGTGCTTCTATTAATCAATAAGAAATTTGCGGAAGATAAGCTAAAATACGTTAAAAACCATACTCATCTGAATGGCGCAAAAAATGATGCTATCCGTTTCCTGAGATTTCTTAATAGAAAAGATCGCTATAAACAGATATTCCCTACAGGCCATTACCTAACCTACTACCTTGAAAACAAGGAGAAAAAGGTAAAAATTGACGATATTTTAGAAGGAAGAATTGACGCTAAGGAGCTTTTGGATAAAGTATCTACTGAGTTTGCTAGAAACACGAGAAATTCAGCAAATAAATGGCCCCTGAAAATACTGGATCTACTTGTCTACGGACTTAATTTTATTGAATAAATCCTGAGCAAAATACTCCTTATTTACATCAAAAAAACCGAGTTATCCATTATGAATATCTTCTCACTCAAAATGCCTTCTTTATCTCCAAAAAAATCCTCTAGAAAAGACTTCACCTTCCTGTCCGGTGCGCAGACAACAACCTCATCAAACCCAGCTCCTCGCGTTATAGACAGCATCTCTTCTCCAATAAGGCATCAACTGAGTTCCCGTTGAAGAGTATGTATTTTACATGCCTCCCCTTACACCATCCTTGTGTGATGTAAAGATGCTTTTATGATGATTTGATGCAAGCCATTTATTTATGCCTCCTTTCTTTTTTTTTCTTTTTTTAGGTCTTGTGGACCATTCTTTTATCCATGCCCTTAACTCTTTAAGTTAAGTCCGCACATACTGTAATATCAGGTCGCGGCCCCTTAATCTTACCAAAGAACGCAGCCTTAAAGGCTCGTTCAGCATCTTAGAAGGCGGCCGATTATCTCTTATGCCCTTCTCTTCTATAGGGGAGATAGGGACGATTTTCCTTGAGAAGCTGATATATGATCGAGAGAAGTCGTCTGGCTGTGGCTACTTTGGCCACATTGCTTTTTTTCCTCTTCTTTAACTTCTCATAATATAGACGCAGGTCAAAATCAGCTCGAATCGCGGGCCACACAGCTTCCACCACCGCCCATCTCAACCATTGGTTCCCCTCTTTGATGATTCTTCCCTGGTAACTCCGCTGGCCAGAACTATAGGTGGAGGGAACCAATCCCGCATAACAATGAAGACTCCCTACCTTTGTGAACCGCTTGATATCGGCTATCTCTGTGGCTACCAACACGGAGAGAAACTTCCCAAACCCAGGCACTGTCCTGATCAGGCGAGCTGGCCTCATCTCTCGGTAGAGCCGATGGACAAGCCTATCCTATTCTTTGATCCTGGCCTCCAGGTGTTTATAGTTCTTCAACAAGCTCTCCAACAAACTCTTATCTGGCTCAGCCAGAGGAAGCTCTCTCAATAGCCTCTGGCCGGCCCGGCTAAAAATATTTTTCACCTGACTCACTTCCTGCTGAACTTCTTCCCCCTGCTGGGCCAGAAGCGCTCGAATGCGATTCTTAACCCTGGTTAAGCTCCTGACAAAAAATACCCTCTGCCTCAACACCCGCTGAGCCTGACGGTTCTCTTCACGGCGCTGATACACCTCAGGAATTAAATCCGCCCGCAGTAAATGAGCCAGAGTCTCTGCACTCCTCTTGTCTGTTTTTATCTTCGCTGCCGCAATGGCTCTTAACTCCTTGGGATGAGCCACCTTAACCTCCACCCCCAGCCCCTTCATCAAATCCACCATCGTATAACTAGAACGACCCGCCTCAATAGCCGCCACTATCTTACCTTCTACCCCGTTAAGAAATTCCTCTACTTCCCGCCGAAGGTTCTCCACCCGACCAGATTTAATCTCCTTCCCTCTCTTGTCCACTAAGGTGAGGTGGGAGTATTGCTTATGATGATCAATTCCCATATAATTCATTCGAGCACCTCCTTTAAATTCTTCTTTTTCTCGATGGGTAATTTATCACAAATATTCACCCATCTGGAGGTGCATCAAATCATCATGTTATCTTCCCATTTTTAACTTGATATTGATAAAAGTGCAATGTTTTTTAAAGAGTTATGGCCAAAACCATGCCTTTTGTCCTTGAATTTCCTCGCCAGATTAACATGTAATTATTGCATAATCAATAAGTTATTGAATGCTTTTAATTTTTTCAGCGAACCCCAATTAGATTCTCCACCAGTGGGAAAATTTAATAAACATGCTGTAATCATCCTGAACATAATTACCAGTTTCATTCCGGAGGAGGTTATTATCCAGCCCCAGGAAGAAGACTGTTCCCGGTTTCAAGATATAACTTAACAGGAAACTGCCATAAAGTTTTTTATAAAAATGGTTATAATCAACAATAGCACGGAAAGACAATTCTTTGGTGAACTGGTATGTGGTTTGCTGCCGGATAACATTATAGTCATAAAGCTGTTTTCCTCCCCATTTCTTCCAGAATGTCTGCTTACTGAAGGTTACTCCCATTTGAAGCCTTTTGGAAGGCTTGAAGTTCATGAAAACACCATAGACCTTACTGTAACCGAGGAAAGGATTATCTGTATCATAATAAATTCTGTTGCCTGTTTGGAACTGGAAACCAAGCGGCGAAAGCCACTTAATCATGACAAACTCACCGCGCAGCGACACAGTATTCATGTGGAAATTAATTCCGCTGTATTGCTCCATGCTCCTCTTATAAGATAAATTCAACTGGCTGAACTCAGAGAATCTGAAATTTATATAGGTTCTCAACCATTCATCCTGAATATTGGAGCCAAAATAATCATAGCGGCGTCCTGCTATGAGACGCAAATCAACCTGGTTCAGGTTCTTCTTTTCAGGTAAAAATCTGAAATACGAATAGGCACCGATTGTTTTATAATCAACCCTATTAATAAAACCTGAGGAGGCTTCAAAATCAGGATGCATAGACATCCAGTAGATCCCCCCTCCAGTGTGTTTGGAAAAGTAGCTGAACTCTGTATAAACTGCCGGAACCGGGTCGGATTCTTCCTGGCCATATTTAGTTTTGGCAGCCATGACCTGGAAGGAAAGAAAAAATTTTTGCTTAAATTTCAACTGGCCATCCAATCCGGCCACCCTATTATAGGAACCATCGGTTTTCTTATCAGTCAAACAAAATCCTATATAGGACTCGGAAAAAACATCTGCCTTTAGCCTAAAGATATTGAACAAGGCATTATCAGTGCCATGACCTTCACCATTGTGAACATCCCATAAACTTTCAGTAGGGCTTGTATCATAAGCTGACAGCAAGCCGTAAGTAAACCGCCCTGTTTTTCCAGTAAGCTTAGCTCCGGCCAAGGGCTCAATAATCCGCCGGGTATAGACCATTTCAATTTCAGGAAATCGAAAAATCTCCATCCCTTCAAGAAAAAAAGGTCTTTTCTCCGGATAATAAAGGGCAAATCTTTGGTTGACATCAATCTGGGGCGCGTCAGCCTCGATGTGGCTGAAATCAGGACTTAAAGTCAAATCCAAGGTCATATTCGAACTTATTCCCCATTTAAAGTTCAACCCAAGCTTAAAATCTGCCATCAGGTCTTTTTTCTTGAAGGAGGTTACAAAAGGCATCAACTCGAAGTTTTTTCCCTTTTCCACTTCTTCATTAATACTTATTGTATATTGCTGAGTAAGGAAGCCGGGGATATTCTTGGATGCCGGAGGCCAGGTAACTATTTCACCTGTCCGGGCAATTGTCCGGATCAGAATTAGGCCCCATTCTTGATTTTTTTTATCAGGAAAGCGGAGGCTTTTAAAAGGAATGGATAATTCCACCGTATATCCCTCATCATCAATTGTCCCTTCTGAATAAAAAACAGCATCCCAGCTGCTGTCAAGATTTTCGCTTTCTCCTTCTTCTATTCTCATTCCGTCCATTTGAATCCCGTGTGGGTTGACAAAAAACCAGAAGGCCCGCCGTTTTTCGTTAAAAGTATCAAGGGAAATAAGCACCCAATCATCACCAATAATATTATCCCGGTTGGTAATGGCTGCCCTGAGTTTCTGGGGCTGGGAATCATAGCAGCGGAAAGCAATATAAAGATTTTTCTTGTCCATTCCAATGTAAGCCACAGTTTTTTCTATGGGAATACTCTTTTCCTTGGGAACGAACTGGAGAAAATTATCGATTCTAAGAGCTTCCCGCTCCCAGAGATCGTTATCCAGTTCTCCGTCTATTTCTGGTGCTTCAGATAAAAGGGGGATTGAAAAATTCAGCTTATCCTGGGCCTGAACAGGAAGTATAAATAAACCTAATACTGTCTGCAACAAGATTATGATTGCAGCTTTTTTCATCTATTTCCTCCAATATTGCTTTATATTCCATGTTATATGGTGCTGTAGAATTATTCTGGCATTGGTAGTGAATCCTTTATCTATGGCCATGTGCTAAAGGCCGGTTACAGCCAATACCATTTCACTCAACTGTGGACTTCAGGATTTCCCAAACCAGGTTTTGCTGATTTCTGTTTATAAAAGGAGAAGCTCGCCACATGAAGAAACTAAAGATATTTCTTGGCCATTTCTTCTAAGGATAAATCATCCAAGAGAAATTCTGTTGATTTGCTGCTGTAAATCCAGTCCTGCCAGAACTTTGATAACCTCTTTCCGCTTACTTTTTCTACTTGATTAATGAAATCTTCATTGGTTACCAAGCTTCCTTTAAAATCATTGTAAAGAAAAGAGATAATTCTGTTGAATGTATCCTCCCCGACGATTATATCTAATAAGTAATAAAGCCAGGCTCCTTTATGATAGTTCATGATATGATCATGTTTCCCTTCTCCTCTTTCCACATAATTATTCAGAGTCAATCCCCTCGCTTCAGGGTACTTGTCGATATAGTCTATGAATGCCTTCCTGCGTCTTAACATTCCTTCTTCTAATCCCTTTTCATCTCCCATTTCTTTGAGAAGCCTGTACTGGAGGTAAGAAGCCTGGCCTTCGTTTATCCATCGATATTTTTCGGGAGTGTTAGGACCCCAGAAATGGGCGATTTCATGGGCATACCCGGGAAAAGCGCGAACATCAATCCGGCCGGATTGGATGACACCTGTGACATCACTTTGTCCTCCATCCCAGCCAGGAGTTTGAATAATAGTAAAACCAGTGGGGGTATCATTTATAGGCCCAAACCATTGAGTGTAAATTCGGTAGGCTTTTTGCTGAAATCGGAAAGCTTTTTCGGCAATTTCTGAGTCTTCAGGGAAGAAAAACATTTTGATTTGAGATTCAGGGTCGTTTAAGCAGGCATATTGGGCGACCATAATATCAATGCGCCAGGCACCGAGAATATTCTCATAAATATATTGGACTCCTTCCTTGGTTTCAGTTTTTTCGATTAAGCGGCCTATATTGGCTGCGACATATTCCTTGGGTAATATAATTTTTACCCGGTAATCAAAAGGATGCCCTGTCCAGAAATGTTCGAATGTCTGTCTTCTGTTTTTATAGTTGGGATAGCAGACCATGGGATAAGCGGTTGTTTCTGTCCGGATGTATGTAAATTCAGGATTAATGCTGTCTCTTACATATCCATCTGTGTTGTGGCTTTCATCAATATTGCCGTTATAGCGAATATAGAATTTTCTTTCTGTTCCTGGGGAGATAGATTCATTTAGCTTTACCAGAATATAATTCACTTCATTTTCAGGCTCATCAGGGAAAGAGACAACATTTTGGTTAAATTCCAGATCATTTCCATTCTGACATTTAATGGCATCGACCTTCAAATCTTTGTAAAGAATAATGGGAAGTTCTTCTGTTTCATTGTTTCCTATGTTTGCCACATTTAAATAACCTTCTGTGAAGACTTTTCCCTGCTTAATGTCTACTCTAAATTCCAGGTCATATTTTTTTACCAAAAGAGGTGAAACAAGAAGATCCTTATCCGATTCTGCAGTTTCTTGGGCTCCTATTGCCAGATTTAGGAAAGCAGATAGTAAAATAAATAGATACCAGGAAAATAATTTTTGGGCATACTTTCTTTTTTTCATAATGACTCCTTTAATAAATATTATTGAGACTTTTATAAGATCATTTTTTTCTCTATCTGAATTCAACCAAAGTTATATTTCGATACATAAATGTATTATTTTGTATGTGTTTTTTTATTTAGTATTATGTGAGATAAAATCTTCATAAAAATTACTCATGCCTGTATCAGGTAATTTTTTCACTGCCATGAGCAGTAAATCCAACTTTTTCATTTATACGATACAATATACCCTAACCTGTTTCGTTCCCTATCATCATTTGGTCTTTTTTTTAAGGCTGTATTTTCTCCGACAGTCCATCCCTCCAAAGTGCTGAATGATAAATCGAGACTTTTTTCTCTAA